>MTLC01000146.1_pt1 | contig 26706 bp, 22 predicted proteins | sample 1982451 | NCBI WGS metagenome assembly MTLC01 (sample SAMN05710165, study PRJNA340218) | biofilm metagenome | isolation source: sample SPH anode biofilm adapted to +100 mV | place: USA | collected 2012-02-03 | reverse complement strand
CGTTCAATGACTTGACCTTCATGACAAGTCGGACAGACGACACCAATTTCCTTGACAATCGCCATTGTATTGCGACAATCTGGGAAATTACTGCAGGCGTAAAACTTGCCATATTTACCAAGTTTAATCACCATAGGGTGCCCACAGACATCACAGTCGAAACCGGCAGGCTCATCTTTTATCTGGATCTTTTCAATCTCGGTTTCAGCTTTTTCAAGCTCAACGGCGAAAGGTTTATAGAACTCATCAACGACCTCCACCCATTTGCGCATGCCGTGCTCGACATCGTCCAGTGACTGCTCCATATCAACTGTAAACTCTGTATTGACTATATTTGGGAAAAACTCGACAACCATGTTATTGACGATTTCACCGAGTTCTGTCGGCTCAAATCGCTTAGCTGAGAGCTTGACATAGTAACGACGCTGAATCGTTTCAAGGGTTGGCGCATAGGTTGAAGGACGACCAACACCGATTTCTTCTAGTGTCTTGATTAGCGTGGCTTCACTGAAACGTGCCGGTGGTTGCGTGAAGTGTTGCTCTGGCTTGATATTGTCTTTCTTAACAACATCACCCTCAGCCATTTCCGGCAGCATCTTGTTCTTATCTGCGTCATTATATACAGCCATATAACCGTCAAATTTGACTTGTGAACCATTTGCCGTAAACATAACACCATTTTGCGAAAGATTGACCTTGACCGTATCAAAGATCGCAGGCGTCATTTGGCTCGCCACAAAACGATTCCAAATCAGACGATAGAGTTTGAGCTGGTCTTTGTCAAGATATTTGGCAATGCTTTCTGGCGTGTTGAAAACGTTGGACGGCCGGATGGCCTCATGGGCATCCTGAGCGCTCGCAACATTTTTAACCTTACTGCCATGTTTGCTATATTTTTCGCCAAAGGTATTGACAATATAGCTGGCCGCTGCCGCTTGAGCAACTGGTGAGATACGTGTTGAGTCGGTACGCATATAGGTAATCAACCCTTGATGACCATTTGGCCCTAACGTGATCCCTTCATATAATTGTTGCGCCACAGACATGGTCTTACGTGCTCTAAAATTGATTTTATTCGCTGAATCTTGCTGCAAAGATGAGGTTGTATAAGGTAAGGGCGCATTGCGACGACGTTCTTTTTTATCAACCTTATCGACTGTGAATTCATCAGTTGTCAAACGTTCCATGACTTCTAGCACATCCGAATTTTTGTGTAGTTTCTTCTTCTTGCCGTCAAGACCATAAAAACTACCTGCAAACTTCTTAGCACCTTTTTTGAAATTACCTTCAATTGACCAGTATTCTTCTGGAATAAAGGCATTGATTTCATTTTCACGGTCAATAATTAGTTTTAGCGCAATAGACTGAACACGACCTGCTGACAAGCCTTTTTTAATCTTCTTCCAAAGAATTGGTGAGATTGAATAGCCGACTAAGCGGTCTAAAATACGTCGTGCTTGTTGTGCATCTACCAAGTCTAAATCAATCGAACGTGGTTCTTTAAAAGCATCTTTGACAGCATCTTTGGTAATCTCATTAAAGACGACACGATTCTTATCATGAACATCGAGACCTAAAATATGCGCCAAATGCCAAGCGATGGCTTCTCCCTCCCTATCCGGGTCACTTGCGAGATAGACGGCTTTAGCATTCTTAGCCTCTTTTTTAAGGGTGTTAATTAATGGTCCTTTACCTCTAATGTTAATGTATTGAGGTTCATAGTTGTGTTCAATATCGACAGACATAGTTGACTTTTTCAAATCACGGATATGTCCAACAGACGCAACGACTTTATAATTGCGACCGAGATATTTTTCAATTGTCTTTGCCTTAGCTGGTGATTCGACAATGACCAAATTTTTCTTAATTTTTGTTGCTGCTTTTTTCTTAGTTGTTTGCTTCGTTGTCGTTTTTTTAGCAGCCGTTTTTTTAACGGTTGCTTTCTTCGTTGTCGCTGTTACCATGAGGTTAGCCAACTTTCTATCAGATTACTCAACCTATGATAACGGCTTTTTTTCTGATTGTCAAGGCAAATATGTTTTCTTATAGGAGAAACACGTTTTTTCTGTACCAATTTTAGCAAAAAGCAATCCTGACCTATCAGAATTGCTTATCATCAATTTTCAGACAAGAAATCTGCTGCTGCACCAATCAAATTGGCATCATTTTGGAATTGGCAAACGGCAATTTTGGGCATGATGGTCGCAATTTCAACCTTGTCATAGACGACTTGCAGGGCTGCTTGAAGTTTTGGAATGAGAAAATCAGCCTGAGAAATGCCGCCACCAAGTAGGATGATTTCTGGATCCAGGGCATATTGCAAATTGAAGATAGCACGAGCGAGGCTGTCAAATAAAGTATCAACTGCTTCTTTCGCGTCGTCATCACCATTTTCCGCCAAGGCAAAAAGTTCTTGACCAGTGAAGCCTGTATCGTGCGCTTCGTTATAGTCTTTTGCCATGCGAACTGGGCTAGCATCTGTCGATAAAGTGCGGTCTTTCATGAGCATGAAACCAAACTCGCCACCCATGAGGTGCGCACCGTGACGGATTTTTTTGTCAAGGACGACTGCCCCACCAATCCCTGTTCCGATGACAAAGAAAAGTAAATCTTGGTAGTCTTTTCCTGCACCATAAGACACTTCTGCGAGCGCCGCACAATTAGCATCATTTTCCACTGAAACAGGCAAGCCGAGATGTGCTTCAAATGCCTTTTTAATTGGAAAATTGTGGATATAGGGAATGGCTGATGCCCCATAAATCACGCCATCAGTCTTGCTCACAGCACCTGGGCAACTAATGGCAACACCTGTCAGGTCAACTTGTTCAGCGACCTCAGCTTTAATGGCTTCAAAAGTCTGATAAAATGCGGCTAAGGTTTTAGGTGTATCTTTAACACCCTTGTGGGCGAGCTCGCCATTATCAAAACTCGCATACTTAATCGTTGTGCCACCGACATCAATGGTTAAAAGTGCCATAGCCTACTTCTCCGTTTCTGATGCTTTTAAGTCGACACTTGATTTGTCAGCCAGTTCTTTAAAGAAATAGGCTGATTTTTTCAAGGTCTTTTCTTGGGTATGAATGTCGACTGAAATCAAGCCATAGCGATTGCGGTAAGAGTTACGCCAGCTGAAACAGTCGATTGGCGTCCATAGATGGTAACCAAAGCAGTTGCTGCCTTCTTCAATCCCTTTATGGACATAGTAAAGGTGTTCTTTGATAAATTGAATCCGATAATCATCGTTGATTTGTCCGCTCTCAGCGTCAAAATAACGGTCCTCACGACTCACGCCCATGCCATTTTCAGACACGAACCAAGCGATATTGTCATAATTTTCTTGGATATTTTTGGCAATGTCATAGAGCGCTCGTGGATAGATTTCCCAACCCTTATCGACATTCATGCGGACACCGCGTTTTTCGTATTCTTCAAAATATTTATTCGGAATCCAATCCACGGCAAGCGAATCTGATGAATATTTGGGAGCCTGCGCACGATTAGGGTGGTAGAAATTCACGCCGAGGTAATCAATCGTATTTTGACGGATAATCTCAAGCTCCTCAGGCGTGGCATCCCAAATCACGTCATCTTTGGTCAGAATATCAACGAGTTCAGCCGGAAATGCTCCCTTGACGGACGCATCCATGAAGAGACCATTTTGCCATAAATCAGCAAAGTGAGCCGCTGCCTTGTCTGCCTCGCTCTCGCTAGCAGGATAGTTGGGCGTCAAATTCAGAATGATACCGATTTTGCCCTCAGGATTTTTGTTAAGCTTGCGGAAAGCTGCGATAGCTTTAGAAGATGCCAATTGCAAGTTATAGGCAACTTGCACCGCTTTTTTACCGTCAACAAGGTCTGGATAATGGAATTGGTAGAGGTAACCACCTTCGACAACAACCATGGGTTCATTGTGGGTAAACCAGTCCGTCACACGGTCGCTGAACAGCTCAAAACATTTTTCAGTGAATTGAACAAATAACTCGACCACGTGTTTAGATTCCCAACCCCCATATTTGTGCAAAAGCTCAACTGGTATATCAAAATGGTGCAAGTTCATGATTGGGCGAATGCCTTGTTTGATGAACTCGTCAATGACCGCATTGTAAAATCTAGCCGCATCTTGATTGAGCGAGCCAGTCTCCAAATCATCAATCAAGCGTGTCCATTGGATAGATGTTCTGACAGAATTCAGCCCTGCTGCTTTCATCAAGGCAATATCATTTTTGTAGTCATTGTAAAAATTAGATGCCGTATCTGGGCCAATGCCATGCCAAAAATGGTCGGGATATTTTTCAAAATCATAGTCAAAAATATTAGCGTGAGGTTTGTAGAAACGCCCTTCCGTTTGAGGACCAGATGTCGCAGCGCCCCACCAAAAGTTTTTTGGAAAATTAAAAGTTGTCATGTGATTGTTTTCTTTCTATCTGTTATTTTAACAAAATACGATTAATTTCTGCTAATTCTGTTTCAGAAAATGTGATGTTATCAAGCGCTTTGACATTATCTTGAAGTTGTGACAAACGACTTGCACCGACTAAGACAGAGGTGATGACACCGTCACGCAAGAGCCAAGCAATGGCTAATTGTGCCATCGTTTGACCCCGTTCTGCTGCAAGTTCATTGAGTTGGCGAACTTTTTCAATATTTTGTTGGACACCTTCTGTTGTCAAAGATTGACTTGAGGACTGAGCACGAGAACCTTCTGGAATGGCAGTCAAATAACGGTCTGTCAATATCCCTTGTGCCAATGGTGAAAAAGCAATCTCACCTAAACCTAATTTTGTCAAAGCTGATTTTAATTCTGCTTCAATTTCACGTTCGAGCATGTTGTATTTTGGCTGATGAATGATGAATGGTGTTTTCGAGTCAGCCAAAAGTGCCGCCATTGTTTCAGTGTCTTGAGCTGAATAATTTGATACGCCAACATAGAGCACCTTGCCGTCACGATAAATCTTATCAAGCGCCATGGCTGTTTCTTCAAGAGGTGTTTCCACATCACGACGATGTGAGTAGAAAATATCCACATAATCAAGACCTAAACGTTGCAAGGACTGGTCACAACTTGCAACCATGTACTTCAGACTACTGCCATCACCATAAGGACCTGCCCACATATCATAGCCTGCTTTTGAGGAAATGATGAGTTCATCACGATAGGCTTTCAAATCTTCGGCGAAAATTTGCCCAAAATTTTCTTCGGCTGCGCCATAAGTTGGCCCATAATTATTGGCTAAATCAAAGTGGGTAATCCCCATATCAAAGGCACCACGAACAATTTCTTGTTGTTTGTCAAGAGGCGTCCCAGTCCCAAAATTTTACCAAAACCCAAGTGACAGGGCAGGCAATTTGAGACCTGATTTCGGAATCTTGTTGTAAATCATTTTGTCATAACGTTTGTCGCTAGGCGTGTATTTACTGCGCATTGTAACTCCTTTTCGTTTTTAAGTATATACTTATATCGTGATATTTCTAGTTTATAGTAAATCTCACGATTTGTCAACTTTAACAGGCACTCTATCACGCGACTGTCTAATTGTAATCAGTAAGACTTGATAACTCTTAGGAAAGACAAAAATGAAGAGAATCAAGTTCAATTTTAAGAGGAAGAGACCGAGAATGAGAAAGATAAATTTGACAAAGATTGTCTGCCAAATATTCAAGAAGGCTTGAGCATAAACGACTTGATAGGACATATCCTGCGCATGACTGGAGCTGACCAATTCAACAATTTCATACATATAAATCGTCGCTAGGCTAGTCAGGAGTAAGAGTGCTAGAAAAATAACTGCCGTAACTGGCTCTGATTGTTTAATCAAGAGAAAACTGGTCAGTGTCAGCACCACAAACAAGGCCCAGCAAAATGAAACGAGCTGTTTCTTTTGAAGCGCTAGTCTGCCAGATGCTTTCATGGCATAAAGACCATCAAGTACACCATAGACAAATAGCTGCTTAAGTAAGGTCCACCAAAAGAAACTAGAACTTTTCACAATCTGATAAAAGCCATCAACCAAAGCCGAAATTTTGTGTTTATTTTTCATAGCCTATTTTACCGAACCAGCGACACCATTATAGATGTATTTTTGTAGAGAGAGGAAAATCACCAAAATTGGAATGACCACAATCACCACACCTGCTAAAATCACTGGCCAATTACTACCATAAGGCCCTTTAAAAGCGAAAAGCGCTGTTGAGATAACCTTTAATTTAGGGTCTGGCATGTAGAGATAAGGATTGTAGAAATCATTATAAAGCCCTACACCACTGATAATCAACATGGTCACAATTGGCGCCTTGAGATTGGGTAAAATAATCTTGTAGAAAATTTGGAAATAACTTGCCCCGTCAAGAAAGGCTGATTCATCAAGCGAAATGGGAATTTCATCCAGATATTGCATGAAAATATAGAGTGAAATCACGTCCGAACCCAGATTGAGCAGAATGACAGACCACATCGTATTGACAAGTCCCATGGTATTGATAATTTTAAAAGTTGCCACTTGACTGGTAATCGCAGGAATGAGCATGGCACCTGTGAAAGCTAGTAAAATGATTTTCTTGCCTCGAAATTGAAAGCGGTTCATAGCATAAGCAAAGGCTGAACCCAACAACAATTTACCAGCCATCGCCAAGGCAAAGATAATCAAGGTGTTTTTGAAACCTGTCAGCATCTGACCTTGAACAAAAGCCATTTTATAGTTGCTAAAATCCAGTTTTTTCGGCAAGGACAGGACACTTGTACTCAGAAACTCTTGATTTGACTTGAAGGATCCGATAAAAACGACCAACAAAGGAAGCAAGGCTGTCAGCGCACCTAAGATGAGGATAAGGTATTTGACGACAGTCCCCACTGTCAATCTTTCTTTTCTCATTTTTTATTTCCCCTTTCAGCAGTCATCACACGTTGCACCATTGTCACAATGACGACAATGACGAGCAGGATAATTGCCATAGCACTCGCCAAGCCCAGTTTATTGTAACGGAAAGCTGTGTTAATCGTTTGAATGACAAAGGTCATGGTACCATTTGAACCACCTGTCATGATGAAAGGAATATCAAACACGGACAGTGAACCTGCCACTGATAAGATGATATTCAAGAAGATAATCGGTTTGATAGCAGGCACGATGATATATTTGAAAATCGACCAAGAATTTGCTCCGTCAATTTCTGCTGCTTCATAAACTTCAGGATTGACAGATTGAATGGCACCGAGGAAAATCAGAAAGTTAAAACCGATATAACGCCAAGTTGATGTGAAAGCGAGTGAGATATTGTTAATATCCCGATTCCCTAACCAGAGTTGCTTGAAGCCACCTAGACCTATCATATTCAGAACGGAATCAAGGGTCCCTCTTTCTTTGAAGAAATAAAGGAAGATAAAACCGATAGCAACACCATTGAGCAGATAAGGGAAAAAGAGAATCCCTTTCCAAAAGTTAGCAAATTTGACTTTAAAGGACAGGAGCGTTGCAAAGAGCAAGGCAAGACCGAGTTGGACAAAGCCTGATAAAAAGTAATACAAACTTGTCTTAAAGACAATAAAGTAGTTTGGATCTGTCAATACTTTTTTATAATTATCAAGACCAACATTGTGATGAGTTGGCGAAAAACCATCCCAGTCAGTAAATGAATACTGCACCATTTTCACAAGTGGATAATAGGTAAAGGTCAAAAGCAAGGCAACAGGAATAATGGTAAAGAGGATAATCAAAAGCCTTTTTTCGTTTTTAGCTTGAATATTAGACATAAATTTTCCTTTCGTTTTTAAATTTAATAAAATAAGGCCGGCTTATCGCCAGCCCTATCCTATTATTTATTAAATTCTTCGACTGCTTTTGCCCATTTTGTATTCAAATCTTTCATGATGTCTGGGAAAGTTTCTTTTGTATTCCCAATACCTGCATCAACGATACGACGTTTTTGGTCTTCAGTTGTGCCAACCCCAACTTCTGAGGCATTATTAACATCTGCAAAGAGTGATTCTTTTCCTGCTGGTGCTGGCGTTTCTTCAATCAAGATAACACCTGCATCTTTGACACCTTTAAGGGCTTTAGGAAGTTCAGCACCTTTAACAGCTGACAAGCCACCATTAACTTCAGCATAGTCAGAGTCATTGACCATCCAGTCAATAAACTCACGTGCTGCTTTTTGTTTCGCTTTTGATGAATTTTTATTAATACCGTAGTTATAGTCACCACCAATTGCCAAGTACTGTTTACCATCTTTAGCAGTTTTAGGGAAGGCTTGGAAAGTCACATCATCAGCATTTTTTTCATTAGCAGCTTGGAGCTGTGGAATTGCCCATGAACCTAGGAGCATAACACCAATTTTTCCATCAGCAAAGTCAACTTTTGATTGTTCCCAATCCGTTGTTGTTGGATCACTTTCAATCAATTTATTAGCAGCAAGTTGGTACAAGGTGTCATAAATTGTCCACATGGTTGTGCCTTCTGTGAAAGCCTTGGTATCTGTTGCTAATTCATTGGTAAAGTTTTTATCGCCAGCAACACCTGGACGTGTGAAGTCCCAGTTTGAAAGTACCCACCCAGCAGCATAGTTGGTGTAGAATGGTGTCACGCCATCAAGTTTCTTCACGGCTTGCATGAATTTGATAAATTCTTCTGGACTCGTTGGGAATTTATCATAGCCTGCGTCCTTCATCACTTTTTGATTGACTAACATGCCTGTTGCATTAACTTGTGAAGGTAAACCGTACTGTATGCCTTCATATTGGCGATCGCCCAAGGCCATGTATTTTTCTTCAAGGTCAGCGGATTTGCCTAATGGTGCAAAGAAATTCGCATAGTCTGACGGTTTGATATCAGCAGGAATCATCAAAACATCGCCATAATCTTTTGAGTTCATCCGTGTTTTCATTTGTCCGCCATAATCGGTAACGGTTTGAATATTGACTTTAACATCAGGATATTTTTCATTGAATTTCTTAACGTATTTATCCCAAGTTCCGTCTGCCTGCCAGTCTGTTTTGTGATTGATAAAGGTAATAGATGTTTTGCCATCTGCATCCTCTTCTTTCTTACCACACCCTACCAGCAATAATGCTGAGGCAGTCAGAACACCTAATGTTCCTAAAACCGTTTTAAGTTTCATAGTCATCTTCTCCTTCATTTTTTGAGTGCGCGTAACCGACACTCATTTGCAATTCCTTTAATTTGTAACCGTTTACAAAAATAAGTATATACTTTATAAAATGCTTTGTCAACAGTTTTTAGAAAAAAATTTTAAAGTAATCTATTGAAATAAAAAATTATAATGTTATCCTACTGTTTTCAACTTTCATTGCAACTGCTGCATCTGATAAAATTTTCCTTTCCGTGCCATGAGTTCAGCAAAATTCCCCAATTCTACACACCGACCATTTTCAATGACAGCAATTCTATCAGCATTTCTAATCGTTGATAGGCGATGCGCCACGATGAAAGTTGTCCGATTTTTCTGCATCTCGGTCAAGGTGTCCTGAATTTTCTTTTCAGATACGACATCAAGCGCTGATGTTGCTTCATCCATGACGATGACTTTGGGATTGCGAATCAAAGCTCTAGCAATCGAAATGCGTTGCCGCTGTCCGCCTGAAAGCATGCCACCATTTTCCCCAACATCACTATCAATACCATGTGGCAGTTTGTCAATGACATCTTTGAGATTGGTCATGATTGAAATCTTGTCAAGTTGTTCATCTGTCACATCGTCAGCACCATAAATGATGTTATCGCGAATCGTCCCTGATAGCAAAACCGAACTTTGAGGGACAACAGCGATATGTTTTCTAACTGATTGGAGGTTGAGTGTAGTCATATCAACACCGTCCAACAAAATTTTGCCCGCAGTTGGCGTGATGAAACCAATGACCAGATTGATAATGGTCGTTTTGCCAGAACCTGACTCGCCTACCAAGGCAATCGTTTCGCCTGATTGTATCTCCAAATTTAAGTCGTCAATAATATTTTTGTCTGATTCATAGGAAAAATAAACATTTTCAAAAGAAAAATGACCTTGAATTTTGTCAACACTTATCTGGCCAGCATTATTTTCAACTTGATCAGAAATCAGAATTTCACCAATTGAATTAACAGATTCCATCCCTTTAGCAACCATAGGAATAAGATTAATCAAATTGGCAGCCGATGCCACAACAGTCCCAAAATAGGTCTGATACATGACCACTTCTCCTGATGTAATCTTACCTTTAATCGCTAAAATCGCTGTAAATATGAGACAGAAAACTTGGAAAAGCTGGAAAACAGACCATGAAACTGAGCCGAAAAAAGCCTGTAAAACATCAAGTTTCATGCCCTTTTTGAATACTTTGTCAAACTGGCGTCGCAGGCGAGAAATTTCTTGATTTTCCAAGGCATGGGCACGACTCATGGGGACAAAATGAATCATCTCCATTACTTTGGCAGAAGTCTGCTCCATTTCATGACGAAACTCTGAATTACTTGACTCAATTTGCTTACTAAACAGCTTAATCAGTAAAGTCGCAATCGGAATGGTCGCAATGAAGAAGCCAAACACAATGCGACTGGTCATCAGGGTAATGGCAAGCGCAACAACCATGTTGACACTAATGCTGAGTAAACTGATGAAAATCTGCGACGATAGGGTCTGTACTGTTTCGACATCACGCATGACTTTTGATTGCAACACGCCAGATTTCAAGTCTTTTTGATAAGCAATTGACAATTCTTGGAGTTTGCGAATCAGGGCACCACGTAGATTGGCCTCAACATTGCGAATAGCTGCACTGTATAGTTTTGTGTGAAAATAATTGGATACGATATTTTGTAAAATTAAGAAAATCATGAAAATACCGCAAAAAATGACTGTTCTCAGACTCTTGTCTGTTATTTTCGTGATGTTATCAATCACGATTGAGATGATTAAGGGCGAAATCCAAGCTGGTGTATCCTTGACGACAAAGAGCAAGGTTGACATCAGCAAGCGTCTGTAATTCCCACGATACAAGGCTAGCAAGGTCTTAAAGGGGTTGCCTTTATTTTTCTCGTAGTTTTCTTGGATATTAGAGGTCATCACGCTTCTCCTGAATCCTTGCCTGAAAACTGTTCCCTGATAATCACTTCTGCTGGTTTACCATAAATGGCATAATCATTATCAGTCACAGCCTTTTCTATCGGATACAGATGCGCCTTCCAATCCCAAATCCCGTAACCTCCAACCCAATCCCGTTTCTCACAAGCAGCGAACATGGTCTTGTAGAAAGTCGCTTGTGCTTCCAGATTGGTTTCGCCTGCAAATTGCCAATCATTGGGTAGAAATTCGCTCCCTGTTCGACTAGCACAGCCAACTTCACAGAAGAAAAAGGGTTTATCAAATTGCTTGACCACTTGTTCAATCCGATCTAATTCTTTTTCCCAAATTTTCACAGAATAATAGCCAGAGCTAGAAATCACGTCCACGGCGTCCCACCAAGTCAGGGCATCTTCTTGGAATTTATCACAGTTATAGGTCAATAAGCCTTGATACTGCTGGCGAACTTGTTTGATCAAGTCACGCCACTCACTATCTCTGCGATCGCTATTAACCAACTCACAACCGATAGCTAGCATATCAACATTTGTCTGCTCGGCAATGGTCGCATAATGTAGGATATAGGCGTTATAACTGGCAAACCAGTCTTGCCAAGTCGGCTCAACTGGTGCCGAATGATCAAAAAAGTTAATATGCGCCCGCCAAGTCCCGTCACTGACATTAACCATCGGTTTGAGAATGACTTGCAAATCCAATGATTGCGCATATCGAATCATCTTAATCACTTCATCATCTGTCAAATTCCAATCATCTTGATAATGAATGGTCGTTGACCAAGGTGTATCTTGCTCAGCAACAACTGCCAGAATGACTGTATTGGCGCCTATCCGTGTTTTAAGTAGTCTGAGAGAGTCGTAAGCTGCTGCTGTATCCCATTCTCCACGCCGATTCATAAAGCCAAAGGTAATGCCGTTGATAAATTTCATTTTTTCTCCTCCAAGTTGAACTTGACAAATTTGATTATAAGTATATACTTATATAGTAACCGTTTTCATTTTAATTGAAATCATATGATTTGTCAAGAAAGGATATCAAAAATGATTGATTTAACAAAATTAGAAACTTATCAAGGCACTGGTAATAAACCTACCGATTTCGATCACTATTGGGATACAGCCCTCGCTGAACTGGCTGATTTGCCACTAAATTATACCTTGGAAGAAATTCCTTTCAAGTCAAAAGTCGCACGTGCCTATCATCTCTGGTTCACAGCACCCGATGGCGCACGCGTTCATGCCCAACTCTTAACACCAAAAGAAACTGCTGGCAAAAACTTCAAAGGATTGCTCCAATTTCACGGCTACCATTGCGATAGTGGCGATTGGGTTGATAAAATCGGAGCTGTAGCTGAAGGGTTTGTCGTTGCTGCACTTGATGCGCGTGGACAAGGTGGCCTGTCCGAAGATAATACAGTCACTTCTGGCGGTGTTCTCAAAGGCTTGATTATTCGAGGCATGGAAGAAGGCCCTGATAATCTGTACTATAAACGCGTTTACCTTGATTGCGCCCATCTTGCTAAAATCCTTATGTCTCTTGACTATGTTGACGAAACACGTATTTTTGCCCAAGGTGCCTCACAAGGCGGGGCTTTGACCATTGCCTGTGCTGCGCTCGTCCCACAAATCAAAAAAGTCATTGCTACTTATCCATTTTTGTGTGATTATCGCAAGGCATTTGATCTCGGTGCGCAGACTTCCGCTTTTGAGGAAATTCCTTATTGGTTCCAATTTAGAGATCCCTTGCACAAACATGAGACGGAAGTTTTTGAAACCCTCGCCTATATTGATTTGCAACATTTAGCACCCCGCATCAAGGCAGAAGTCGCATGGGTCATGGGCATGCAAGATGAGGTCGTGCCACCTGAAACCCAACTCTCTGCCTATCATAATATCACCAGTAAGAAACAACTCATTACACTGCCCGAATATGGGCATGAATATCTGCCAAAGGTTTCAGATGAGTTGCAAGGATTTTTCGACTAACAAAAATGCCTACCAGTTCCAAGAACTGACAGGCATTTTTTATTAGTCTAATTTCTCCGATGCAAAATAACTTCAAACTCATAAGCATCATAGCGATGAATGTTGGTTGAACTCTCAAAGGCACTACCATCAGCCAAATAGCCAATCTGCTTAACCTCAACTACAGGATCATTTATCATGAGGTGTAATTTTTCAGCCTCATCTGCTGTTGCCTTTCGAGCAGAAATCGTCCGACGTGCTGTAGCGATTTTTAGACCAAGTTGATGCTCAATGTAGTAATAAATCGACCTTTGCACATTTTTAAATTTCAAATCAGGAATCACTGTGATTGGCATATAAGTATGCTCTAAAACAGTCGGCTCGCCATCAATCTGGCGCACCCGAACTATTTTATAGACTTTTCCGTCAGGTTTCATATTGAGGCGATCAGCTACTTTTTCAGGAACAGTGATAATCTCAAATTCATAAACTTCAGATGTCACATTTTCCCTAGGATAGAGGGCAGTTGTGCCCAAAAATTGGTTGGCCTCAGCCAAAATCTCCATTTCTGACGGTGAAATGTCCTGAACAAAGGTTCCCTTCCCTCGCCGTTTGATGATAAAGCCATCATTAACAAGCATGTCAAAAGCCTTTTTGACCGTCATTTTACTGGCGCCAAAACTTTCCCCAACTTCTGTTTCTTTGGGCAAAAGGTCGCCTGCTTGATAGATTCCTTTGACGATTTTATTGCGAAAATCATTATAAATTACTTGATATTTATTCATAGTCTCATTATATCAAAAAAATTTCTTTTTGAGTAAGCGTAAAACGAGGTCGCAGTGACCTCGCTTTAGAGTGTATGCCAAATTTAAATGACATCTGTATTATCAAGCATTTTAAGGAATGGTAACCAGATAATGCCAATAGCAATCATTTGAACAAGTTGTAAAACTGATCCCATAATTGAGTTTGTCGCAAGGAAACCTGAAATCAGAACTGGCATTGTCCACGGGACTTGTGCGCCTGTTGTTAATGGTACAAGACCACTGGCAAAGCCAAGGTAGGCAATGAGGACAGAGACAACTGGTGCTAGCAACCAAGGAATGAAGAGCGCAGCATTCATCACAAGCGGCAGACCGAAGATAACCGGTTCATTAACATTAAAGATACCTGGTGCAAGTGCAAGCCGTGCCACTTCTTTGTATTGTTTTTTCTTCATAATCACTAGAATCAAAATCAAAACAATCAAGGTTGACCCCGAACCACCCAAACTTACCGTGAAGGTATCCATAAATGATTTTGTCACAATGTGACCATGTTCAGCCAATGCATCTGGACCTTTTTTCAAAAGTTCAACATTGTCAAGTGCATTGGTTTGCCAAAACGGTTCAAAGACAGAGTTGACGATAACTTGACCGTGCAGACCGAAGAACCACAAAAATTGAACAAGGAAGATCGCAATCATTGTCCCAGGTAAAGAAGTTCCTACACCTGTCAGCGGTTTTTGGATAATATTATAGATGACATCATGCAAGTTTGTGTCAAAAACGCCAACCATTAAAGCATTAGCAATCAAAAAGACAAACAAGGTACCCATGACTGGAATGAGGGCAGAAAATGATTTTGAAACTGCTGGCGGTACACCGTCAGGCATCTTGATGACAAACCCTTTTTGCACCAAGAAAACATAAAGTTTGGCGGCAAGAAAGGCTGTAATAATCCCAAGAAACATGCCCTTTGCACCTAGGCGGTCAAGTGTTAAAAGACCACTTTGTGTCACTTCCTCAAAAACAGCAAAAAATGGCGTTAAAATAAGATAAGCAGCAAGTGCCACAACTGCTCCGAAAATCGCTTCAACATCCTTGGCTTTTGCAAAATAATAACCGATACCAATTGTCACAAAGACTGTCAAGATTGACATTGTTGCGTTTTGACCATTGCCAAACAGTTCAGAAAAAGTGGTTTTCAAACTATCTGGCCAGAAAGGTAAATTGTTAAATACCACGATAAAGGAACCAAACATGGTGAGCGGAAAACTCATCATAAAGGCATCACGCAGCACAGTTAAATAGAGATTCCCTCCAATTTTACCAGCGACAGGGGCTATTTTTGCACCCAAGTTGTCCATGAATTTGTTCATCAATTCATCTCCTATTCATATTTAGTGAGCATATCTTTTTTTGGAAACGCTATCACTATAAAATAAGTATATACTTATTTTATAGTTTGTCAAGTCTTTTTTTGAATTAAATAAAAATTCAAATATGATAACCCTTTCACTGTATTTTTGGTAAAATATATACATACTTAAATTTTATTATACTCGTTTAACTAAAAAATAGGAACGCAACTTTTGAGCTATTTTTCGTCAATTAGTCAACGGCTAAGCGGTAAAACCGCCAAGCCACGTTGCCAGTAGCTTTTCCGTAAGCTGCTAAAGCAGCAACTCCAATGCCATACGCGATAAGGTACAGGCGTACCGGGGTACGTCAAAGCTTATCAATGACGAAGTGACGGAAAATAACCAAAAGTGTTTCGATTTTTTAATTAAATGAGTATAACATATAGAAAGAAGTCACATCATGACACAACCACTGTTTCTCAACTCCGTCTTACAAGAAAAAATTTGGGGTGGTGACCACCTTAAAGATTTTGGCTATGATTTACCGTCAGATAAAGTCGGTGAATATTGGGCGATTTCTGCTCATCCAAATGGCGTTTCAGTCGTCAAAAATGGTGAATTTGCAGGTCAAAAATTAGATAACCTTTACCAAAATCATCGTGAATTGTTTGGCAATTCTACCCAAGAAGTCTTTCCTTTATTGACCAAAATTTTAGATGCCAATGACTGGCTGAGTGTGCAAGTGCATCCAGATGATGCTTACGGTCTTGCCAATGAAGGCGAGCTCGGCAAAACGGAATGCTGGTATATTATCTCAGCCGAACCGGGTGCTGAAATCATTTACGGTCACAATGCCAAAGATAAGAACGAGCTGCGGGCGATGATTGAGGCAGGTGACTGGGATCATCTTCTGACCAAGGTCAAAGTCCAGGCTGGCGATTTCTTCTATGTGCCAAGCGGTACCATGCACGCCATTGGTAAGGGTATCCTCATTTTGGAAACCCAGCAGTCCTCTGACACGACTTATCGAGTTTACGATTTCGACCGCAAGGACGACCAAGGCAATCTGCGTGAACTGCATATTGATAAATCTGTTGATGTCCTCAATTTTGGTGCGCCTGCCAATACGACACCAGTTGTGACGCAGCGTGAGCATTTAACTAAAACTTCCTATGTTTCAAATGACTTCTTCACCGTTGAAAAATGGGAAATTTCAGGTCCTGTCACTTTTGCTAAAACAGCACCCTATACCTTGGCATCTGTTTTGACTGGCGAGGGAACTTTAACTGTTGACGGTAAGGATTGTCCTGTTAAAAAAGGCGACCATTTCATTTTGACCAGTGATATTGAAACTTGGGCATTTGATGGCAATCTAACGCTTATCGCCAGCCATGACGGCAAATAAAACATAGAGGAAAGACTTTGAGAGGACAAAGTTCGCGAATGACCCCGCTTGGCCGTAGCGTCAGCGCAGGTCAAGTTTCAAGATTTCACGAAGTGGAATCTTAGAAAAGAAAGGATTGCAAAAGCAATTCAAACAAAATAATGAGCAAATTATTTGGCATTATTGAGGCAGGTGGGACAAAATTTGTTTGCGCCGTTGGCAATGCAGATTTAATGATTTTGGAAAGCACCACATTTCCAACAGAAAAGCCTGCTGAAACCTTACAAAAGGCTGTGGATTTTTTCAAACCCTTTTATGATGAAGGGGATTTAGTCGCGATTTCGATTGGCAGTTTTGGGCCGATTGATGTTGACACAACCTCTAAAACCTACGGTTTTGTGACGACAACGCCAAAACCTCACTGGGGTAATTTTGATTTAATTGGCTTTTTGAAAGATCAGTTGGACTTACCCATGTATTTTACAACTGATGTCAATTCGTCAGCCTATGGCGAAAAAGTTTTAGATCCCTCACTTAATAGCCTTGCTTACTACACCATTGGTACGGGCATTGGTGCTGGTGCCATTCAGGGCGAAACTTTTATCGGTGGCATTTCCCATAGTGAAATGGGGCATACTTATGTCAAACGTCATCCTGATGATTTAGATTTTGCTGGCGTTTGTCCTTTTCATGATGATTGCCTGGAAGGCGTCGCGGCTGGTCCTTCTCTTGAAGCTAGAACAGGCGTTCGTGGGGAAAATATCCCGTTGGATTCGCCAGTCTGGGATATTCAAGCCTATTATATCGCCCAAGCTGCTGTGCAAGCGACCTTGATTTTACGACCAGAGAAAATTATTTTTGGCGGTGGCGTCATGGCGCAAGAACATATGATGAATCGTGTTCACAAGCAATTCACTGAACAGCTCAATGGTTATGTTGCCGTGCCAGATGTTATGGACTACTTGCAAGTACCGAAAATCGCCAATAACGCCTCTGCAACAGTTGGCAACTTTGCTCTGGCGAAACGTGAATATGAGTTGGCGCAATAAGCATTAATATATCGAAAAAAGCTCTGATTTAGTCCTCACGGATAACTAAATCAGAGCTTTTTTTTAAATTTTTTCTGAAAGATAAAACAGTCGAGAATTAAAATCTCCAGGCATTGGGCGCCCCTGTTCATTCTCTGGACGACCAAGGAAATTCTCACCTAGCAAAAGACCGATAGACATTAAATCTTTGCCCTTGCGTTCTTCTGAGATACTCTCAATCCTATAATTTTTATCTGGATTTAAGCCAGCTAACCTAATTCTCTGATAGGCAGGATTGGGCTTGGCAAGGACTTGATACCAACCGACCAAGGCCTCTGTCTGGTCTTTGGCAACAACCATCCAAGCGCATTCATTGCCCTCAAAGGGACTTTTCAGCCGATAAAACAGGCCACTGTGAATGAGATCTTGATAGCCCTTAAAAGTTGCAATTTGTTGACGAATTTCAGCACTTTCTTCATCACTAAAGTTGGTAATATCTAGCTCATAACCAAAAGTACCCAACATGGCAACATTTGCCCGTGTTTTGAGCGGTGTTAAACGACCAACTTGATGGTTAGGCACTTCAGAGACATGGCTACCAATCGCTGACAGCGGATAAACCATAGAGGTACCATACTGTATTTTCAAGCGTTCAACCGCATCCGTATCATCACTTGCCCAAGCCTGCGGTGCATAATATAAGAGAGCTGGGTCAAAGCGCCCGCCACCACCTGCACAAGACTCAATCAATAAATCTGGATATTTTTCGAGGATTTTTTCATACAAATCATAGACACCTAAGATATAGCGGTGACACAATTCGCCTTGATTTTTCGCCGCTAAAGCCGTCGAATAGCCCTCTGAAATATAGCGATTCATATCCCATTTGATATAGCTAATCGGTGCCTGAGATAGGACTTTGTCAATCTGCTCAAAGATATTCTCAACCACCTCAGGACGGCTGAAATCAAGGACAAACTGATTGCGGCCATGAGAAATATGCTTGTCTGGATTGCCAATTCGCCAGTCTGGGTGTTCAGCGAACAGAGGCGTATCGACAGACACCATTTCTGGCTCAAACCAAAGTCCAAATTTCAAGCCTAAGTCAACAATTTTAGTCGCCAAACCTGAAATACCATTGGGTAATTTCCGCAAATCAGGCGCCCAATTGCCAAGCGAACCATTATCAGTATCACGTGTGCCAAACCAGCCATCATCTAAAACAAAGAGATCAATCCCTAAATCTTTAGCCTTTTTCGCAATGTTGAGAATCTTTTCTTCATCGAAATCAAAATAAGTCGCCTCCCAATTATTAATCAAAACTGGTCGCGTTTGGTGCACCCATTTCTGATTAATGAGGTGTGCTTGATAGAACTCATGGTAAGTTTGACTCATCCCATTTAGGCCCTCTTGGCTATAAACCATGACCGCCTCAGGTGTTGTAAAGCTACCATTTTGTGCCAATTCCCATGAAAATTGGAAAGGATTGATGCCCAGCTGAACACGCGCAATATCATACGTGTCTAGCTGCACCTGTGCCAGAAAATTACCGCTGTAAATCAGGCTAAAGCTATATGCCTTGCCCTGCGTTTCAGTCGTTTCTGGTGGGCAAAGGCTGATAAAAGGATTGTGCATATGACTACTTGCGCCACGCGTACTGCCAATTTGCTGAATACCTACTGCTAAATGATCCCGGCTAAGCTGAGCTTCTCTTGCCCAAGCACCATGCAAATGGAGCCAGTCATAATTTTCATTTGGCAAATCCAAATTCAAGCTCAAAAAGGTTTCAAGTTGATGCGACTGCTCGCCAGCATTCCTGATGACATTTTGCCGAGTGATGACTGGAAAGGCTTGGTACATCGCATAACGTAACTCGATTTCCAAGTCAGAATAGCGGTCTTTCAGAAAAATTGACAAGACTTCAACATCTTCTGCCTTACCAAAAGTGCTAGGCAAACCTTTGATTGGTGCCTTTCCTTGACTGATGACATGTCGGTCATAGGCAAAATGGCTGATCCGATCACCACTTGGATAGACGATTTCCACCGCTGGTTGCCTAAAATCAGTCGTGCCATAAACAGGCATTTCCTGTTTAATATCATCTAAATTTGTAATCTGACTGCCTTCAATTTGGTTATTACCAGGCTTGGACTCACGTTCAATTAAAAAGTCATAGCTATCATAGTTGTCAATGGCAGCACCAAAATAGAGCTGTTCCATGATACCCGTTGCTTCCATGACACGGAAGATGTAGCTGATTTTACCATTTGATAAATGGTATTCGAGTGTTTTCTTGTTAAAATAAATCATCGTTTACCTCATATACTTGTTTTATTTTAGGTTGCGCTCAGCCCATAAACAAATACTATATGTTTACTAAATGATTTGTCAACACTTTTTTGAAATTTATTTTATTTGATAAAAAAAGCTTTAAATAAAGCGTTTTCAATGTTATAATGGTAATCATCCAATCACTAAGTATTAAAAAATGACTGAATAGAGATAGAAAACTTTGGTAAACATTCGCGATATTGCAAAAAAAGCTGACGTTTCTCCAGGAACTGTTTCCCGTGTTTTAAATAACGATCCGACCCTTTCAATTCATGAACAGACACGTGAACGCATTCATCAAATCTGTAAGGAAATGAATTATACGCCTAGAAAATATCGCGGTCGCCAAAAAGGACATAGTGTCGGTATTATTTCAGCGATTTCAAGAGAAGTCGAATCTGACGATAGCTACTACCGCCAAATTAGAGAAAAAACAATACAAGCTTTGAAAGTGCAAGACTATTGCGTTGATTTTATGGTATTTTTACCCTATCTGGAAGATAATTGGGAGCGTATCAAACAGGTTGATTGTGTCGTCGTTATCGGCTTTATCAAACATAGTATCCATGAAAAGATCTATCAGTTGAATCCCAATTTAATCATTGTTGATGATTATAATTGCTCAGATAAGTATTCGTCAGTTTCGATGAATTTATATCAGGAAACAAAGTCTATGTTGGACTATGTAGCTAGTTTAGGGCACCAAAATATCACCCTTATCTCAGGTAAAAATGCCCGTCTAGGCATCAAGGACGAAAGGGTTTCAGATGTTTTAGGCGAACGAGAACGTGCTTATGATGACTGGATGTCAGAGCACCATTTGTCTCACTTTAAGCAACTTTTTATTGGAGAAGGCTGGTATGCACAATCTGGCTATGAGGAAACTGAAAAGTTATTGTCAACTGGAACATCACGACCTAGTCTGATTATCGCAGCATCTGATGTCCTAGCACTCGGCGTTGTCCGAAAACTTGCCGAAGAAGGGATTAAGGTGCCAGATAACATCTCCATTTGTAGCTTTGATGACTTGGAAATCGCAACTTTTTTGACACCCTCTCTCACAACCTTACGCATTGACATTGACCAAATGGTTTACTGGGTCACACATCTTTGTAAAGAAATCATCAACGAAAAAGACTTTATGCCTGCAAGAATCGTCTTATCTGGTAAATTGATTTTGCGAGAAAGTTTAAAAGCTCTTGATGACTGATAAAAAAGACTAGAAAACTCGCAAGATTGCGAGTTTTCTAGTCTTAATCTACGTTAAATTACCCCTATTTCTTTCAGATATTGCACATTTGCTTCTCCATCCACACGTCCGAAAATTGTAAAAGGGACAACTTCAATAATCTTTTGAGGATACGCTTTTTTAGCATCTCCTTCAACATATCTCGTTTGCGGGCCAATGAGAATGGCATCTGCATCAGCACCTTCTGTTTCGATATTGGAAACTGGATAGGCTGTGACACTTCCCGCAATACCATGTTGATGCAAAGCCTCTTCGGTTTTCAACGCCCAAAGTGAGGTTGAGAAACCACCAGCACAGAAAATTTTGATGGCAAGTGCCTTGTCGTCAGAAATTTCTGATTTGGGTTGAGGTATTTCGACACTTTCTGGCTTAACTTCTGCTACAACGATAGGTTCAACTGACTTTTCAGCTTTCTTTTTCTTACTAAATAATCCCATGAGGTCACTCCTTCTATTCGAACTTCAAGCTAACTTTCTAGGAAAAAAGATATTTATCGAACCTGTGCTACGCACAAGAACCGCTAAATCCTATTTTTCTACGAAAGTTTACGGCTATGCCGCACCGCTTTCAGTATCATAATTTTTCACTTAATACAAATTCAAATGGTGATACGGGGTAGCCGACCTCGTTAAACAGGCTTAATTGCGGGGCATTTTGCCAGCCATATCGGATGACTTGGCTATCTGGTTTGATCTTGATGATAAGCTGTGTCCCTTTAATTTCGGCAGTTGTTGTTTGGTCGTCTAGCTCAATCACAAGTGGAGAGTTTTGAAGCTCAAGCGTTTTCGCATGTTGAACTGCCAAAATCACCTGTTCTGTCCCATGATCAACTAACGTCGCGTAGGGTGAATTATCATAGTGTTTTTGCTCAATAATTTCACCAATCCGTTTGCCAATCACGGTTTTATCAACAGGATGGATATCATTTGTGTCGCCTGTGTCGGCGCTAACAATGATGTGACTATCGGTATCTGTGAGGGCTGTTTTCAGCTGAGCCTGCCGAATACCTGCCCAATTTTTGGGCGGTGTTTCATCAAAAATCGGTAACTGCACGATATAAAAGGGAAGGTCTGGACTTTGCAAGTCACGTCGCCAAGTTTTCAGTAAAATCGGCAGGGTTTCAGCATACATGTCTGGATACAGGCTATCTTCTTCACCTTGATACCAGAGGACGGCTTTAAAGGTGTAGGGCGTGATTTTATCAAACATAGTGTGGTAAAGACCACTTGGGCGCGTGAAAATTTGAGGTGTTGGCGGTGGTGGCCAAGGACTACCGCCAATCACATCTTTAATTTCTCGCAAGGTCAACTCTGGGTGTTCTGCTACCCATTTTGCCCTTAAAGTGTAATAGGTTTCAGCTGTTTCCTGATACTCAGCTGTTATCCGTTCAAACTCTGATTCTGTTTTACCAACAAGGGCTGCTTGATAGGGCGCTACCACTTTTTCTTGTGCCAAAGGTGCAGCCTGTAAGCTTTCTTCATCAATCCAAGCCGTGACGCTAGTCCCGCCTTTGTTACAGGCGACAAGACCAACTGGTACATCTGGATGATGTTCTGCCCATTCAATGGCGGCATAGTAACCAACAGCTGATAAATCAGCAAGTGTTGCTTGATTGAGCGGCAACCAACCTTGCCACTTGGCATAATCTGGTAGGACCACACCATTTTCATCAACATAATCAATTTGTGGCACGACACTATAAGAAATGTCATATCTCTTATAGTCATCAGATGCCTTAACCGTTTCAAAATGTTCTTCTTGGGACATTTTGAACTCAATGTTGGACTGTCCTGCTAACAAGAATATTTCGCCAAATTTGACTTCTGAAATGCTGATACTTTCGCCATTTTCAGTGCTGACTTTTAAGTCAGTCCTTGTGCCGTAAGCGTGGGGTGGCAGTTCAAAGAGGAATTTTCCTGTTTCATCAGCCTGGGTTTGATAAGTTTCATCACCTAGCGTCAGGCTGACAGCGTGATTGTTTGGGCTGACACCGCTAATCCAAACTGGCGCTTCTGCTTGAAAAACCACTCCCGTTGTGATTAAAGGATTTAATGCTAACACGGTTGTTTTTCCTTTCTACGATTTTACTTCGTGAAATCTTGAAACTTGACCTACGCTGGCGCTGCGGCCAAGCAGGCTCCATATTTTACACTGTTTCACTCATCTGTTGCGCCTCTTCAAGCTCAACTTGTTTTCATAGCTCTTAATAAATGGTAGGAAGATGACAAAATTAATTGCCAACAAAATCAACCATAGCACGCCAGCTTTCCAGTCCATTGTTGATAGGACGGCATAAAGTGGTGCTGGTAGTGTCCAAGGAATGGAGACTGTCGTTTTAGCAATCAAGCCAACATCTGTCAAAATATAGGCAGCTGCGACATTGATGAAAACGCAGACCAGACTCGGTAGCAAGGTGAAGACATTCAAAACAGTTGGCACACCAAAGACTAGAGGTTCATTGCTGTTGAACATGGTTGAGGGAATTGCCATACGTCCAAGTGAGCGTAGGCGTTTGTTCTTATTGATAAAATTGAGGTGCAAGATAATCGCAACATAGCAAATCGCAATCCCGAAAATAAAGGTAAAGTTACCTGCGACAACATTTGTTATCTTAGTCCCATTTTGATAAGCTTCTAAATTGGCAACCAAATTCCCTGTGAAAATACCAGAAAATCACGGGTAATCCACAAATCAGGAGCATTGACGGCAAGGAAGAAGTTGCTGAAATCAGGGGTTGGAAGATAAAGAATACAAGTTCTGTCAAGCCATGGTCAATGGTATTTTTAAAGATAACATCTAAACCAACAAACAACAGGGTATTCACGACTAAGGGAATCAAAATTTCAAACGGTGCGGCAACCATCGGTGGAATGCCTTCTGGCATCTTAATTTTGATATTTTTGTTGATTAGGAAACGGTTGACTTCAACAACCAGTATACCAATGATGACCGCTGAAAACATTGAGGCTGAGCCTAATTTTGATAACTCAAGAAATTTCGTATCTTTAATCACTTCTGGCACTGCTGCCACCAAGAGAAAGACAAAGAGTGCTGTCAAAGCATTGGGTAGGGTTGGCATCTTATGCTTTTGTGCCAAACGATAGGAAACACCTGACACCACATAAACCGAAATGAGTCCGATACTCAAATCAAAAGGGAGTGATAGCAAGGCATTGTTGGCATCCGCAAAATGTTTCCAAGCAATCATGAATTGGAAGAAAATATTGGTCGGGTGCATGGTTGCTAAATCAACTGGTGGATTGGCAATCATCAGGGCAATCCCCCCAACAATTGTAAAGGGAATTAAAATCGTCAATCCGTCACGCAAGGCAGATAGGTGCGTTTGATTGGAGATTTAGTTGCTACTGGCACAACCTTTTCTTCCATCAATGTTTGGAATTTACTAAAAAATCCCTGGTGTGTTTTTTATGACATTTGAACTACCTTTCTATATTGAACTTCAAGCTACCTTTTTAGAAAAGTTTACGGCTGCGGTTATGCCGCACCGCTTTCAGTATCGGTTTTATTTGATAACTTTGTATAGGGCAATGATTTCTTTTGCTAAATCAACGAAAGCAATCCCTGTCATTAAGTGGTCTTGGGCGTGTACCATGTAAATTGAAACGGGTACATTTTCTCCATTTGCGGCTTTGGTCAAAAGTTCTGTTTGACCATGATGTGCTTGGATAATCGCCCCGTCTGCTGCCTTGATTCGCTCTTCAGCCTTGTCAAAATCACCTACTTTAGCAGCAGCAATCGCTTCAATAGCTGATGATTTTGCTTCACCGCCAAATATAATTAGGGGCATGATAACTGCCATTTGTTCGTCGTTCATAATTCTCCTTTTAATTTATAATGCTGTGATGACTGTAAATCTTATTTTAAGACAAGGTTTCGTTATTAGCAGATTTATTTGCCAACTTAACAAACGGTAAGTAAATAAGAACCGCAACTGCCAGACAAACAAATTGGACAACTGCTCCTTTGAATGAGCCTGTAAATAGAATCCCTGATATGATTGGTGGTACAGTCCAAGGGACATTATTACTGATAACATCAATAAAACCAATTTTTGTGAAGAAGACACCAATATAGAAACATAGCGGTTGTGCAATAACAAATGGTACGATGAAAACAGGGTTGAGAACGATTGGCAAACCGAAAACAATTGGTTCGCTGATATTGAAAACCGCAGGCAATAGAGAAACTTTAGACACTTTTTTGCTGACAGCATCTCTACTTGCGATTAGAATGGCAAGTACAGGTGCCAAGGCAAATGTACCCGCAGCAATTGTTGAGAAGTTCATGAACATGGTTGAGTACAAATGATGTGACTCACCTGTCATATTTTGCACATCATTGACATTCCAAGTCACACCAAAGATTGCGCCCCAGATTGATGTTGGGTGAATCCCAAACCATTGGAAAAGTGACCATGTGAATTGTGAGAGAAAAGCAAAGGCTGATGTTCCTGAAACAAATTCTGCTGGTTTTTGCAAAAGTGATAGGAATAATTCTGGTAACGTTCCGCCTGTAAAAGTTTGCGTGATGCCAGTGATAATCGCAAAGAAGAGCATAGTAAGCGTTCCTGGAATCAGAGATTCAAAACTCGCAGCAACCATAGGTGGCACACCTTCTGGCAATTTGATTTTGATTTTAGATGCCAGAATTTTATTGTAAATCAGAACGGCAACACCTGAAATAATCAGGGCTGAGAAGACACCTTGTGTCCCGAGAAATTTAGGGTCAATGACATTTGTCAAAGCAACCTTTTCATCACCATTGGCAAAGTCCCATGACCATGGCAAACAGATGAAGAAGGCACCTAGAGCATACAAGACAGATGTCATGTGTTCTCGCGCATCTCTAAAATAATTTCTTGATACAACATGCGAGAAGACAACGACTAGCAGTAAAGCAAAGATACTCAGTGAGCCTTGTGTGATGTAGTTAATGATGCCTTGGATATTTAATAAGGACTGTGCAAGTGAACTCGCCTCCCAGGCTTTTTGAGACCCGCTCACCAATTTACCAAGATTTAACCCACCACTTCCGAAAATCAAACCGTTGATTGGATCCAAGAAAACTGAGTTAATCATGATGGCAAAACCTGCAATCATTGTCGTAACAGATACCAGTACAAATGAATCACGTAGTGTCAGGAGTAATTTATTGCCCGACACTTTACCAACAACGTTTTGAAAACCTTGCAAGAACTTTTCTTTGTTCAAAATATTCCCTCCAATTTCTAATTCGTAACCTCTAAATCTAAGCGCTTTCAGATTCATTCAATTTAGATGTTATAATTATTATGACTTGTCACCATTAGTGTATCAAAATTTTTTTCAAATTTCAATAGTTTTTTGAAATATTTTTCAATAATTTTCAAACTCTGAAAAAGGTAAAGAAAAAGGCAGAGTAACCTCTACTTTAGGGTTCTTTGTCAAATCGTGTGGGAAAATAGTTTCCCCCTATAAAGCAAGTAACTGTTGAGTTGCTTGTTTTTTTTATTGGTTACTGTTTTGTTCATGAGTAGAATGCGTTTCTTGAAGTTTCTAAAG
>MTLC01001192.1_pt2 | contig 26757 bp, 27 predicted proteins | sample 1982451 | NCBI WGS metagenome assembly MTLC01 (sample SAMN05710165, study PRJNA340218) | biofilm metagenome | isolation source: sample SPH anode biofilm adapted to +100 mV | place: USA | collected 2012-02-03 | reverse complement strand
GCAGCGTTTCCCCTAGCCAACTGGCGGAGGATACGAGATTCGAACTCGTGAGTACGGGGTCCGCAGCATCTGGCCCGATCGAGGCGGTTTGCGGCTCGCTGACTAGGCATTTTAGTGCTCGGTTGGGCTCATCCTTGGAGTCGCGAAGTGGGCTGAAGTAGGCTGTATTCGGACTGCTAAGGGAACGCTAAGGGAACGGAATCCGGGGAGGTCAACGTGCCACGAGGGGTGCCGAAGGACCCCGGCACGAGGTGCCGAATGATCAAGGCCGACGGCTCTCGGTGCGGACTCACTGCAGCGAAGAGCAAGAAGGCGAACGGCTACTGCTACCAGCATATGGGGGATCAGAAGCGTCGGACCTGGGGAGCGATCAAGAAGCTCCGCAGCGGTTACCACGCCAGCTACGTCGGCCCCGACGACCAGCGCCACTACGCCCCGACCGTGTTCATGGCCAAGGTCGACGCCGAGGTGTGGCTCGCCAGGGAGCGGCGCCTCATCGACCTGGACGAATGGACTTCCCCCTTGGCCCGCGAGGACGCAGCCCGCGACGCCGAACGGCGCGCCAAGGCTGCTGCCCTCACGCTGCGCGAGTACGCCGACCCCTGGGTGCAGAACCGCCACAACCGTAACGGCCAGCCGCTGAAGGCGCGCTCCCAGGCCGACTATCGGCGCCTTCTCAAGGCGAAGATCTATCCCACGTTCGGGGACACCGAACTCAAGGACATCACCAAGGAGGACGTCCTGGCCTGGTACCGCACGCTCGCCAAGACGCCCACCGAACAGGCCTCGGCCTACGCCCTGATGCGGACGATCCTGACCACCGCGGTCGAGGACGAACGCATCCCGGCCAACCCCTGCCGCATCAAGGGCGCCGGAAAGGCGCCGGTGAGGCACCGCGTCGAGATGGTCACCAGCGAGCAGCTCGCGAAACTGCACGAGGCGATGCCGGAGCCCTACCGGCTCACCGTCTTGCTCGGCGTGTGGTGCACCCTGCGGATCGGCGAGATCCTCGAACTGCGGCGCGGAGACGTCACCATCACCCACACCAAGTCGAAGGACGGGACGCCTGTCGCGGTCGGCGTCCTCCACGTCCGCCGATCCGTCCAGCACATCGAAGGTCAGGCCGTCATCGACACCCCGAAGACCGCCGCCGGCGCCCGCGAGGTGCACGTCCCGCCAGCCCTCATTCCCGACTTGGAGACCCACCTGTCGCTGTACACCCGGCCGGGACGGATGGGGCTTCTGTTCCCGTCTCGCACCGGAAACCCGCTACATCACCGAACCTTCGGAAACTGGTGGAACGCGGCTCGGATCGCCGCCGGGCGACCCAACCTGCGTTTCCACGACCTTCGTCACACCGGAGCAACGATGGCTGCTCAGTCCGGCGCGACGCTCAAGGAACTCATGGACCGGCTTGGCCATACCACCCCCAAGGCGGCCTTGGTCTACCAGCACACCGCCGCTGACAGAGACCAACTGATCGCCGAGCGTCTATCGGCCCGGATGTCGGCCGAGTCCGCGCGAGAGTAGTTGAACCTCCCCTCGGGCGGCCGTGGACATCTCTCTCACTAGGGTTTACGCACCGTTCCCTATCCGTCTTGGGGGCCGCGTGGGGCAGACGTGGGGCAGCATCCCGGGTGTGTGGGGGCGTGAGTTCGGATCGACTTGCATGCCGGGTCGGGGGATGTCTCAGCATTGTCACGGGTCCTTGATCGTGAGTTGGGCGCGGTGGTGGCGGTAGTGCTTGGGTGCCCAGTCGAGCAGGTCGGCACGGTTCATCCACGGCTGGAAAAAGGGATCCCAGCTGGGTGGCACGCTCATCCCTCGTTGCAGGTCGGCGTGGGTGGCCCGGTCGGCCCAGTCGAGGATGGCTGCGGTGTGGTTGTGCATCCATCGCCGTACAGTGGTGGGTGGTACGGCGTGGCCGCCGACGACGCTGGCGGCGTAGTTGATCCATTCGTAAGGCCCGGGTCGCCGCGCTGAGGAGGCGTGCCCAGCCCCGTGACACTGCGGGTGGGAGCCGGGGAAACCCGTCGATGAGGGTGGTGGACGCGCGGGTGATGCGTTGGCCGAACCACAGGTGGAAGATCAGTTCGCATCGCTCCCTCGGCCAGGGCGTAGTCGATCCACCGGCCCCGCCGGGTCCCGACGATCAGCCCCGCCTCGCGCGGCACCTTCAGGTGGTAGCTGAGCAGGTTGGCCGGGATGGCCGGCTCGATCCGCAACTCGCACACGCACCGCTTCACGCCTCGGACAGCTGGCCGATCAGTTGCCACCGGACCGGGTCACCGACGGAGCCAGCAACGACACCGACACTTCAACCGTATTTGATTCAACCACAGTTGCAGCGTAGACCCAGCCTCAGGCCGCCGGAGCCACTTCCACCATCAACGCCTCGACCAATCCCCGGATCTCGTCGCGGATCGGACACCTGCCGATCCTCTCGGGACGAGCGGTTGGCGACTACAGGTTGAGCGACGCGAGCAGGGTGCGGACGCGACGCTCGACCTCGTCTCTGATCGGGCGGACGTCCTCGACGCTCTGGCCGGCCGGGTCGTCCACGTCCCAGTTCTCGTAGCGCTTGCCGGGAAAGATCGGGCAGGCGTCTCCGCAGCCCATCGTGACGACAACGTCGGCGGCGCGCACGGTCTCGTCGGTCCAGGGTTTGGGGAACTCTCCGGAGATGTTGATGCCGCGTTCGGCCATCGCCGCGATCGCGGCCGGATTGACCTCGATGCCGGGTTCGGAGCCTCCGGACCAGGCCACGGCCTTGTCTCCGGCGAGTGCCTGGAAGAAGCCGAGGGCCATCTGCGAACGGCCGGCGTTGTGGGTGCACAGGAACAGGACCACCGGCTTGCCGTCATCGTGCAGGCCTTCGACGCGGGCCAGCGCCTGCAACCGCTGGTGGGCGAAGCGTTCGGCCAGCAGCGGCAGGAACTTGGTGACCTTGGCATGGTCGGCGAACTGGTCGAAGGAACTGGCCAGGAATCGTTCGATGGTCTCGGTGCCAAACAGGCCGGCGACGCCGGACGCCAAGCGCGGGCCATCCTTGATTCCGGATCCGCTTCCCTCCCCGAAACCGCCGCCCACCAGGTGAGCGCGGGGCTTTGCGAGGTCCTTACTCTTGCCGCTGGGTGATGGTTACGAGCGGCTGCGGGGCTCGTTTCATGTGTGCTGCTGGCGATGTAGACAATGGAGTCGGCGGCGGGCGAGGGACTGGTTTATGACCCACCCCCCACAGGTGGATGCCGGCCCGCTTGAGGTCGCCTTCAAGGACGGCGGGCTAGCCAGCGGCGGCCGACAACCTATCGGCCGGTCCCCCAGCAACACCCGGGAGTTGCTGCTGCCCGGCCGCTAGATTGGCCTCACACTCGCCGCACGCGAAGGGACGCAATGAACTGGCTGCACGCCGTCATCCTGGGGATCATCGAGGGACTCACCGAGTTCCTGCCGGTGTCCAGCACCGGGCACGTGACCATTGCCGAGAAGCTGCTCGGCTACGGCATCGACGATCAAGGCATGACCGCCTTCACCGCCGTCATCCAGCTCGGCGCGATCGCGGCCGCCGTCGTCTACTTCCGCGCTGACATCGCCCAACTCGCCGTTGCCTGGTGGCGAGGGATCGTCGACAAGACAGCACGCACACACCCGGGCTACCGGATGGGCTGGAACGTCATCATCGGCTCGATCCCGATCGCCATCGTCGGGCTGGCCCTGAAGGACGTCATCGAAGGGCCGCTCCGAAACCTGTGGGTCGTGGTGGCAGGGCTGGTCGTGTGGAGCGTGGTGATGTGGATCGCCGACCGGGCCGGACGCGCTACCCGCGGCGAGGAGTCGGTCACCTGGCGTGACGCCCTGCTCATTGGCCTCACCCAGTGCCTCGCCCTCGTGCCGGGAGTATCGCGATCCGGCGCGACAATCTCGGCTGGACTGCTCAGCGGCCTGGATCGGGTGACCGCCACCCGGCTGAGCTTCTTCTTCGGCATCCCGGCGCTGCTCGCGGCCGGGGGGCTGGAAGCCGTCACCCAAGCCGGCAACATCTCCACCACGGTCGGCTGGGGACCGGTGCTGATCGGTACAGTGGTTTCGTTCGTGGCCGGGTACGCCTCCATCGCCTGGCTGCTCCGGTTCGTGGCCCATCACAAGTTCACCGGCTTCATCGTCTACCGTCTGCTGGCCGCCGCCGTCATCATCGTGCTTCTCCTCACGAACACCATCGCCGCTGTCTGACCGCCAGGGCCGAGCACCACCTCCAGCCAACCTCACCTTGACCCCCGGCGATTAGTTCATTGCTCGGGGCGTTGTCCGTCTCCGTGGCGAGCGCGCCCGCCAGGCGGGCCTGCATGCTGGCCATCGATCTCTCGAGCCCCCTTGAAGTCTCGACTGGCTGCGCTCGGACCCATGACGGCGCCATCGACGGCACCGCAGCGATTCCAGCTGACACTCACTGTCGCCTTGCTGTCTGAGCGTCAGGCCTGAGGTAGAGCTCCCCGGGCCGCGGGCGGCCGGAGGTGGAATTGATCATGAACGTGATGACCCTGCCGCTGACTGGCGGCACCGCTGCTCTCGGGACCCCCACGGGTGACCATCCGGTGGCAGCGGTTTGTGGGAGAGCAGGGCGGTACCTGTGCTCGCTGCGGCAGCACCGAGACCGAGGTTCGGCAGGCCACAGCCCAGCTGGAGCAGGCGCTGTCTCCCCTCGGCATCGCTGTGACGTTGGAGCAGCAAGCCTTGGACACCGAGACGTTCCGCCGGGATGTGGACGCATCCAATCGCATCTGGGTTAACGATCGGCTGCTCGAGGACTGGCTTGGTGCCGAGGTGGGCGCCAGCGCCTGCACCTATTGCGGAACCGAGCCGGCACCGCTGTGGGGTGCCGCACCCTGGTCCACGCCGGGCAGACCTTTGAAACGATCCCGGCGACCCTTGTCGTCCAGGCTGGTTTGACGGCTGCCGCCCAGGCCCTCAGTGGAGCGACCGCCGCCGCGTGCGGGTGCAGTGACCCAGCGGTGGGTGACGCAGCGACCGGCGGTTGCTGCTCCTAGTCCCCATTCCGGTTTCCAGGAGACGCCTGATGCCGAATCGTCTCGTTCCTGTCGTGACCTGAGGCGCTGCGATCGTCGCCGTGAGAACCTGCCGGGACGGGGCTTAGGTGTTCAGGCTGGCCAGTGCGGCTCGGAGCATGCCGCCGACTCGCGCCGCTACCGGCTCCAGGTCATCGTTGCCGGTGAGGACGTGCATCATGGCCGGGTCGATCGCCTCCACCACGGTGGTGTCGCCGAGCGACCGGACGACGACGTTGCAGGGAAGCAGGAGCCCGATGGATTCCTCCGCCTTGAGCGCCTCGAACGCGCTTGGTGGGTTGCAGGCTCCGAGGATCACCTGCGGGGAAATGTCAACGTCGAGCTTCTTCTTCAGCGTTGCGGCGAGGTCGATCTCGGTGAGGATCCCGAAGCCCTGCTCGGCCAGCGCTGAACGGGTCCTGGCCAGGGTTTCGTCGAATCCGCCTTGTACGGTCGTGCTGATGGCAAAGCCCATGACGTCCTCCGGATCAGTGGCGTGCGGATGACTGGCAGCCTAGTGACGCGACGCCGGATGCGGGCCGTCTAGTGTTCCGGACTCGCTTCGCCTTGCCCGCACCGCCGCCTCGCAGCAACCGGCACGGCTTTACCAAGTCTCTACTTTTGCCGCGGGGTGATGGTTACGAGCGGCTGGGAGGCTCGTTTGGTCGGATGGCCGTCAGGTGATCGGTGATCGAAGCAGGAGGTTGAAGAACATGATGGGTTACGGCGGTATGGGTTGGGGCGGCATGGGTTGGGGCGGCATGATCGGGATGCTGCTGTTCTGGGTCGTGTTGGTCGCGGCGATTGTGTGGGCGGTGAGCAGATTGCTGCCTGGGCGCCAGGCGCCGGCCAGCCCGTCCTCGTCGGGGCTGGAGATGCCCGAGGACATCCTGGATCGTCGCTATGCCCGAGGTGAGATCGATCTGGAGACGTATCAGGCTCAGCGGGCGGTGTTGGCTGCTGCGCGGAAGGAGCGTCTGCGATGAGCGGCCGGGCACTTGGTGGTTCTGGCTCTCGATGGGTGCCGTGGACGGTCCTGGTGGTGGCGGGCTTGCTGCTTGCCGGGTCGGTGGCGTTTGTGGCGTCGGGTTGGAACCGGTCAGCGCAGGTGGCCAACCCTGGTCCGGCGGCGCCTGGCGACAGCAGCCGCCCCGGGACGGGATCCAGCCCGGTCGGCCCGGTGAGCGGTGGTCAGGGCGGGATGATGGGTGGCCGGCCTGGTGGAATGATGGGCGGTGGCCCCGGCAGCCCGATGATGGGCGGCCGGGTGTGGCTGGCCGGTGACGGAACTGCGGTCACGACCATCCCGGCGGCGCGGGCCCGGGCCGCGGAGGCGGCCGCGCCCAGCGGTCTGCATCCCGGTGAGGTGATGCAGTTCAGCCTGAACTTCTACGTCGAACTCAAGGACGCTACCAGCGCCTCGGCTGCGGAGGTGCTGGTCGATCCGGCCAGCGGCACGGTTGCCGCCGAATTTGGGCCCGCCATGATGTGGGCCGGCGGAGGCACGTCGTCCGCCATGTCCAGCGTGCGGGCAACATCGATCGCCAACCGGTGGTTGGCGGCGAACGCACCAGGGGAGACGGTCGGCAGCACGGATCTGTTTCCTGGGCACTTCACGATGGATACGGTCTCCGGCGGGAATACGGTGGGCATGCTGTCGGTGAATGCCGCTACGGGCGCCGTCTGGTACCACACGTGGCACGGCACGTTCATCGCGAAGGAGGACGCCTGATCGTGGCGGCGACAAGGAGGCTCACGGCTCTGGTCGTTGACGACGAACCCAGCCTGGTGCGCGTTGTTGAGGGCTACCTGGCGCAGGACGGGTTCGATGTGCGCACTGCCGGTGACGGGGAAACGGGGCTGGCCCTGGCCCGGGAGTCCGAACCGGACCTGGTGGTGCTCGACCTGGGCCTTCCCGGGATGGATGGCATCGAGGTGTGCCGTGAGCTGCGCACGTTCAGCCGCTGCTACGTCCTGATGCTGACCGCCCGTGCCGACGAGGTGGACATGCTCATCGGTCTCGGCGTCGGCGCCGACGACTACATGACCAAGCCCTTCTCTCCGCGCACGCTCATGGCCCGTATCCATACCCTGCTCAGGCGCCCCCGCGCGACCACAGGTGCCGGCATCGAGCCGGCAGGCTCCGATCAGCGCGTCTTCGGCGATCTCGTGATCGACGTGCCCGCTCATGAGGTCCGGGTTGGGGCCTCGCTGGTTCCCCTCACCCGTCTTGAGCACCAGTTGCTGGAGACGTTGAGCAGTCGTCCCCGTGTCGTGTTCACCCGGCAACAGCTGCTGGACGCGGTCTGGGAGGAGGCCGTCGGTGTCGCCAGCGATGAGCACCTGGTCGACATTCACGTCGGGCACTTGCGGCGCAAGCTGGGCGACGACCCCAGGGCGGCTCGATACGTCCTCACCGTCCGCGGGGTTGGCTACAGGATGGGACCCGGATGACCCCTCCGACGAAGCGGTCGGGGCTGGCTCGTTTGGGTCTCGCGCCCCGGCTCCTGCTGAACAACCTCCTGGTGATCGTCGCCGGAGCCGGCACGGTGCTGGTCACCGCACTCCTGATCGCCCCCGCCGTCTTCGCAGGGCACGTGGAGAGCGTCGGGCTCGGAGGAGATCAGCACCTGATGGAGCATGTGGGACGCGCGTTCGACCAGGCGCTCCTGGTTGCCCTCGGCGTGGGGATCCTGATCGCCGGGATCACGGGGTCGGCCATCAGCTGGCTGGCCGCTCGGCGGCTCGCAGCCCCGGTTGCGGATGCGGCCGACGCCACCGGCAGTCTCGCCGACGGACATCTGGAGGTCAGGGTGGTGGACCCGAGCATGGGTCCCGAGTTCGCGAAGCTGGCCACCTCGGTGAACGCGCTCGCCGACCGACTCCAGTCGACAGAACAGACCAGACGGCAACTCACCGCCGACCTCGCCCACCAACTCCGCACACCCATCGCCTCGATCCGTGCCACTGTCGAGGCCGTACGGGAGGGCGTCCTGCCCGCCGACGACGAAACTCTAGAGACCCTGGGGTACCAGAGTGATCGGCTCAGCCGCCTGGTCGAAGACCTGGAAGTCGTATCAAGGGCCGAGGAGCGGCAACTGCTCCTCGCCCCGGAACCGGTCGCAATCGCAGACCTCATCGACGCGGCGGCGGCGGCCAACCGCGAAGCCTTCCGCGCAGCAGGTGTTGACCTCACCACATCGGTGGCACGCGCCATCCCAGCCGTGGCAGTCGACCCAGACCGGATCCAGGAAGTGCTGACCAACCTCCTGGAGAACGCCCTGCGACACACACCAGCCGGAGGCACGACCAGCCTGGACGCCCGACCCAGCGCAGACACTAGAAGAACTGCGGCCGTCATCGAGGTGTGCGACTCCGGCACCGGATTCCTCCCGCAGAATGCCGAACGCATCTTTGACCGATTCGTGAAGGCCGCCGACAGTCCCGGTTCAGGCCTGGGGCTCGCCATCGCCCGAGCCATCGTCGAAGCACATCACGGCACCCTCACCGCGCACAGCGACGGCCCCGGAAAGGGCGCACAGTTCACCATGACACTGCCTGTGGGCTGAGCACGGCCTGGCCGCGACCGGCGTCACAGGGCGGGAAACGCTCTGAGATGAGCGGCAAACCGGGTCCTGGTGGAACGCTGAACCGTTCAGGCGTGCGTCTGCCCTTCGTGGTCGCCATGCCCGGCCGGCTCAAGCTGGAAGGTCGAATGTTCCGCTCTCACCTGGAAATGCTGCCGGACGCAGTCCTGGAGTTGATCGAGGAGCTCGTGGCTGTGTCCGTCACGGAAACAGCTGTCCTCCAACACAACGTGGGCGGTGAGCACTGGCAGGCCGGTTCCGATCAGCGAGGCATGGAGATCATGCACGTCACTGACATGCGGCACGCCCAACAGATGCGTCCGGACCTCGACAAGGTCGAGGCCGTCAGGGACCGTTTCCAGGAGGACGCTGCCAGCCTGACGCAGGATCTTCACCGCCCGCGGGAAGATCAAGACGCTGATCGCCATGCCGGCAATCGCGTCCGCCTGAGTCCAGCCGGTGGTCGCGATGATCAAGGCGCTGACGATCACAGCCACCGACCCGAGCGCGTCGTTGACCACCTCCAGGAACGCCGCACGCATGTTGAGGTTGTGTCCCCGGCCGGCGGACAACACCAGAACCGAAGCGATATTCGCCGCCAAGCCAATGATCCCAAGGGTCAACAGTCCGCCGTAACCCACTTCCGGTGGCGCGAACAGCCGCTGCACACCCTCAATGAAGGCATACAGGCCGACCGCGAGCAGCACGGCTGCCTGTGCCCCCGCCGCCAGGATCTCGATCCGTGCCCAGCCCCACGTTCGCCGGAGACTGGGGGGTCGTGCCATCGCTGTCGCCGCGAGTAGCGCCATCAGGAGGCCACCGGCGTCGGTGAGCATGTGGCCCGCGTCGACCAACAGCGCCAGACTTCCGGTCACCAGCGCGCCAATGACCTCCGCGACCAGCACGGTGGACGTGATCGCCAAGGCGATCCCCAGACGAGCGCGGTTGGCGGAAGCCACCTCGTGGTCATGGCCTGCTCCCATCGGGACGTCCTCTCAGGTCATCGGGTCAAAGATGTTGGGCGGCCGCCCGGGGCCGCCGTCCGGTGATGCGTAGGCGAAAAAGGATGGAGGTTGCGGGCGGGATCAGGACATGTCGTGCCGACCCGCCGGATCAGGTCGGCGCTCTCCCAGTCCCCGCCACGTCTGTAGCGGCAAACTCCTCACATGAGGGGGGCGCTTCCCCGATCACACCATCGATCTCACCCCGGATGGCAGCACGTCCGGGGAGCTGGCGGATGCCCCCACGAGCGACAAGTCCTTGGACCGGCCGGCCCGCACGCCGTTGGCGATCACGAAGACCTCCGAGACTTCGTGGACGAGGACCACGGCGGCCAGACCCAACACCCCAGCCAGGGCGAGCGGGATCAGGACCCCGATCAGCAACAGGGACAGCACGACGTTCTGCAGCATGATCCGCCGGGTCCGGCGGGCGTGCGCGAACGCCCCCGGCAGCAGCCGCAGGTCGTCGCCCATCAGGGCCACATCGGCGGTCTCGATGGCCACGTCGCTGCCCATCGCTCCCATCGCCACACCCAGATCGGCTGTCGCCAACGCCGGGGCATCGTTGACGCCGTCACCCACCATGGCGGTCGGACCGGTCAGCTGGCGCACCAGCCGGGACTTGTCCTCCGGGCGTAGATCGGCATGGACCTCGCTGACACCGGCAGCAGCGGCCAGCGCCTCGGCAGTGAGTGCGTTGTCCCCGGTGAGCATGGCGACGGTGTAGCCCAGCCGGCGCAGCTCCGCAACAACGCCACGAGCCTCGGGCCGCAGCTCGTCGCGCACCGCAATCACACCGATCACATCGCCATCCACCTCCAGCAGCACAGCGGTCGCCCCCGCCACCTGCATCCGGGTGACATCCGCGGCGAGCGGGCCGGGCTCGACCCACCCGGGCCGTCCCAGCCGCACAGAGCGGCCCGTGACCGTGCCGACCAGCCCGGCGCCGGTCACGGCCTCGACATTCTCCGCGGAGGGCACAGTGTCAGTCGCGGCGAGGATGGCGCGGGCAAGTGGGTGCTCGCTGCGCGCCTCCAGGGCGGCGGCCACGGACAGGACCTCCTCGCGAGCATGACCAGATGTCGCGACAACATCGATCACGACCGGCTTGTTGCGGGTCAAGGTCCCGGTCTTGTCCAGGGCGACGGTGCGCACCCTGCCCAGCATCTCCATCGCGGCGCCACCCTTGACAAGGACCCCATGCTTGCTCGCGGCCCCAATGGAGGCCACCATCGTCACCGGCACCGAGATCGCCAGCGCGCACGGGGACGCAGCGACCACCATGACTAGGGCTCGCTGGAGCCACAGGCCTGGGTCGCCCAGGACAAAGCCGAGCACGACGATCAGGACCGCGGCGATCAGAATGCCGGGCACCAGCGGCTTGGCGATACGGTCCGCCAATCGCTGAGTGCTGCCCTTGCGGGACTGCTCGGCCTCGACGATATGGACAATGCGTGCAAGCGAGTTGTTCTCCGCCGTTGTGGTGACCTCCACCTCGACGGCGCCGGTGCCATTGATAGACCCGGCGAACACCTCATCGCCCGGACCCGCCTCGACCGGCATCGACTCCCCCGTGATCGCGGAGGTGTCCAGCGCGGTCCGACCTGCCCTCAGGATCCCGTCAGTTGCCAGCCGTTCGCCCGGCTTCACGAGCATCAGATCGCCGACCACCAACTCCGCAGGGTCAACCACAACCTCCTCGCCGTCACGGCGCACGGTCGCCTCGCGCGGCACCAGGTCGAGCAGGGCGCGTAGGCCCTTCCTGGTCTTGGCGACCGAATACTCCTCCAAGCCCTCGCTCAAGGAGTACAGGAACGCCAGCGTCGCAGCCTCCTCCACGTGACCCAGAGCCACGGCACCAATCGCGCCAATGGTCATCAGAAGATCGACACCGATCTTGCCCCGGAACAACTTCTTGAAAGTGCCCGGCACGAACGTCACACCGCCCGCGACCAGGGCGGCGGCGCTCAGGCCAAGCTCCCAGCCCGGGAGCCCCGCTCGGCCCAACAGGAACCCGGCGAGGAGCAGCAACCCGGACAGGACGCCCAGACGGATCTCGCTCACCTGCCAGATGTGGTCAACATCCTCATCGTCGTCGTCATCGTCGTCGTCGACATCAACATCAACGTCCTGAACGAGCTCCTCATCGTCGGCCTCGCGGCTGGTCAGTCTGGACTCGCTCACTCGTCACTCCCTGTCGCGATAGCGGCCAGCCGGTCCGCGAGCACCGGGCTCGCAGTGGCACCCAAGCCGTAGGTGGGGCACAACTCGACGGCATACCCCGTAGCCGCGAGCAACCTCTCAGCGGCGCCCAGCACATCGAGCAACTCCTGGGCGGTCGCCAGCGAGAACAGCGACGCGCGACCCTCCGGACGGGACGTCACCAGACCACAGTCCTTCAAACAAGCCAAATGCCCACTCACCGTCGACTGCGCCAACCCCAGCCGATCCGTCAGATCACGCACCCGCTGCTCCCCCAACGTCAGATGCTGAAGGATCGCAAGCCGGGTCGGGTCCGACAAGCTGTGAAACATAGCGGCGGCCGGCGCAACACCATGCTGCCCGGCTAGAGGAGCCAACTCATCGGTCAAAGCAGTAATCATCGCCATATCCCGATGCTAACGCAGTTGGGCGATCCGTCGCAAACGGGCCCGTGCTCCCCACCATGCCTACTGCGCTCGGCATGCCGACTGTGCAACTCGAGCCGGCGCCAGCCTCGTCGCCCACCTCGACCTGAGCGGACACAAACTCGCATCCGAGCACCACCTGCCGAGACTCGAGCTTCGGCACTCGGCCGGTCTGGCCGCCCGAAGCAGGGACCTTCAGAGTTCCGAACTGCCCGCTACAGACTCAACGACGCGAGCAGGGTGCGGACGCGCGACGCTCGACCTCGTCTCTGATCGGGCGGACGTCCTCGACGCTCTGGCCGGCCGGGTCGTCGACGTCCCAATTCTCGTAGCGTTTGCCGGGGAAGATCGGGCAGGCGTCTCCGCAGCCCATGGTGACCACGACATCGGCGGCACGCACGGTCTCGTCGGTCCAGGGTTTGGGGAACTCGCGCGAGATGTCGATGCCGCGCTCGGCCATGGCTGCGACGGCGGCCGGGTTGACCTCGAGGCCGGGTTCGGAGCCTCCGGACCAGGCGACCGCGGAGTCGCCGGTGAGTGCCTGGAAGAAGCCGAGTGCCATCTGGGAGCGGCCGGCGTTGTGGGTGCACAGGAACAGCACGACCGGCTTGCCGTCGTCATGCAGGCCTTCGACGCGGGCCAGCGCCTGCAACCGCTGGTGGGCGAAGCGTTCGGCCAGCAGCGGCAGGAACTTGGTGACCTTGGCATGGTCGGCGAACTGGTCGAAGGAACTGGCCAGGAATCGTTCGATGGTCTCGGTGCCAAACAGGCCGGCGACGCCGGACGCCAAGCGCGGGCCATCCTTGATTCCGGATCCGCTTCCCTCCCCGAAACCGCCGCCCACCAGGTGAGCGCGGGGGCCGCCCGATCGAGGAGTCGGGAAGCTGATTGGTGTGGTTCAGAGCCGCCGGGGCTTCATTTCCTAGTGCTCGGCAGTCGAAGGAGGCGGCGCACAGCCGTGGCCACTAAGGCGAAGATTGCGAAGATGATGATGTTGGTGAGCGCGTCTGCCCAGGTAACCTCTTGGGTCACTCGCAGCCCGGCGACACTGGACGTCAGCGCGGCGATCGTGTACGCGCCGACATTGTTGATGACGTGGGCTGCGATCCCCGCCTCGAGGCCGCCGGTGAGTATCGCGAGGGTCGAGGCGAGCATTCCGAAGGCGAATCTGTCCAGAAAAAGGGCCGTGTTCTGGGCGCCGTGGATCGAGGCGAACAGTAGCGACGAGGCGGTGGCTCCAATCCAGGGGTTCGTAGTGACTCCGGTCACTGCCTGCAGTAGGTAGCCCCTGAAGAGATACTCCTCAGCTGCGGACTGCCAGGGAGTGACGATGGCCACCACGATGACGAAGCCCCACCATCCCTCCTGCGGTGCGAACTGGAGCGGCTGGCCCTGCAGGCCCCCGACCAGCAGGGTGCCACCGAGGACGACGACGACCGCAATCCCGAGGCAGACGACCAGATAGCCCCGGCGAAGGTGCTGATCGACGGAGGAGAGCTGCCCAAACGGCGCGCGATGGAACAGCGTCATCAACAGCCAGCAACACATCAATAGCGCGGCGATCGCCACGCCGTTCGCGGCAAGTCCAGCGGGTGTCTCGTACCTGATGGCCGACATGCGGAAGTCGGCGAAGGGGACGTCGGGCGCGACCAGAGCGTGGGCGACGGTGGTTACCGCAAGCGAGATCCACGGGGTGAGAAGGAAGTAGACAGCGAACGCCACAACGATGCCGAGTAGCGCTGTCGTCCTTCCTCCGGGACGGGTGAGTTGCCCGGCGAAAGTGCCGGGAGAGCCCGCTGGGTCTGGTTTGTCCTGGTCGGTGCTCGGGCCCGGTCGGGCGCGTGATGTTCTCATGAGTGGCAGTTTCTGTCTAGCGCGTTCTGTCTAGCGCGCCGATGATGGTGCAGAAGGACGGCACTCGGCGGTGGGGCTCACGCGGACAGCGGTCGCTGCGTGGAGGCTGAGTTCGACCGGGGTGTCGTTGATGCTGAGCCAGACTGCCGCGGTAGCAGGGTTGATCTCGGTGACGGTCAGCCAAGTACCGACGGAGATGCCGTGCTCGGTGAGGTAGCGCAGGATGTCGGGCGAGCGGTCGCATACTCGCAGGACCTGCACGCGATTGCCGGGTTCGGCGTCGCCCAACGCTTGGCTGTGGTCGGGTGGGATCTGGCCGTCGTCGTCGGGGATGGGGGCACCGTGTGGGTCGTGGGTGGGGTGGCCTAGGGCGACGTCCATCCTGTCGAGCACCAGGTCCGAGGCGGCGTGTTCCAACCGGTTGGCCTCGTCGTGGACCTGGTCCCAGGACAGGCCCAGGCGTTGTACGAGGTAGGTCTCCAGGATGCGGTGGCGGCGAACGATGTCGACGGCGATCGTACGTCCGTCGTCGGTCAGGTCGATGGAACCGTAGGGCTGGTAGGAGATCAGTCCGTCCCGGGCGAGTCGCTTGAGGTTCGCCGACACGGTCGAGGGAGTCACGCCGAGTTGGGAGGCCAGATCGGTGGTGGTGGGTTGACCACCGGGCCACTCGTGGGCCTTCCAGATCAGGGTGACGTAGTCCTCGACCATGCGGGTGACAGGGGCGCGGTTCATCGTCCCCATGCTAGGCGCGGGCCCCGGCCGCGGCCTTCGGCTGGGCTTTATCGATCGGCGGGTCGTCGTGGAAGGGCGCTACGAGCGTGGGGAGGATGTCGCGGCGGTGGGCGATCAGGAAGCCGGCAGCGAGCACGAGGTGGACGGCGCTCAACAGGTAGCGTCCCGTGGTGTCGGTGACTAGGAACTGGACGCCGAACAGGGCGGCGAGCCCGATCGCGGACCACCAGTGGAAGCGCAGTGCGAGGATGATCGCCACTCCGAGCAGGGTCTGGGTGGCCGTCAGCGTGAACTCCTCGACCTGGCGGGCGTCCAGGGCCAGCGAGGCGGGTCCGCCGCCCAGGAAGTGCGCCACCGGCAGCGACCCGACCAGCAGGCTCCACTGGTTGACCTTCGAGGCGATCAGGGTGCCAATGGCGGCCGCTCCCTTCCCGCGCACGGCGAACATCACCGCGATGATGAACTCCGGGGCCTCCGAGGCCAGTGGGGCGAGCCACTGGACCAGGAAGTAGCTGTCGACGCCGAGGGCAGAACCCGAGGCGACCAGGGCTTCCGCGAACGGCTCCGCCGACGCCAGGATCACCGCACCGGAGCCGAGGAACATCGCGACGACGAGCACCCGGCGGGCGGTGGACGGCAGGTCGGCAATGAGGGCTGCCGCGCCGATGAACTCTTCCTCCTCAGCACGGTGGGCCTGTCCGGCCCGCCACAGGTGGAGGCCGAAGACGGCGATCAGACCCACCCCGAACCACAGCGGGATGTTGCCAATCAGCGGAATCGCGAAGGCGACCACGCCCAGGATCGCGAGGAAACCGATGTCACGGCGGCTGTCACGAGGCAGCAGCAGGGCGCTCGGGACGGCTGCTCTGTCACGGCGGGCAGCACGGCGGGCGGCGAGCGCCACGATCACGACCAGGGGCCACCCGAAGCCGAGCAGCAGCCGGTTCGACCCGGTCATGTTCGCGGCGGCGAAGTGCAGGTAGGACGGGTCAGAGCCGGACCGGTAGGCGTAGTAGAGGTCGACGGCGTACTCCGGCAGGACGGCGATCAGCGCCAGCAAGGCAATGGCCAGCGCACCAGAGATGTCCTTCTGGGCGGCCTCGGCGGCCCAGGCGAGCAGGAATGCGGCCGCCACCACGGCGGCGCCGAAGACGAGCACGTCTACCACCGGCGGGAACCCCACTCCCAGCGCACGGGTGGTGATCGCCGGCGCAGCGATCAGCAGGCACAACAGGATCCGACGGAGGAGGGCAGCAGGCATCGGGAATCTCCAGGTCATGCCGTAGCCGAGGGGTCTGCCCTCGACCACGACGATATGGCCGAAGGTCTCGTTCGCCTCCCTCTGTGAGGTACTACGCCGGGCAGATCAGGATGACCGCCAGCATGTCGACGCACCGCGTCCGAACCAGGGTTCGGACGGAACTACTCCCCTTCGCAACTCAGCTTCTCCGATGGTTCCCGGGTGTGTCCACGCACAGACTTATGTTGGACGAGCCACACAATTCTTCGCTCGGCTTGCAGGTGTTTCTGCAAGCCAGCAGCCACTTCCCGGTCTGTTAACGCCCCTTCGATCATCGCCAGCCAACCCGAGCGGCGTGCGCGTCTGGCCATTTGTGATGGGGCGGCATGCTTGGGGCATGACTTACCCGAATGACCCCCCTCCGTACGAGCCTTATCCCGGGGAGCAGCCTGGTGCGACCGCGTTGGTGTGTCCCAAGTGCCACGGCGCCATGCGCACCTACGAACGCAATGGCATCCAGCTGGAGCAGTGCGGCAACTGCCGCGGACTCTTCCTCGACTTCGGCGAACTCGAACAGCTCACCCAGATGGAGGGCCGGTTCCTCAACCAGCCACCCCCGATGCCTGGCTACGGCCCGGCGTGGGGCAACCATGGCGACCGCCGATACCGCAAGGGTGGGCTGGCTGGACTCTTCTTCTCCAGCTAGCCAAGAGGCACTGACACAGTCCAGAGTGGAGGATCGGTGAACGAGCGTTCCCCGAGCGGCGGAGGCGGACGGACCGGGGTGGTCGCGAAGGCTCCACCCGTCGCGGTTCTTGCCGCGGCGGCGGTGGCCCAGCACCTCCTTGCCCGCGGTCGGCGGCCGTCGGCGATGTCCGTTGTTGAGTCGGCACTGGTGGCGGCGCCGGCTCTCGGGCTGCTGATCGGGAGCCTGGTCGGCTTCCGGCGCCAACGCACAACAGTGGATCCGCTTGCTCCTGGGCGGGCAAGCTCTCTGGTGGTGACCGGGCCGAATGCTGTGACGCGGAATCCGATGTATGTCGGGATGGCCGGGGTGCTGCTGGCGCATGCCGTTGCGCGTCGTACGTTGCCGGGGCTGGTGCCGTTGGCGGGGTTTGTGGTCTGGATGGACAGACTCCAGATCCCGCCCGAAGAGTTGGCTCTGGAAGCCACCTTCGGCGACGAGTACCGACGCTACGCCCGACACGTCCCACGATGGCTCGGCCGCGCCACTGGCCGGTAAGCGGTGTCGGAGACGACAGGCCCGTTGGCTGCATTCGTCGGCTGCCTGCTCGTTACGCCGGTGTGACTCCGGTCAGCGCACGGGCCGGTCGCGTCGGCGGCGGTGTTGCTCGGCTCGGTCGCGCCCATGGCTCCGGCGGGATCGAGGCATTCGTGGTCGACGCGTCCAGGGCCGGCTGCGGTCGGTGTGGCTGGGGGGTACGTCCTTCACCGCCGGGCTGCGAACCCGAGCAACACGAGGCCGAGCAGGCTGGTCGCGGACAGGAGACCGACGAGCCACGGGCCGAGAGCGACGGCCGGGGTCAGGCCGGTGCGGAGTGGGATGGTGGTGGTCCGAGCGCCGGCGGTGTCGGCGGGGAGTTCGTCGAGGAGTGTGCCGTCGGGGGCGAATGCCTGGCTGGTGCCCGTCGTGGAGACGTTCACGACGCCGCGGCCGGTTTCGATGGTTCGCATCCGGGCGAAGGCGGCCTGTTGCAGGTTCTCGTCGGTGCCGCGGAAGTCGCCGTTGTTGGATTGAAGTAGGTACAGCTGAGCCCCGTCCTGGGCACCCTGCCAGATGACGTCGTCGAAGATCACGTCGAAACAGATCGCCAATCCGACCCCGACCCCGTTCAGGCTGACATACGGGGAGTTGGTGCCGGGGGTGTACTCGCGTCCGATCAGGCCGATCAGGTCCGGTGCGATGCGCTGGTAGAGCCATCGGTCGGGCACATACTCGCCGAACGGCACCGGGTTGGCCTTGTCGAACAGTTGGACTACGCCGCCGGTAGCCGGCCAGAGCAGGGAGGTGTTGTAGGTGTTCTCCCCGCGACGGGTTGCAGCGTTCACCAGCAAGGGCGCCGAAACCTGGCGGGACAGCTCATCGAGCGCTGCACCGGTCCCCGGGTCGTTGAGTGGGTCACTGCCGACCCCTCCTTCGGGCCAGACCAGCACATCGATCGGCTGGCCGATCAACGGCCTGGTCGCGGCGGTCTGTGCGGTGAGCATCGCGCCAGGGGCAGCGGCGTCGAAGTAGCCGGCCGGCCCGTTGCCCTGCACCCATCCGACAGTCATCTCACCAGCTGGGGTGGTGGGGAACTGCGGCGTCACCAGCAGCAAGGCGGTCACCGCGACAGGCATGACCAGGCCCCGCCAGTCACGCCCCAGACCGACCCGCAACCACTGGCCGATCCCTGCACAGACGGTCGCGATCAGGAACGACAGTCCGGTCACACCTACCCACGAGACAGCTTCGACGAACGGGCTGTTGGCCTGGCTCATCCCCAGGCGAGCCCAGGGGAACCCGCCGTAGGGCCAACTGCCCATGATGGTCTCGCGCAGTGTCCACAACCCTCCGACCAGAAGCGGGACGACCACCAACTGACCCCACCTGCCGCGCAGCGCCCGCGTGGACCACCGGTAGGCCAGCGCGATCGCGATCGCTCCCACGGCGAACAACAGTGCCTGCAAGCCGGCCAGACCGAGCCACGGCAGCGGACCCAGAAACCGTCCCGCCCAGCTCAGGTGAGTCACGTAGAAGGCACCGCCGTAGACCAGTCCAACCAGAAAGGCCCCGCCCGCCCGGCGGCCGGTGAGCGCGATCAAGGCCACGGTGACGCTCACAAACGCGATCGGCCACCAGCCGAGTTCAGGGAACGCTGTGTCCAGCGCCAGACCAGCCAAAGCCGAGGTCACGACAGCCCACCCCAGCGGCAGCACGGGCTGAGTCAGGTGCGAGGGCCGGCGGGCACCGCCCAAGCGGCGGCTGGTCGCTGTGGTGATCGTTGCGCTGCCCACTATTAGGCACTCCTTCTTCCGGCCGCACTCGTCCTCAAGCGACTTCACCTTTCGACCTTGTCCGACCATTGGTGACGATGGCGAGTTCAGCGGGCCTAATGCCTCGAAGACATGTTTGTTGAGATCGACGAACTGGCAGCTTGTCTCGACATGCGTTGAGATTGGTGGGACCAGCTAGCGTAACGGGGGGGTCGAACTGCAGCGGCAGGAAGCTGCTGGCCGGGTCGGGCAGATCGTCGGGGAAAGTGGCGATCGCGCTGTGGGTGACGCCATCGAGGGTGAGATCGACCTGCACGGTGAACGGGAAGTCGCCCAGCGCTGCGGACTGTTTGCCCCTGTCGGCCGGGCCATCCCACCACACCGAGCCGGCCGGACCGCAGCCGATGCGGGGATTGGTGGCCTCGAACGAGAGCGAGCGTCCGTTGGCTGCCGTGACGGTGATGGTCGCCGAAGTCTGTACCGGTGAGGTGGCGAGGCCGTCCACTGACAACTCGACACCGTAGGAGTCCGGGCGTCCGTCGTGGTCCGCAATGACCGCGATCTGCGCCGTGGACTCGGGCAGCGCCTGGTCGGACGGGGTCTGCCAGAGCAGGTCGGCGACCATGTCGCCGCCGTTGCCCGAGGCGAAGATGCTCACCCGGTAGTCGCCGGCCAGGCCCCGCGGGCGGACCACCCACCAGCCGCCGCCCAGGGCCTCGGTGCGCGCGTTGATGCTGGTCTGGCACTTGTCCAGCCCGCTCGACTGGCTCACCGTCAGCTCGTCGAAGCCAGGGACCGGGACGTAGACGAACAGCTCTTCTGGCGACCCGACCGAGGGCGGGTCGCTGTCGAAGCCGTCCACGCAGATGCTGCCGCCGTCGGCGCCGGAGTAGCAGTAGGTGAACGGTGACAGCGTGAGCTCGGTTTCGGCGAACCGCACCCGGAAGGCCCCCGGCCAGGGTTGGGGGCCAGGGGAGCTGCCATGGTTGACGGTCGCAGTCGGGGTGGGCAAGTCCGGGCCTGGCGCGCCAGGCAGGGGGGCGCCTGGCAGCACAGTGGCGCAACCGGTCAGCAGGCCGGCGGCTGCCAGCACCAGCAGTGCGCTCCTCACAATGCCCTCCACGCCCGCGCCTGCCCAATCGTTGCAGGTAGTCCTCCGACTTCAAGGGAACCCGTCGGATTCCCCCGATGGCCCGGGCAGTGCCCTGTGACGACTGCGTCGACGCGGTCAATGGCCAAGCATCCGGCGGCACGCCTGGACGAGCACGCGGGTCATGTCTGGGTGCTCGGGTGAGCGGAGCGCCTGGACGGTTGCGATCAGGGTTGCCGCGCGGGCCGGCAGGTCGAGGTTCGCCCAGGGGTCGCCTGTGGATGGTACTGCGGGGCCGCCAGCGTCGCGATAGGCGGTGAGGAGAGCGTTCCAGGAGACGTCGTCGAGTAGTCCCGCCGCCCACAAGCCGGCAGGACGTGCGAGGTCCCAGGCCGGGTCGCCGGTGCCAGTGTCGTCCGGATCGAGTAGCTTCCAGCTACCCTCGGGCGGGCGGCCCAGTTGCCCGAGGTGGAGGTCGCCGTGGATCAGCGCGGTGCGAGACGGCTGGCGTAGCTGTCGGATCAGGCCGTCGCCAAGTTCTGCGAGCCAGTCCAGGTTCTCGCCAGTGCGATGGTGGAGGTAGGCGGTCGCCCGGGCAAGGCGGGCGGGCGCGCCGGACGGCGGAGCGCCGGGCCGAGAGGGCGGGGTCTGGTGCAGTCTGGCGAGCAGTGTTCCCAGGTGTGTCCAGGGCGGCTGGTCGGTGAGCGTGAGCACGTCGACGTGCGGCCAGATCGTGGCGAGCCGCCCTCGAGGTCCGGGCATCGGAAGGTCGCGCAGCGGCTGGATCCACAAACGGCTGACGCCCGGTCGGGCCATGCTCTGCAACCGCTGGGCGAGGAGGACGACGTCAGTTCTGCGAGGGTGGACCTTCACGACGACGCCGGCGCAGGTGTACAGCTGTGCGTAGTCCGGGCCGGGTTGGCGCCGACCTTGCTGCGTCAGTTCGCGCACGACGGTCCGCGGACCGACAGTGGCGTTATGGCCACTGGCCGCCAGTCGCACGAAGTCGGCTATGTCGTCTGGAGGCATCGGCTCACTCCGGTCACTCTTCGTGCTGCCGACCCGGGCGTTGCGCGCCCTCGGGTCTGCTCGGCGACTCGCTGCCGAGTCTTGGCGTTCGGTCGGTGTCGGGTTCGTTGTCACCGGTACTCCAGGGCGATCGCCATCCCTGTTTCGGCGTGGTAGGGGTTCTGGCAGTGGATGCTCCATGCCCCGGGATTGGTGGCGTCCAGCTGGAGCGGGATGGTTGTGCTGGGAGGTATCAGGACGGTGTCCTTCCGTAGCCCGTTGGGCAGGGCGATGGTGTGGCCGTGCAGGTGCAGGGGATGGGCGCTGGTTGTGGCATTGGTGACATCCAGTTGCAGCCGCTGGCCCTCGATCACCGTGATCGGGTTGTTGCGTCCGAATGGCGCGCCGTTGATGGTCCACCCATGCGGATCGGCCTGACCGCCGAGGCGAAGCCGGGCGAACACATCGGTAGGACGGCCGGGCAGCCGGGCCGAGTCGTCCGGGGTCAGGCCCGTGGCCTGGAGCACCGGCTTGGTGAACTCGGGTAGCCGACCAACGGTTGGTGCCATGCCGGCGTTGGTGCGGATCAGGGCCATGGCTTGCCCGGGTCGACGCCAAGGTCTTGCGACGAGCGGAAACACACCATCGCCGAGGTTGACCAGCAGGTCGTAGCGCTCGCCTTGGCCGATGTGGAGCGCTTGCTGTCTCGCGCGGCGCCACCCGGAAGCCGTCGGCGTGGGTGACGGTCAGCCGATGCCCGCCGACAGCGAGGGTGAAGATCGTGTCGGAAGCGGCGTTGATCACCCTAAGCCGCAGCCGGCGGCCCGGTCGGCCGCGGTAGCTGACTGGTGCTGTGGGCAGGGCGCCGTTCACCAGGTAGTAGGGGTAGTTGACGCGGCCCGGGTCGCCAAACGGGGCGGTGCTGGTGCTGCCCGTCTGGGCCGCGGTCGCCGGCCGGGTCGCGGCGAGGCCTCGCAGGATGTCGTCGGGGGTGCGGCCGGTCCCGTCGACCCAGTCGTCGAGGACCACGATCCACTCGTCGTCGTAGTCGCCGGGCTCGGCCGGGTCGGAAATGGTCAGCGGGGCGTACAGGCCGCGGTCGAGCTGGACACCGACATGGGCGAAGTAGAGGTAGGTGCCCGGACGCTGCGCGACGAACTCGTACAGGTGGCCGGCGCCGGGGGCGATCGGGTTCTGGGTCATGCCCGGCACGCCGTCGACGCCGTTGGGCAGCGCGAGCCCGTGCCGGTGGATGCTGGTGTCGGCTGGCAGCTGGTTGTCCAAGGTGATCCGCAGCAGGTCTCCCACCCGGGCGTCCAGGCCGGGTCCGGGCATGACATCGCTGTAGGCCCGGGTGTCGACCAGCAGCCCACCCAGATCGACGGTGGTCGGGGCTGCCCGCAGCGTCTTCTCCACCACAGTGCCACCGGCTGCGGGGGCGAGCCGGGGCGGGGTCGGGTACTGCCTTGTTGGCGGCGGGGACGGGCCGTCCGGCCCGGAGAGCGTGCGGGCCGGGACGCAGCCGCCCAGCAGCCACGTCCCAGTGATCGCGAGGCCGCCGCCGATCAGGCTGCGACGTGAGACATCCATTGATCGTCCTATGGCTTGTGATCGGTCTCGTGGGCTATTCGGCTAAGGCCTGCTGGATCAGGGTCTCCAGCTCAGCGAAGGACTGGGGCTCGATGAGCTTGCCGTTGAGGAAGAAGGTCGGGGTTCCCTGGACGCCCATGCTGATGCCGTCCTGGGCGTCGCTTTGGATGCGGCCGGTGGTTGCGGTGGCGTTGTAGGCGGCCTCCCAGGCCGTCATGTCCAGGCCGAGTTCTTGGGCGTACCCGCGGAAGATGTCGTCTTTGGGGACTTGCTGTTCGGCCCATTCGGTCTGGGCCTGGTACATCTTGGTGTACATGGCTTCGAGCTGGCCCTGCTGGGCAGCGGCCTCGACGGCGCGGGCAGCGCGCAGGGCGTTGAAGTGGCTCTGGATGGGGAAGTAGCGGATCACGAAGCTGACCCGGTCGCCGTAGGTCCGGCGCAACTCCTCGATGGCGGGGAACGCCGCCCCGCATGCTTCGCATTCGAAGTCCAGGAACTCCACGAAGGTCACCTTCGCATCAGGCACATCGTTGAGCTGGCGGGAGTCCTCTCGCACGGTGAGGTCGGCTGATGAGGTGGTCGACGGTGCCGGTGTGGCGATGGTGGCCTCCTGGGGACGGGTGAGCTGGATGCCGGCGTAGGTCGAGGCTGCTACGACGACGACGCCGATCACGACGAGCACGATCCTCCTGACTCGTCGTTCGGTTCCGGCGCGGGTCTGGTCCTCGGGGGTCGTTCGTCCTCGGGGGCGTCGATCGTTCTTGCTCATGTCGGGTCTCCTGGTGGTTGGTATGGGTCGGTGGGTGTGCGAGGAAGGGTCGCGGTTCGGGAGTCCTGCGGATCATGGACTCGGCTGGCTCCGGCTGGCATCGCTGGTGGTGGGCTAGCTGACGAGGGCTGGGCCGTACTTGGCGACGACCAGTGTGGTGACGGCGGTGAGCCACAGCACAACGATCAGCAGGTCGAGTCCCATGCGGAGGCCTGCGTTGGCCGCGTTGTGGAGTGGCCGGGGTAGGTAGAGGTTGCCGTCGTGGATGTTGACGTGGGTGAGGGAGGCGAACACCAGCGTGGTCGACAGGGTCACCACCAGGCACCAGGGGCACAGTGCTCCGATGACGAAGGTGGATTCGAAGAAGAGCCAGTACGCGAAGGTGAGCCCGAGGGTGTAGACGAGCTGGGCGGCGAGCATGAACGCCCGTGGGAACCGGACACCGGCCAGGCTGGCGACGGCGATGGTGATCACCACGGGCTCGGCCATCAGGCCGAGGAGGGCGTTCGGGAACCCGAACAGGCCTGCCTGCCAGGAACGCGCCACCACGCTGCAGCTGATGACTTCGTTGATGTTGCATGGGAGTGCGATCTTGGGGTCGGCCGCGAGCCGGATCGCGTCGGTGGCCAGGACGAACGAGGAGTACAGGCTCAGGCAGGCGGAGGACAACATGGTGGAGAAGATCCACCGATCGGTCTGCCGGAACCGGTGGGCACGCTCCAGCAAGTCACCTCGATAGGGCATAGAAGGGTCGCTCTCTGATGTCAGTGGCTGCGCCCGCAACGTCGTGACTTGGGAGTGCACAGCACAGCCCGCACGGCACGGTCGCGCCGGCCGGCGGTATGGAAGGGCTAGATCAGCAGTACGACACCGGTGGGCCGCGTCGTTGCAGTGGCCGGTAGAGGCCGAAGCGCACGTCCATGCGGTGCGGCGCGGGCGCCGCGACGGTCGCGACGGCGACCACCGGGGAATGGAAGCCGCGAACCGGCAGCCGGCGGCGAAGCCAATCACGGGCCTTGCGGAGCGCCCGACGAGCCCACAGACCCGCACCGAGCGCCATCAACACCCCGACCGCGCCGGCAACCAGAGTGGAGGTCGACACCAGCACCCACAGCTGCACCGCGACACCGTAATTGCTGCCCGGCAGATAGGAGTGCTCAGGACACAGCCGTGACTCGGCAAGCACGTCCAAGTGCACGCCCAGCGAGGCCAGCAGCGGCACCTGCGGCGAGCAGGTCGTATCGCTCACGCTCCCGCTCGCGGTGGCGGCCACGAGGTTGGCGCCCCCGACCGCAGTCAACACGGCGGCGCTCCACGCCCTGCGGTGTCGACGAATTCTCATCAGCGCTCCTCGGCCTGCCGCAGTCAGTCTAGCCCGCCCCCAGAAGGGCCCGAGCTGACCTGACCGGGCGGATGCGGCAGGTCGGTGCCAGTCGTGTCCTGCGCTACCGAAGGGGTGTCGATGACCGTATGGTCCGGCGGGGGTGACCGGGTGCGGCTGTCGCGCCACAGCAGGCAAAAGGCGGCAGCGACGCCGATCGCGAGGGCGATGTCAGCGAGGTTGCCGACGAACAGTTCGCCGTAGGCCAGGAAGTCCGTCACGCGTCCGCTCCCGAATGACGGCTCGCCGAGGAGTCGATCGACCAGGTTTCCCAAGGCCCCGCCCCAAATGAGGCCAAGGGCGACGGCCCAGCCCTTCGACCGCGCGCGGGCTGCCAGCCGCCCCAGAACGACTACGGCGACCACACCCACGACGGTGAAGACCCAGGTCGCTCCTGACCCGAGCGACAGGATCGTGCCCGGGTTGAACGCCAACTGCAGGCCGAGAAGGTCACCAACCAGGGGTATGCGCGCGTCCTGGCCCAACACAGCTCGGGCAAGGGCCTTGCTGCTTTGGTCCAGCAGGAGCGTCCCGCCCGCAATCAAGGCCGCCGCGACGAGCCAGGAAGTGCGCGTGGCGGGAGGTCCAGCCGACGATGGCGGGAGCGAAGAGTCCGTCAGGCGCAGTTCGCTCACCGCCGCCGCCCAGCCGGCTCGAGCCCTTTTGAGGATCCTGCCCCTGCGACCGGGTTGGATGCCCGGGTCACGGCCGACCTGTCAGCTTCACGCGGGGCGCGGGAGAGTCTCCGGGCTGTCGGCTGGGCTTCTCCTCGTGGACAATGCCGTGGTGGTCGCGGTTGTTGTCGAACCGCAGCAGCCGCAGGGCGTTGAGGACGACCAGCACGGTGGAGCCCTCGTGGATGAACACGATGGGTCCCATCGCGAGCCCGAGCAGACTGGCCGGCACGAGGAAGGCGACGATTGCGAGTGCAGCGATCAGGTTCTGCCGGATTAACCGGGTAGTCGCCCGGCTCAGCCGCAGCATGAACGGGACTCGGCCGAGGTCGTCGGCCATCAAGGCGATGTCCGCGGTCTCCAGCGCCACCGCGGAGCCGGCGGCCCCCATGGCGATTCCCACGCTGGCGTTGGCCATGGCCGGCGCATCGTTGACGCCGTCTCCGACCATGCAGGTGATCCGGCTCTCGCGGCCGAGGTCGCGGATCGCAACGACCTTGTCCTGCGGCAGCAACTCTCCCAGGGCGCGGTCGATGCCCACCGAACGGCCGACCGCCTCGGCGACCTGCTGGTTGTCGCCGGAGATGAGGACGAGCTCGCCCACCCCGGCCGTGCGCAGCGCCTCGAGGGTGTCCCTGGCCTCCTGCTTAGGCGCGTCCATGACACCGATCACGCCCAGGAACCGCGCTCCATGCCGCACCAGCATCGTCGTGCGGCCCTCGGACTGGAGCTGTTCCACGGCTGCTATCAGGTCAGCGGGAGGCTCGGCGCCAGCTTCGGACAGCATCCGGAGACTGCCCATGACAGTCGGACGTCCATCGACGACCGCCCGCACGCCCCGGCCAGTGACGGCCTCCAGATCGGCAGCAGTCAGCCGGGCGTCGTCGGGCACTAGCCCGGCGAGATCGCGGACCACGGCGGTCGCCAACGGGTGGTCGCTCAAGGTTTCCACGGCTAAAGCGACCGCGCTCAGTTCTGCGGTTGTTGCCCCTTGCGCCGCGATGGTGTCGGTCACGGTCGGGTGGCCCCAGGTGAGGGTGCCGGTCTTGTCGAAGGCCATCGCTTCGACCTTGCCGAGGATCTCCAGCGGTGCCCCGCCTTTGACCAGGACGCCGGCGCGAGCCGCCCGTGCCACGCCCGC
>MTLC01002767.1_pt1 | contig 26861 bp, 22 predicted proteins | sample 1982451 | NCBI WGS metagenome assembly MTLC01 (sample SAMN05710165, study PRJNA340218) | biofilm metagenome | isolation source: sample SPH anode biofilm adapted to +100 mV | place: USA | collected 2012-02-03 | reverse complement strand
CTTTTTCTAGGCATAGGGGGTAGCCGTGCAGGAATCTGAATACAGGAAATACTTGCAGCTCTTGATAAGGCACAAGGAACGTTACGTCCTGTGGGCGCTGCTGATCATGACCCTCGTCTTTCTGGTCAGTTACCTGTTGCCGAGAAAGTACGAGTCCTCGAGCACGGTGTTCATCGAGAAGAACGTGATCAGCGAACTCGTGAAGGGGATCACCGTGACCCCTTCCATGGACGACACCATCAACGTCCTCACCTACGCCATCACCAGCCGGTCCCTTCTGACCAAGGCGATGGAGAGCCTGGACATGAACCTTGGCAAGGAAGGGAACGAGGAACTAATCAAGGATCTGCAGAAGAACATCACCGTGAAGGTGAAGGAGAAGAACAACCTCTTCATCATCTCCTTCACCAACAGCGATCCGAGGATCTCGCGCGACTTCGTCAACACGCTCGTGAGGCTCTACATCGAGCAGAACACCTCCTCCAAGCGCGGAGAGTCCTACGACGCCACGAAGTTCCTAGCCGAGCAGATCCAGACCTTCAACACGAAGCTGGAGAAGGCCGAGGGCGAGGTGAACGCCTACAAGCGGGAGAAGGGGGGGATCATCTCCATAGACGAGGGGAAACTCTTCGAGGAGATCAACCTGGCCCAGCAAAAGCTCTACGACCTGCAGCTCAGAAGGCGCCAGCTCGAGGGGATGCGCCAGGTGACCAGAAAGAGCGGCGATCCCCTGCAGGTTAAACTCATCGCCCTGCAGAAGCGGCTCGACGACCTGAGGGTGCAGTACACCGACAGCTACCCCGAGGTGGTCACCGTGAAGGGGGACATCGAGACGGTGAAGGAGCAGCTGAAAGCCCGCAAGGGTGGAGAGCCGCAGCCGCTCGACCCGCAGGAGCTCGCGAAGATCGACGCCGAGGTGTCGGCCCTCAAGGTGGTCGAGGAGGGGCTTAACCGCCACATCCAGAAGAACCGTGAGATCCTGCAGAGCATCCCCGGGGCGAAGGCGGGCCTTGCGAAGCTGGAGGTGGAGCGCGAGAACCAGAAGAAGCTCTACGACGAGCTCTACTCGCGTCACGGGCAGTCCGAGGTCTCCAAGCAGATGGAGGTGCAGGACAAGTCGACCACCTTCCGCATCGTCGACCCGGCGGTCCTGCCGCTCAAGCCCTCGAGCCCCAACCGCATCATGATCATGCTCGCAGGGATCCTGGGGGGGCTCGCCGGAAGTCTCGGCCTGCTCGTGCTGCGCGACCAGTTCGACGGCTCGGTGAAGGAACTCTCCTTCGTGAAGACCCTCGGAGTGCCGGTCCTGGCCGTCGTGCCGAAGATGCTCGACGCCCAGCAGACCCTCAGGCTGCGCAGAAGGACGCAGCGCGTCTTCGCGGTGGCCGCGCTCTACTTCCTGCTCCTCATGGTCTTCCCGGCCATGGAGCTGTTGGAGCTGCCCTACATGGACAGGCTCTTGGACCACCTGGCCCCGATAACCCACGGGATCTCCGGGATGTTGCACTAACGACGACGAACCGGCCGCGTCCCGGCACGGGTTCGGGAGAGCGGCAGCGAGGTTTTTATGAGCAGAATAGAGATGGCGATGGAGAAGGCCGCGCGCCTTAGAGAGGAAGCGGCACCCCGCGAGGCGGTCGAGGCCGGCGCCCCCCAGGAGGTCACCGCGGTGCCGCCCGGGCATGAAGCGCGCGCAGCAGCCGGGGCGCCGCCGGTCGTCCCTCCGGAGCGGGTGCTGACGCCAAGGCACCCCTTCCTGGTCAACATCCTCGACCCGCACTCACCCGCGGCCGAGGAGTACAAAAAGCTGAAGTCGGTCCTCGTGAAGCTCACCGACGGGGAAAAGTTCAAAAACGCGGTCATGGTGACGAGCTCGGTCCCGGGCGAAGGGAAGAGCCTCACCGCGCTCAACCTCGCCGCGAGCCTCGCTCAGGGGCTCGACCACACGGTGCTTCTGGTCGACGCCGACCTGCGCCGCCCCTCGCTGCACAGGTACCTGGAGATCGAACAGGGACCGGGGCTCGCCGACATCCTCTCGGGTAAGGCCGCCATTCCGGACACCATCGTGCAGACCGGGCTCGGGAAGCTCTCCCTGATCCGCTCGGGACGCCAGGTCGACAACCCGGTGGAGCTCTTCTCGTCGCAGAAGATGCGCGCCCTCGTGGACGAGCTGAAAAACCGCTACCCGGACCGCTACATCATCTTCGACACCCCCCCCTTGCTCCCCTTCGCCGAGAGCAGGGCGCTAGCCGGCATGGTCGACGGCGTCCTGCTCGTGGTCATGGAGCGGCTCGTTACCCAGGAAGAGGTGCTGGAGGCGTACGAGGCGGTCAAGGGGCCGGGGCTTCTAGGCGTCGTGTACAACGCGGCCTGCGACGCCGGGCATGACGAGCGTTACGCCTACTACAAGCAATACCAGGGGCAGGGACAGTAGGTCCGGGAGCGGTTATGTACGAGGCATTCTTCAATTTCACCAGAAAGCCGTTCGAGCTCGTCCCCGACCCGGACTTCATCTTCCTCTCCCGGTCGCACAGGAAGGCGATCACCTACCTCGATTACGGCATCAGGGAGCGGGCGGGTTTTCTCCTGCTGACCGGCGACGTGGGTAGCGGCAAGACGACCCTCATCAGGGACCTGATCGGCAAGAAGTACGAGCGGGTGGTCCTCGCCAAGGTGTTCAACACCCGGGTCTCCATCGAGCAGCTCCTGGCCATGATCAACGACGACTTCGGCCTCGACACCTCCGGCAAGGACAAGGTGGCGCTGATCCGCGACCTGAACGACTTCCTTTTGGAGCAGTACGCGAAGGGGAACGCGCCGATCCTCATCGTAGACGAGGCGCAGAACCTTGACGCGGAGCTTCTCGAGGAGGTGCGCATGCTCTCGAATCTCGAGAGCTCCCACAACAAGCTGTTGCAGATCATCCTCGTGGGGCAGCCCGAGCTGCGCGACACCATGGCGGGGCCGGGCCTCATGCAGCTGCGCCAGAGGATCAGCGTGAGCTGCCACCTGACCGCGCTCGCCCGGGAGGAGACCGCAGCCTACATCGTGCACAGGATGGAGGTGGCGGGGAACCGGGAGGCCGTGCTCTTCACCGACGAGGCGCTCGACCTGGTCTACCGGTTCAGCCGCGGCATCCCGAGGCTAGTGAACATCATATGCGACTTCCTGCTTCTTGCCGCCTACGCCGACGAGACGCGCACCGTGACCGCCGCGATGACGCGCGAGGTGACGGACGACCTCGACTTCGAGCGGACCTACTGGGGAGGGGAGCGCGACACGGGCGCTCACGCCCCGGAGCGGGGAGTGCCCGCGGGAGGCGACCGGGAGGAGGCCCTGGGACGTATCGAAAGGCGCCTGGAGCAGATCGAGGGGGACCTCGCCTCGCGCCTTCCCGAGGCCCTGAAGAGCGTCGAGGAGACCATGCAGTTGATGCGGGGTGAGTTCTCCAGGCGCATGGAGGGGGACGAGAAAAAGGTCGACGCGCTTTCCGAGCAGGTGGAGACCATCTCCTACGCCATCGAGAGCCTCGTCCTCTCTTCCGCCGGACGTCCGGCCGCCGCGAGCTTCGCGCGCCGCTTGATGGACGGCGTGAGCAACATGGGGGTGAAAAAATGAGCGCGCCCGTCCGGACCATGCGCACCACCGCCGTACTCTCGGCCGTCTTGCTGACCTCTCTTTCGCCCGCTTTCGCGGCGGAGTACCGCCTGGTCCCGTCGATCACCCTGGGGGAGGAGTACAACGACAACCTGCTGCAGACCGCTTCCCGGCAAAAGACCGACTTCGTGACCCGCGTGCAGCCAGGCGTCGCCCTAAGCGCCGAGGGGGGTGGCTTCAAGACCGACGTAACCTACGGCCTTGACTACCGCTACTTCGCCAAGGGGACCAGGCGCGACCAGTTCGACCACCGCGCCGGGATGAAGGGGAGCTTCCGGTTCTTCGACGACTTCCTCCACCTCGACCTCTCCGATTCCTACAGCCGCGTGTCGACCGACGTGGCGCGCGACGTGGTGAACGAGAGCCTCGTCGTGGACCAGCTCCTTCAGAACAACGCCGTGATATCCCCCTACCTGAACTGGCGCCTTCCCGGCGCCGCGACGCTGAAGACCGGCTACCGCTACCGGGACACCCGCTACTGGAGCGGCGACGGCCTGGACAAGATCGAGCACGACGGGTATGCCGAGTACAGCCGCGAGCTCACCACCGGGTTCACCCTCTCAGCCGCGTACAACTTCGCGCATCTAAGCTCCGAGGGGAGCGCCCTCGACCGTCACGAGGGGTACCTCGGGCTGCGCTACGAGTGGTCCACCGCCACCTTCATCTACGGCAAGTTCGGGTACGACTGGCAGAGCTTCGACTCCGGCTCGAACACGAGCGACCCCTTCTGGGACGTGGGGGTGTCGCGGGATTTCGGGATCCTGACCGCCACCGCGGGGACCAAGGTGCAGTACACCGAGGACCCGCAGACCCTCTCGACGAGGAACGTGAGGCATTACGCCACCCTGAGCCGCGTCTTCTCGCGCGGCTTCGCGAGCCTCGGGGGCTCGTACGAGAAGTTCGAGAAGCAGCAGCTGATCCGCGAGGTGGAGCACAAGACCCTCATCGAGGCCTCGGCGCGCTACCTGCTGCGTCCCGACCTGACCCTCATGCTGGGGCTTGCCGGCGACCGCCTCTCGAACGACAGCACCGTGCTCTACCCGTACCACCTGACGGGGAGCTTCGGGATGGATTACAGGCTGAGCACGCACCTGGTGCTCGGGGCGAATTACACGCACATAAGTTACCGGCACCACCTTGATAGTGCCGGCGGCGCGGTCGAGGTGAACCGCGCCATAGTGGAGATGAGGCTGTCGCTGTGACACTGACGAACGTCCTGACCATCGACGTGGAGGACTACTTCCAGGTCTCCGCCTTTGAGCGCTGCGTGGACCGGGAACGCTGGGACTGCTATCCCCTCAGGGTGGAGGAAAACACCGGGCGCATCCTGGACCTCATGGAGGCGCGCGGCGTGAAGGGGACCTTCTTCGTCCTCGGCTGGGTGGCGAGGCGCTGCCCTGAGCTTGTCCGCGAGATCCACCGGCGCGGCCACGAGGTCGCCTGCCACGGCTACGGCCACCAGAGGGTGACCCAGCTCTCGCGCCCTGCCTTTCGCGAGGACGTGAGGGTGAGCAAGGCGCTCCTCGAGGAGCTGACCGGCGAGGCGGTGCTCGGTTACCGCGCCCCCAGTTACTCCATCGCGCCGGCCACCCTCTGGGCCTTCGACGAGCTTGTCGACGCCGGTTACCGGTACGACTCGAGCGTCTTCCCGATCCGGCACGACCTGTACGGCATACCGGACTGGCCCCGCTTCCCGTTTTTGCTCAGGCGCGCCGGGGAAGGGTGGGAGCCGGGCCCGGATCCGGAAGGCAATTACGACGGCGACTCCCTCGTGGAGTTCCCCATCACGACGCTGCGGCTTTTCGGGGGGCGCCTCCCGATCGCGGGTGGGGGGTATTTCCGGCTCTTTCCCTACCGCTTCACCAGGTGGGGGCTCGGGCGGATCAACGGCGGGGAGGGGCGCCCGTTCATCTTCTACCTCCACCCGTGGGAGCTCGATCCCGGGCAGCCGAGGATGGAAGGTGCGGGGGCGAAGAGCAGGTTCCGGCATTACCTGAACCTGGACAAGACCGAGGGGCGCTTCGCGAGGCTGCTGGAAGATTTCAGTTTCACGCCCCTTAGGGACGCGCTCGAGAGGTGGCGGGGGGAGACCGGGGGAGAGACATGGCAAGGGGTGCGATCGCGGTGAAAAAAACGGAAGTGACATACCTCGTCTCCTGGGGGATCCTCGCCTCCTGCTTCCTCCTGGCCTACTACCCGGTGGTATCGGGCCTCGTGCACGCCTGGGCCGGATCCGACGACTACTCGCACGGGTTCGCCGTCGTCCCGATCGCCCTCTACTTCGTGTGGCAGAAACGCGCCGCGCTCGCCGAAGTGGAGTGGACCGGGGGGATGGGGGGGATGTACCTCTCCGTCGGCGCGCTTTTGTGCTACGTGGTCGCCCGCAGGGCCGAGATGGAGACCGCCGCCTCGCTTTCCATGGTCCTCTTCGTCTGGGGCGGGGTCATCTACCTCTTCGGGTACCGGGTCTTCAGGCTCTGCCTGTTCCCGCTACTTCTCCTGTTTTTCATGATCCCCGCGCCGTCGCAGCTGATCGCGGCCCTCACCCTGCCGCTGCAGCTCATCGTCACCAAGGCGAGCGTCACCCTCGCCTCGCTTTTCGGGGTCCCCATCTACCACGAGGGAAACGTGATCCACCTCCCGACCGGGACCTTCGAGGTGGTGCAGGCCTGCAGCGGGCTGCGCTCCATCATGGCGCTGCTCACCCTGGGGGCCGTGGTCTCCTACATGACCCTGCGCTCGACGTTTTTGAGGTTGACCCTCTTCGCACTCGCGGTCCCCATCGCGATCCTCGTCAACATCCTGCGCGTCTTCGTCCTGGTCACCGTGTTCCACTACGCCGGGGTCGACCTGTCGGTCGGGGGGGCGCACACGACGCTCGGGGTCGCCGTCTTCGTGGCCGCCCTAGGTCTCTTCGTACTCAGCGGCAAGGGGCTTTCCTTATGCGAGCGATAAAACCTTTACGCATCGCCGTCCTAAGCATCATGCTCGCTCTCGCCGCGCTGGGGGCGAACTGGGGCACGAGGCGCGCGCAAAGCGGCGTGGCAAGGCCGCCTCTAAGCGCCGCCTTCCAGAACCTCGGCGCCTGGCGCTGCGTCCAGAACCTCCCCATCAGCGAGGACGTGGTCAAGGCGTTGAAGCTCGACGATTTCGTCTACCAGGCCTACCGCAGGGACAAGGGGGAAGTGAACCTGTACGTAGGGTACTATCACAGCGCGAAAAAGGTCGGCGCGGCCCACGACCCCCTGGTCTGCTTCCAGGGGCAGGGGTGGAACATCGGAAACCGTCAAAGCGGCGCCTACCGGCTGCAAAAGCACCCGGAGTTCTCCGTCTCCTACTCCTCCATGGTGGCCGAGCTGCAGGGGGATAAACAGGTGATCGTCTACTGGTTCCAGGTGAACGACAAGACCACGCCGAGCACCCATGCCCAAAAGTTCGCCATGCTCATGGACAGGATCTCCGGGCGCAGCGAGGACAACGCCTTCGTGAGGCTTAGCGCCCCGGTCGGGGCTGAGACGCCGGAGGCGACCAGGCAGCGCATCTTCACCTTCATCGACGACTTCTACCCGGAACTGGTGCGTTACGTGAAGCAGATGGAAGCAAAGAGAAAGACCTGATGAACACCATCCTTTTCCTGTCCCTTGCGCTGATCCTGTATGCCTACCTCGGCTACCCCGCCGCCGTTGCGTGTCTTGCGGGGCTTTTACGACGCGAAGTGAGGAAAGCTGAGTCGGAGCCGGCCGTTTCCGTCGTCATCGCGGCCTACAACGAGGCCCCGGTCATCGCCGCCACCATCGAGAACAAGCTGGGGCTCGACTACCCGTGCGGGAAGCTTGAGGTCGTCGTCGTCTCGGACGGCTCCACCGACGGCACCGACGCCATCGTGGCGCGCTTCGCCGCGCGCGGTGTGCGGCTCATCAGGCAGGAGCCGAGGGCCGGAAAGACCAGCGCCCTCAACCTCGCGCTCGCATCGGTGAAGGGGGACGTCGTCGTCTTCTCCGACGCAAATTCGCTCTACGCGCCCGATGCGCTGCGCGCCCTGGTGGCGAACTTCGCCGACCCGCAGGTGGGGTACGTCACCGGGCGGATGGTCTACCTGGGCAAGGACGGCAAACCCGCAGGCGAGGGGTGCGGGGCGTACATGCGCTACGAGAACCGGCTGCGCCTTCTGGAGACCGGCATAGGGTCGGTGGTCGGCGTGGACGGCGGGATCGACGCGGTGCGACGCTCGCTCTACCGCCCCATGGCCCCGGACCTGTTGCCCGACTTCGTCCTCCCGCTCATGGTGGTGGACCAGGGGTACCGGGTGGTGTACGAACCGCAGGCCCTTTTGTGCGAGCAGGCCCTCGTGGAGGACGCCGACGAGTACCGCATGCGGGTGCGCGTCTCGCTTCGGGCCCTGTGGGCCATGTTCGCGATGCGCAGGCTCTTGAACCCGTTCCGGTTCCCGCTTTTCGCCTGGCAGCTTTTCTCCCACAAGGTGCTGCGCTACCTCGTGTTCCTCTTCCTCGTGCTCGCCTACTTTTCCAGCGCGATCAAGAGCAGCGCGGGGGGGTGGTACCTCGCGCTCTTTCTGGCGCAGAACCTTTTCTATCTCGCCGCCGCCGCGTCCCGCTTTGCCGGGAAGGTGGGGCTTTTGAACCGGTTACTGACCTTCAGCAGGTACTTTTGCCTGGTGAACCTCGCGGCGGGACACGCCTTTCTCAAGTTCCTGATGGGAAAGAAGCAGGTCCTGTGGCAGCCGCGCAAGGGGTGAACATGAAGGTGTTGCACGTGATAGACAGCGGCGGCCTCTACGGCGCGGAGGTGATGCTCCTGGGGCTCATGGCCGAACAGCGCCGCCAGGGGGTGGAGCCTCTGCTGGCGAGCATCGGGACCGCCGAGGCCGGGGAAAAACCGCTCGAGCGGGAAGCGCGCCGCCAGGGGACGACCGTGGTCCCCTTCAGGATGCAGGCGGGGCCGAACCTTCCGGGCGCGTGCCGCATCCTGGGATACGTTAAAAGCGCCGGCGTCGACGTGATCCACTCCCACGGCTACAAGGGGAACATCCTCCTCGGCATGATCCCCCGGTGGCTGCGTCCGGCCCCGATGGTCACCACCGTGCACGGCTGGACCGCAGGCTCAGGTTTCACCAGGATGAGGATGTACGAGTTCATGGACGCCTTGGCCCTTCGTTTCGTCGACCGGGTGGTCGTGGTCTCCAAGGCAGCGGCGGCGCACCCGCGGCTTCGCTCCATCGCACGGGAAAGGGTGCGGGTCGTGCCGAACGGTATCGCGGTGCGCGCCTCCGCACCCCCCCCGTCCGATCCAGTGCTGGCGCGGTTCATGATGCAGCGTCCCACCATATGCGCCGCCGGCAGGCTCTCCCCGGAGAAGGGGTTCCACCACCTGCTGGAGGCCTTTTCCCTCCTTTTGAGGAGCGGAGCGGACCCGCAACTGGTCGTCTTCGGCGAGGGGAGGGAGCGCGGGGCGCTGGAGGGGCGGGCCGCCGCGCTGGGACTTGCCGACCGGGTGCGCTTCCCCGGTTACTGCGCGGACCTGTGCAGCTTTCTCCCCTTCAGCCGGCTCTTCGCCCTGTCCTCGCTCACCGAGGGGCTCCCGATGGTGCTCTTGGAGGCGATGTCCGCGGGAGTTCCCGTGGTGGCGACGAGCGTGGGGGGGATCCCCGAATTGCTGCAAGGGGGCGACACCGGCGTGCTCGTGCCTCCCGCCGACCCTGAGGAACTTGCGCGCGGGATGGCCTTGGTGCTGAACGGGGGGGAGGCGGCTAGCGCTAAAGCGAAGCGGGCGCGGGCCCTCGTAGCACAGGGATATTCGGTACAAGCCATGGAACGGGGATACCTGGAGGTGTACCGGGAAGTGATTGGCGAAGGAGCAAAGCGACATGCCTAAAGCGGTGCGAAAACTGTTCGACCTCCTCTCCCCGGGGGAGAAGGCGAGGCTCTACCTCCTCTTCCTGGCCCTGTTCCTCATGGCCGGGATCGAGATGGTCGGCATAGCCTCGATCCTCCCCTTCATGGCGGTCGTCTCGAACCCGGGCGTCGTGCACAAAAACAGGTGGCTGCAGCTGAGCTACGACTATTTCGGCTTCACGAGCCTGCACGGCTACCTGCTCTTTCTCGGCATGATCGTCCTGGTCCTCATGGTCTTCAGCAACCTCTTCAAGGCGTTCTACACCTGGGCGAGCCTCAAGTACGACAACCACCTGAACTACACCCTCGGGCAGCGGCTTCTGCGCGGGTACCTGTACCGCCCCTACGAGTTTTTCCTGAACCGCAACAGTTCCGAGCTCGGGAAGAACGTGCTGGCCGAGGTGCGCGACGTCATCATCGGCGTGCTGAGCCCCGGGATGCAGGTCCTCTCCAGTTCGCTGCTCTGCGTCTTCATCCTGGTACTTCTCATGGTGGTGGACCCGATGATCGCGCTCGCCATCACGGCGGTTCTGGGCGGGATCTACGGTGCGGTCTACCTCCTGGCGCGCCGGCGCCTGCTCGAGATCGGGGAGCAGCAGGTGGCGGCGAACACCATGAAGTACAAGGCGGCCGGCGAGGCCCTCTCGGGGATCAAGGACCTGAAGATACTCGGCAAGGAGGAGGTCTTCCTGGAGCGCTACTCCGAGCAGGCGAGGCTGCACAGCGCCGCCAACGTGAGCGCCGGGGTGATCGCGCAACTGCCGCGTTACGCACTGGAGACCATCGCCTTCGGCGGCATCCTGCTCATCGTCCTCTCCTCGCTGCGCTCGGAGCAGGAGGTGGCCAGGGTGGTCCCGATCCTTTCCATCTACGCCTTCGCCGGTTACCGGCTGCTTCCCGCCCTGCAGACCATCTTCGCGGGGATCTCGACCGTGCGCGTCGGGCTGCCGAGGCTCGAGGTGCTGCACGAGGACCTTCTTTCCGGCGCGTCCATGCCCGCTTCCCCGCCCGTCGCACCGTTGCCTCCGCTGCCGCTAAAGACGCTCCTCAAGGTCGACGAAGCCCGCTTCGGCTACCAGGGCGCAAAAGAAGCGGTGCTGAACGGGGTCACCATGGAGATCCTTCCCAACACCTCGGTCGGGATAGTGGGACCCACCGGCTCCGGGAAGACGACCATCGTCGACCTGATCCTGGGGCTCCTCGTCCCTGAGCAGGGGAGGGTCGTGGTGGACGGCGTTGAGATCGAGGGGGAACTGGTGCGCCGCTGGCAAAGAAACCTGGGCTACGTGCCGCAGCACATCTTTTTAAGCGACGACAGCATCGCGAGGAACATCGCCTTCGGAGTCCCGGAACAGGAGATGGACATGGAGGCGGTGTACCGTGCCGCTCGCATCGCGAACCTGCACCAGTTCGTGGAAAGCGAGCTGCCGCACGGCTACGACACCGTGATAGGCGAGCGCGGGGTGAGGCTGAGCGGCGGGCAGAGGCAGCGCATCGGCATCGCGCGCGCCCTGTACACGAACCCCGAGGTGCTCATCATGGACGAGGCGACGAGCGCGCTCGACGGGGTCACCGAGGAGGCGGTCATGGAGGCGCTGCAGACGCTTTCCGGAACGAAGACGGTGATCCTGATCGCGCACCGGCTGACCACGGTGAAGGAGTGCAACGTCATATATCTCATGGAACGCGGACGGATCGTGGGGCAGGGGACCTATCAGGAGCTCCTCAGATCCTCGACCTGGTTCCAGGCCGCGGCGCGCGGCTAGCGGGGCGGCGATGATAAGCGTGGTGATCACCTGCTACAACTACGGGAAGTACCTGAAAGGATGCCTGGAGAGCGTCCTCGCGCAGACCTGGAGCGACCTCGAGGTGATCGTCGTGAACGACGGCAGCGTGGACGAGACCGACCAGGTGATGGGCTCGTTCGCAGCGGAGAAGAGGGTCCGTTACCTGAAGCAGGAAAACCTCGGGCAGGCTGCGGCGAAAAACGCCGGCATCGGGGCCGCGCGCGGCGCTTTCATCGCCTTTTTGGACGCCGACGACCTCTGGCTTCCCGACAAGCTCGCCAAACAGATGGAGAAGTTTTCCAGCGAACGTGTCGGGGTGGTGTACTCGACGGCCAGCTTCATCGACGAGAACGGCGCCCCCTTTAACCACGAGGTGACGGGGCGCTACCTGCAGCCCTGCCGCGGCAGGGTGACCGAGCGGCTCATCTTCGACAACTTCATCCCCTTCTCCTCGTCTGTTGTGCGGCGCGCCTGCCTGGAGCGGGCCGGCGGTTTCGACGCCTCGTTGAAGATGGGGATCGACTGGGACCTGTGGCTGCGCCTGTCGACCGAGTACGAATTCGACTACGTCGACGAGAAGCTCCTTCGCTACCGCATGGGGCATGGCGGGCAGATGTCCCGCAATATGGCCGAGCGGCACCGCTGCAGTGACCGGATCATGGAAAAGTTCCTGGCCCGCTACCCGGACGCGGTTTCCCCCGCGCTCCTGACCGAGTGCAGGTCATACAGCTACTGCAACAGGGCCTATTACTTCAGGAAAGTGGACCGCCGCAAGGCGCTTGACTACTACCTGAAGGCGATTCGCAACGAGCCTGGCGACCCGACGCCGTACAAGGGGATCCTGAAGCTCATGGTCGGAAGATAGTTACTCGAGGGGTATCGACTTGCCCGCATCGGACGGAAAAATACGCATCGCCTACCTGATCGACACGATAAGCTCCGACAAGGCGGGCACCGAGAAGCAGTTGTTGCAACTGATCGAAAGGATCGACCGCGACCGCTTTCTCCCCGCCGTCGTCTGCCTGTACCGGTCGCCGTTCATGGCCCGACTGAACCAGCCGTGCGAGACCCTGTCGCTTGGGTACCGTGGCTTTCTGCACCCTTCAATCATCCAGGTCACCTACCGTTACCTGAGGCTTTTGAAAGAGCGCCGCTTCGACCTGGTGCAGACCTTCTTCGAGGACGCCATGTTCCTCGGGTTTCTGGGGAAACTCCTCGGCGGGGGAGGGCAGGCCCTCGTCGTGAGCAGAAGGGACCTGGGGCTCGGTGACGACGAGCCGGGCTACCATCGGCTGTTCAAGAGGCTGCACCGTTTCGTCTTCGGCGTGGCAGACGGCGTCGCGGTGAACGCGAAGGCGATTGCCGCCAGGCTTTTCGCTTCGGGGGTGACTCCCGGCAAGGTCCGGCTGATCAGAAACGGCATGTCCATCCCGGCTCCCCCGGCGCAGCGTCCCCCCATCTTCGCGGAGCACCCCCACGAGGTCTGGGTGGTTATGGTGGCGAACCTGAAGCCGATCAAGCGGGTCGACCTCTTTCTCGACGCCTTTGCCCTGGCGGCGGCCCGCTTCCCTAAGGGGCGCGTCGGGGGGATCGTGCTCGGGGAAGGGAGGCTGCGCCCGGAGCTCGAAGCGCGCATCGCAGCGCTTGGGCTTCAGGGAACGGTGCATCTGTTAGGAGCGGTCGAGAACGTCACGGACTACCTCCACTTTTGCGACATCGGGGTGCTCTGCTCGGACAACGAGGGGCTTTCCAACGCGCTCATGGAGTGCATGGGGTGCGGCCTCCCCGTGGCGGTCACCAGGGTGGGAGGGAACACCGAACTGGTCGACGAGACGAACGGCTTCGTCGTCCCGGCCGGCGATCGTGACGCGCTTGCGGACGCGCTCTGCGCCATGACCGCGGACCCGGCCTTGCGCAGGCGCCTCGGCGCGGCGGCGAAGGCGAGGGTGGAGGCCGAGACGGGATGGGAGACCGTGATGCCCCAGTGGGAGACGTACTACCGGCAGATCGTGGAGGGGCGCGACCATGCTTGAGGGGAGGTGGCTTGCTCCGCTGCGCAGAAACATCATCGATCCCCTCGCGTGCCTGAGGAGCGGCTCACCCCTGAGAAGCTATTGGAAGGAGCTGGAGCGCACCCAGTTCCTGTCGCAGGCAACGCTCAGGGAGATGCAATGGGAAAGGCTCACGCATCTTCTGCGGCACGCGGCGAGCCACAACCGCTTTTACCGCGAACGCTTCGCCGCGGCCGGTGTCGACGTCGAAAAGATAATTTCGGTGCGCGACTTCCAGATGATCCCGCCCCTCACCAAGGAGGAGGTGCGGCAAAACACGGCGGAGATGATCAGCGAAGGCGTCGACAGGGGCAAGCTGATGCACATGAAGACCGGCGGTTCCACCGGCAGGGCCCTCGACATCTTCATCACCGAACGCTGCAGCGAGCAGCGCAACGCATGTGCTAGACGCCACGATCGTTGGTCCGGCTGGGAAGTCGGCGAGCCTGTCGCCGCGGTATGGGGGAACCCGCACCTGCCGTCCGGGTGGAAGGAGCGGCTCAGGAACACCCTCCTGGCCCCGGTCATCTATCTCGACACCATGAGCCTTGGCCCCGAGAGTGTGAGCCGGTTCGTGACGGAATGGCGTCGCGTGAAGCCGACGCTGCTTTTCGGCCATGCGCACTCGATATACATGCTCTGCCGGCATCTGAAAGAGATGCGGGTTTCCGATGTGAGGCCGCGGGGCATCATCTCGACCTCGATGATGCTTTTGCCGCACGAAAGGAGGTTCATCGAGGAGGTGCTCGGCGTCAAGGTCACCGACCGGTACGGCTGCGAGGAGGTCTCGCTGATAGCCTCGGAATGCGAGGAGCATCACGGTATGCACCTCAACATAGAACACCTCTTCGTCGAGTTCATAACGGAGACCGGGGAGAACGCTGGGCCCGGCGCACCCGGCAGGATCGTGGTGACCGACCTCCTCAACATGGAGATGCCTTTCATCCGCTATGAGGTGGGAGACGTCGGGGTGCCGTCCTCGGCCTCTTGCCCCTGCGGGCGGGGACTTCCCCTCATGGCCTCGGTAGCCGGCAGGACCGCCGATTTTCTAAGGAAGAAAAACGGCGAGAGTGTCGCTGGTATTTCGCTCATAGAGAACACGCTGACGAGATACCCCGGGGTGGACCAGATGCAGATCATACAGGAGACCCTTGATCACCTTACCGTGAAGATGGTCCAGGGTGCGGGGTTCGACCCGGCGGTGCTGCAGGATCTCACCGCCTATTTCCGGTCGGTGTTCGGCACCGGCTGCAACGTTTCATACGAGATGGAACAGGCCATCCCCCCGGAACCCTCCGGGAAATACCGGTTCTCCATCTGCAGGGTAAAACCATGATAGCCTACGTCATTTACCTCATGTTTATGGTCAGTTGGTTTCTGCACATGCCGAGCAGGATACCGGCTCTTGGCGCGATGAAAATGGATTTTGTACTTTTCTTCGTGCTGGTTTTGCTGAAACTCGTGCTCCCCAGGGCGAAGCCGTCAGGAACCGAGGCCGACACCGACATCGTCAGAAGACATGTCGTCCTCTTCCTCGTCATCATAGCCACGACGCCATTGGCCATGTTCCCGGGGAGCGTACTCAGGTTCGGCATCCCCAACTACATCAAGGCGATCGTTTTTCTCTACTTCACGGTTTGGTTCGTGGACAGCTCGGCAAAGTTGCGCTGGTTTCTAGCGGTGTTTCTCGGCTGCCAGATCTTCAGGATAATGGAGCCGCTCTACCTCAACGCAACGAAAGGGTACTGGGGTTCAAAGGCCTCCATTTCTGGATGGGAGTACATAAACCGGCTCTCTGGTGCACCTTCGGATGTCATCAATCCCAACGGCCTGGCGTACGTCATCCTGATCGTACTGGCTTTCATGCTGGCTTTCTACCGGGTGAGCATGCTCTCGAGGATCGTCGCGCTGATCGTGGTGCCGCTTTCCCTGTACGCCCTCGTCCTGACCTCGAGCCGGTCGGGGTTCCTGGCGCTGATCTTCCTTGCAGGCGTGCATTTCTACAAGCCGGCAATGAGAAGTTACTTCCTCGTGGCGATCGTGCTGGGCGCCGTTTTGGTTCTGCCGGGCTATCTGGGAGACCAGTACAAGGACAGGTATTCATCGATCTTCAGCTCGGACACCCGCAACGCCAAGACGGCGGAAGGGCGCATAACCGGTCTGATAGAGGACACGAAGGTCGGCCTGAAACGCCCCTTCTTCGGCTTCGGGCTGGGGACTTCTCTCGAGGCCAATGCCAATTTCGGGCAGGGGCCTAAACCATCTCACAACATCTTCGTGGAGACGTTCCAGGAGATCGGCATAGTAGGCCTGTCGTTTTTCCTGCTCTTTTTGAAGAGCATCTTCGTCGGGATCCGCCGGTTCAACGGGGACGACCAGCCCCAATTCAACCGCTGCCTGAAGAAGGGGCTCACCACTTTCGCTGCCATGACTCTCTTTTTCGGCTTTGCCAGTTACGGTCTGTCCTCCTACGAGTGGTACCTGATCGGCGGTCTCACCATCGCTCTCGGCGCCATTGCCGAAAGGGAGAAGGAGGTGGTCGTCGCAGAAAGGGTGGAGGAGGTGGCCATTGCCTGAAAAGCTAAAGATACTGCTGGTGGTTCGTTGGCCGGTCGGGGGGATCAGGACCTTCATGAAGTACGTCTATCGGCGCTTTCCCTCCAGTCAATACTGCTTCACCGTAGTGACCCCTGACTTGCCCGAGGTTGACACGCTGGCGGACGACTTGAGGGGATGCGATTTCACCTTCGTGCGGATGCGGAACCCGTCGTTCTGGTCCATTGCCCGCGAAACCATGTCGTGTTTGCGCGGCGGGAATTTCGACATAGTTCACTCCCATGGTTTTACCTCAGGCGTATGTGCGCTCGTTCCGGCTTTTCTTTATGGAAAGCCGCACATCCTGACTTCGCATGATGTCTTGAACCGCGGGCAGTTCTCCGGCCTGCGCGGGGTGGTGAGGAAACTGGCGCTGACCTTGCTGTTGCGCACCGCCCGATACGTGCATTCGGTCGGACACGACGCACAGGAAAACCTTCACGCCTGTTTCGGGTTCCTCGAGAAAAGCGGCAAGAGCGTAGTCATCAGAAACGGCATCGACACCGCCACCGTGCTGGGCGCCCCCCCCGCCGACCTGCGTAAGGAGCTTGGGGTTGACCGTCACGTCATGCTGCTCGGATTTTTCGGCCGTTTCATGGCCCAAAAGGGATTCAGGTGCCTGGTCGACGCCGTCGAGAGGGTGAGGGGAGGGCTCCAGGTGCCTCTGCGCGTGGCTTGTTTCGGAAGCGGGGGGTTCGTGCGGGAGGAAAGGTTGGAGTTGGAAAAACGGGGATTGGCGGAGCATTTCCTGTTCCTCCCCTTCGTTCCGGACGTCGCAGGGACGATAAAGGGGCTGGACGCTGTTGTTGTACCGTCGCTTTGGGAGGCCTGCCCGCTGCTGCCGATGGAGGTCCTGGTCGCCGGCGTACCGCTCATCGCCTCGGAATGCGTCGGGTTGCGGGAAGTGGTGAAAGAAACCCCTGCCCTTACCTTCACCCCGGGGAGCAGTCCCGAACTCGCCGAGAGGATCGAGCAACTGGCGGAAAGGGATTATCTTCCCGCCTTCAGGTCGTTTGCCGGCACCGCTGCCACACTTTTCGACGTCGGCGATCAGGCTGCCTCGATCCGCTCCTTGTACGCCCGGGCGCATAGGTAGAAGGAGTAGCTTATGAGCAGATCATTCCACAGAAACCTTCTGTATCTCCCTGTGGCGTTCTGGTACGCGCCGAGGCTGCTGGAGTTCATCGATGCTTACGAACGCTCCCAGTGGGAGGAGCCGGGCGACGACATAGAGAGGGTGAAGGCGCTGTTGGCGTACTGCAACGAGTTTGTCCCGGCCTACCGGAAGAAGTTCTCCGGGATCGACCTCGCGAAGATCACGGGGGAGGATCTCGCCAGTCTTCCCTTCACCACGAAGGAGGAAATCAAGCACGATGCCTCGAGCTTCGTCTCATCCGAGAAGTTTTATTTCTGCACCACAAAGACAACCGGCGGCTCGACCGGGCAGCCGGTAACGCTGGTGAAGACGCGCGAAGCCATGTCCGCGGAACTGGCGGCTGCCTGGCGCGGGTACGGCTGGGCAGGTGTCGGCATGGGCGACAAGCAGGCGCGTCTTTGGGGGGTCCCTTTCACGCAGTCGGGGAGGATCAAGGCAAGGGCGATCGATTTTGTCTGCAACAGGGTCCGTTTTTCTGCTTTCTCTTTCGACGAGGGGGCCCTGAGGGGATATTACGACGCCATTTCCCGGGTGCGCCCGGTCTACTTCTATGGATACGCCTCGATGCTTTACCAGTTTGCCAAGTTCCTCAAGCAAAGTGGGCTACGACTCGGGTACCGGCCAAAGGCGGTCATATCCACATCGGAGGTACTGTACGATGCCCAGAGGGAGGTCATCTCCTCCGCGCTCGAGTGTCCGGTGTTCAACGAGTACGGATGCGGCGAGGTAGGCACCATAGCGCATGAATGCGAACACGGCGCCTTGCACTGCAACACCGAAAACCTCCATCTCGAGATCATCAAAGACGGCTCCCCCTGCAAGCAGGGGGAGGTCGGCGAGCTCTGCGTCACCGAGTTGAACAACAAGGCCTTCCCGCTGGTTAGGTACCGCATTGGCGATTTCGCCTCCCTGAGCACAAAGCCGTGCCCGTGCGGCAGGAAACTGCCGGTGCTCGAGAACCTGCACGGGCGCCAGTACGACTGCATCAAGACTCCCGATGGCCGGGTCTTCCACGGGGAGTTTTTCATGTACATCTTCGAGGAGATCAAAAGACTTGATCTCGGAGTGGACCAATTCCAGGTCCGGCAGACGGCGCCAGATTCCTTCGACATCGCCGTCGTTCCGGACGGAAAGTTCTCGGACAAGACGCTTTTCCTGATCGAGAAAAGGGTAAGGGAACAACTGGGCGGCAACGTCACGGTACGGGTCCGGTTCGTGGACGGCATCCAGCGCGAAGCATCGGGGAAGATGAGACTCATCATCGGATTGGAAGGATGACAGCACCTGTAATGTCACCATACGTGTCGATCGTGATCCCGGCGCGCGATGAAGCAGCGTATATAGAGGCCTGCATTGGATCCCTCAATGCGCTGGATTACCCCGCTTCTTCATACGAAGTCATAGTGGTTGACAACGGTTCGTCCGACGACACCGCCAGTGTGGCAAGGGCTTTGGGAGCCAAGGTGCTCGAACGGCCCGGGGTTAAGGTCGGAGGGGTGCGTAACGCGGGATGCCGGGCCGCTGCCGGAGCAATCCTCGCCTTCACCGATGCCGACTGCGTCGTGCCGACCGGGTGGCTCCGGACGGCATGCGCGGCACTTGAAAATCCATCCATCGGGGCCGTCGGAGGGGTATGCACCGTTCCGGAAAGCAGCACTTGGATCGAGCGGTGCTGGGTGACTCCGCAGCTTGCGGAGACCGCGACGGTCGCCAGGCTCGCCGGATCGAGCTTCGTTGTCAGACGGGATGTCTTTGATGCCTGCGGAGGGTTTGATGAAAGCGTCGTTGCCGGTGAAGACGACAAGCTTTCCGACTGCATCGTTCAGAAGGGGCTTTCCCTGCTTTCGCTTCGCGGTTGCGCGGTGATGCACCTTGGATACCCGAAGACTCTGATGGCGGTTCTGAAACGGCAGATATGGCATGCGCGCAACTCTATGGAGATAAAAAAAGGGTGGTTCGACGGGACTTTTCTGGCCACCAACGCCTACCTCATGAGTCTGGTTCTTTTCCTGTCCGGTCTGCTGGTGCCCCGGCTGAGACTGGCGGCCATGCTGGGCTTGCTCTGCATGATGGTGGTCACCGCGCTGCACCCGGCCAGGAAGGTGAGAGGCACGTTCAGACTGGACGGGCCGGCCGGGTCCCTCTTGAGGTTCGTTGAACTCTACGTCGTCTACGCCTTCTATTTCGTTGGCCGCAGTGTGGGGCTGGCGGTCAACTATCACGACATGTTCAACAAGTGGATCAAGCGGTTCACGGGAGCGGCATCGAATGGATGATGACGGCTTAGATGTGATACTCGTCGGCTATTCTCCGCGGATTCGCGGCGGGGTAACGCGCGTCACGAACACGGTGATGGAGCGCCTCCGCAACGTGCATCTTCACCCGAGTCTCATCTGTTACTACCCGCGTCACCGTGCTGTTTACCACTACCTGGTGAGCCTCCTGCTTTTCCCAAAAAAGATGCTGCGCTTCAGGAAAGCCGTGGTCCACCTCATCATAGCTTCCAAAGGCGATGTCATAAGGGGACTGCCGTTCATCTGGTGCACCAAACTGCTGGGGCGCCCCTTGTGCGTCCAGTATCACGTCAATACCGCGGTTCCCTTCATCCGGCGCAGTTCCCGGATGCTGACGCTTATGGTGCAGCGGACCCTCGGAATCGTTGATGTGCACTGTTTCTTGAGCCGGCGCCTGCTGGAGGGATTCAAAGGGCAGATGGAATCTTGTGGGGATTTCCAGGTGATCCCGAATGCACTTGGGGAACGGTGGTACGCAGAGCCGCTCCCCTTGGAAATGCGGCACCGCGATGTGGTTTTTTTCGGCAGGTGGAGCCGTGACAAAGGGGTGGAAGATCTCGTTGCATGCATGGAGAAGACCAAGCCGGGGATAAGCTGTGAGATTTATACCAATGAAGTGCCGAAGGAGAGTTATCGCGGCTGCAAGATCTCATCGTGGGTCGACGAAACTGAAGTGCTGGAAGTGATGAGGACCTCCAAACTTCTTGTACTGCCTTCCCATTCCGAAGCCTTTCCCATGGTATTGCTGGAAGCGGCTGCATGCGGCACCCCTTTTGTCGCATCAAGCGTCGGTGGCGTGCCGGACATTGTGGAGCAAAGTGGTGCCGGGATTTTGTTCGAAGCCGGGGATCGGGAGGCGATGCGTGCCGGCGTGGAGCGGCTGATGCACGATGCCAAGGAGTGGCAGCGTTTGTCCCTGAACGGCAGGCTTTGGGCTCAAGGGGTTCGGCAGAGTGCGGTTTGCTCGCAGTGGGCTCAGCTTTATTCTGATCTGGCATCTCGGGGGCGCCACCGCAGGTTATGACAAGTCGCTCCGCCGCCCCGATGGGAAACGGGCAGCGGAGCGGCTTGCTGGCTGTCGTTACTGCGTTCTCCTCAAGTTTGCCGGTGCGAGCACTTGGCTCGGGATGTTTATCTTGTACCCGGCGCTGTTTACTGCACCAGTGCTGTCGACAACGTACAGGTAGGCGGTTGCCGGCAGGGAGCCCTGATTGAAGCTGAAGCTGATTTGGCTCGATGACCAGGCAGAAGGTACCTGCACTTCTTTTATGCTGCAGGAACTCCAGTTGGGCGAATCGCAAAGCTCCACTCGCGCGAGGGTGTTGTCGACGTACACGTCGTCCACGGTGATGTCTATGACGGTGTCTGTGGTGCCGAGTTGCGTTTCTATGTTGGCGACCGACATCGGAAGATAGATGGCTTTGTAGTTGTAGTCGAATCCAGCCGCGCAGGTTATCGCAGCCTTGTTGTCTATGATGGTGGTCCCGTTGTTGGATATGTAGACGGCGCCGTCGGCAACCCCCGGCGTGGACTTCTTGCCGTAGATTTCCTGCCTGAACCATTTTTTTACCGGTAAGGCGTCGACGCTGAAGTACTTGAACTGTTCGGTGGTGGTCGGAATATAAAGCCAGCCGGTTCCCGCGTTGTAAAGCGGTTGCCAACTGGAGATGCCGACCGTTCCAGTAGAACTGTAACTCCCGCCGGGGACATCGGTCATGATGCGCCCGAGCTTACCTATGCCGTAGGGCTTCGCCCCGGAATATGCCAGGTAGAGCTTGTAGGTGAAATACAGCTCGCTGGATGCCGGAACTGCCTTCATATTGGTCGCCCACTTGTTGTGGGGGATGCTGTTGCCGGAGCCGTCATCGGTGTTGTAGATATGGTTTTGGATGCATTTGCCACCCCCCGGGCAGGCGATTACCTGGGCCCCCTTGTCGGCCCCGGCCACCCAGGAACTGTCGATATCCTTAAGATAGAGTCCTGGAACGAACTTATCCCCTTCGAAGTTTTCCCAGATGAGCGGAGCAGCGTTGGCCTTAGTGCCGAAACCTAGTCCGGAAATTGTTGCTGTTCCATCGGCGTTGGTGGTAACCGAAGTAATGGCCGGAGCTGCAAATACCGGCTGCGCCAGTAGACCAAGGAGAGCCATCCCCAATAATATTGTCCTCATAGCGTCCTCTCTTCTCTGGATAAACATGTGGCAATGGTGTTTATCGCATTGGATTACATACGGCTTCCATCCCTTTAACACTGAATGAGCGCGTCTGCGTGCTTACTTTTTCTTCTTCGAGTTCTTTACCGTCACATACGTGTTTGCCGACTGCGCCACGTTGCCTGCTGCGTCGTAGGCCTTCGCAGTGAGGATATAGCTGCCGTCCGGGTAGGCCGTCGTGTTCCAACTGTAGGCATATGGGGCCGTGCTGTCGCTACCCATAAGCTTGCCGTTCTGATAGAACTCGACCTTCGTGATGCCCACGTTGTCAGTCCCGCCCCCGCTTATCGTGACCGTGCCGGAGACGATAGAGTTGTTGGCCGGCGAGGTGAGCCAGGCCGACGGCGCCGTGACGTCGCTTGCGGCGTTCGAGACGGTGACCGACGCGCTCTGCGACGCCCCCACGTTGCCTGCGGCGTCGTAAGCCTTCGCGGTGATGGTGTAGGTGCCGTTGGCGACCAGAGCGGTATTCCAGCTGAAGCTGTAGGGGGCGGCGCTGCTCGTGCCGATGAGGGCGTTGTTCTGGTAGAACTCGACCTTGCTCACCCCCACGTTGTCCGTGGCACTTGCCGTCAGCGCTACCGTGCCGCTTAGCGTGGAGCCCCCAGCCGGAGAGGTGAGGGTGACGACTGGTGCGGTGACGTCGTTGGATACGTTGACCGTGACGACCTGCGACAGCCCCACGTTACCCGCCGAGTCGTACGCCTTGGCGGTCACGTTGTAGACGCCGTTGGCGACGTTCTTCGTGTTCCAGCTGTAGGCGTATGGGGCCATGTTGGTCGCTCCCAATAGGGAGTTGTTCAGGTAGAACTCGACCCTGCTCACCCCCACGTTGTCGGCCGCGTTTGCTGCTATGCTCACCGTGCCGTTGACGGTGAGGTTGTTGCCGGGCGAGGTGAGCGAGACGGTGGGGGCCTGCAGGTCGTTCGCCACCGTGACCGTTATGCTTTGAGACTGCCCGACGTTGCCGGCGGCATCGTATGCCTTCGTGGCCAGGGTGTATGTGCCGGGTGTGAGCGCGGTGGTGTCCCAGGAGAAGACGTAGGGGGATCCCGTGTCGGTCGCCTTCAGCGCGCCGTTCACGTAAAACTCCACCTTGGTCACCCCGACGTTGTCGGTGGCGTTCGCGGTTACCGATACCACGCCTGCTACCGTCACCGCGTTGGCCGGGTAGGTGATGGCAGTGGTGGGGGGCTGCATCTCCGGCACTATCACGACGTTGGAATAGGCGCTCTCGGTGCCCGTCGCGTCGTAAGCGGTGACGGCGAAACTGTAGGAGTGGGCGGGGTCCAGGTTGTTGACCGACGCCGCGGTAACGTTCTGCACGTCAAGGGGCGCTCCCTGGAACGGGGTGGTCGTAGAGTCGGGCTGGTAATAGACCTTGTAGCCTGTGACTGCGGTGTCGGGAGAGGCATCCCACTGCAGCGAGATGGTGGAGGCGGAGGCCGTGGCGGTCAGTGCCCCCATGGAGAGGATGGCGGCGAGGACGGAGTTCACGCAGAGTTTTTGCAGCCTTACCGCGTGGTTGATCTGTTGTTTCCGGGCGAACCCTTCGGAGACGAGTACTTCACCGAGTTTCCTGCCGGTCTGCCTCTGCCTGGTCAGCGCCTGGTCCAGCTGTTGCCTGGTAATCTGGCCGGTCGCGACAAGCAATTCGCCCAAACGCAGCGGGTTGCTGGCAGGGCTTTCCTGGTTGTGCTGCAACTCCAAAAGCCCCTTCAACTGCATCTGCGTCAGCATGCCGAGACGGATGAACACCTCGCCCAGCCGGTCTCCGCTTCTTTGTTGCTCCGCTATCGCCTCGTCAAGCTGCCTCGCGGTGATCTTGCCGGATTGGACCAGCAGGGCACCCAGAAGCTGTCTTTGACCCGCGGCAAGCTTGGCCGCGTCCTCTATGTTGGCCAGGTGATCCTGGATCAGAAGGGGCGCGCTTACGTCGCTTGGGCGCAGGACCCCCATCCGGACGAGGACGGCTCCCAGCAGCTCGTGGGTCTGCTTTTGCTCTTCGAGCGCCCGGCTTAAGGTGCGCCTCGAGAGGAATTTGCCGTCCACCAGGATCTGCCCGAGGGCACGTCTGAAAAAGCTCCGCATGATCAGCTCCTTTCTGCGCGGTTTAAGAAACCCCGCAGTGGCTGTAGTCGACACTGGGACAGGATCAACTGGGCGGGTCAGTAGGGTGTCAATGCTGTGTCTTGTGTCCCTCTCTACATAATTATTTATTCACCGGGACTCGACGTTGCCGCGATCCCAAACATGCGACAATTTTTCCTCTTTACTGTCTATTTGTCAAGGGTTTAGGCACGACATGCATGCCTTGAGAGAATCATCAATACTTCTGCAGAGTCAGCCCTCTTTGCTGTGCCAGTGCTGCTGACAGTGCGCTTCCGCATTCGTCCTCAAAGGTGTCTCGCTGCGATCATGACAATGCAATTTAGGTCCAGCTGTGGGGCACCGAAGCATGCCTTTCGGTCCGGTTCCGGGGGCGGCACCGGTATAGGGTAGCCGAGATTTCCAGTGGGGCAAGCCGGGGCTCTTCACCGTCGATAGTTGCGACAAGGTTGCTTAACTGTGATTTCAATCACAAGAAAAAGTAACGTTCTCTGATAAAAGGGGGGCACAACTGAAGGTAAACGACAATACTAAACCATCCGCGAGGGTGGGACGGAAAGCCTATTGGGTCTCTCTGAGACAGCCGGGTCGCCGAAATGCCTGCACTACAGGTCGGTACCCGGTTTTTTTGCGTCTTGAGCACGGGCTCCGCCTCTCGTGGAGGTCCGTGTTGAAAACGAAGCGCGTTCTGCAGTTCCTTTTGGTCCTTCTTTTTGTTCCTGCCGCAGCTTTCCCCTCAACGGTGAGCCTCCAGTGGGACCCTTCCACCGATCCCGATCTCGCGGGTTACCGTGTTTACTACCAGGCCAACTCCTCGGCCCTTCCTTTCGTCGGCAGCGGAGCGGTCGAAGGGGCGGCCCCGCTGGACGTCTACAGCCAGACCTCCGCTTCCATCAGCGGACTCGACCCCGGCACCTCCTACTATTTCGCGGTAACCGCCTACAACTCGAGCGGCGTGGAAAGCGCGTACTCCAACGTGGTCCAGGTAAAAGAGATGGCCGCCCCGGTGGTGGATATCGTCACCCCTTCGGCAAACGCGACGTTGAGCGGTACGGTTTCGGTAGGCGTCAACGCTCAGGACAACGTCGGCGTCACCAAGGTGGAACTCTACGCGGACAATACGCTGGTAGGCACGGGCAGTTCCGCGCCCTGTGCGTTCAACTGGCAGACCGCTTCCATGCCGCCTGGCCAGTACACCCTCTACGCCAAGGCCTACGATGCCGCAGGCAACATGGGGACCTCGGAAAAGGTCGTCTACGTCACCGGTGACACGTCCGTTCCAACGGTAACCATTTCGGCTCCCGGCAACAACAGGCAGGTCAGCGGCACCGTGACCGTAACGGCCGGCGCCACCGATAACATCGGCGTCACGTCTTTCGCCCTTTACGACAACTCGAGCCTCATCTACGCGGCCAACCAGGGGACCATCAGCTACAACTGGAACACGGTGACCGCCGGCAACGGGAGCCACACCCTGGTCGCCATTGCCTCCGACGCCGCCGGGAATGCCGGCTCCGCCAGCATTACCGTCAACGTAGCCAACGATGTCGTCGCTCCGACCGTCAACCTGGTCTTGCCTTCCTCCACATACCTCAAGAACTCCAATCTGAAGGTCGCCGCATCGGCCCAGGACAACGTGGCTGTAGTCAGGATGGAGGTCTACCTGGACGGAGTTCTCCTCTTGGGGACCAATTCGGGTTCCATCAGCGCGACGACCAAGGTGGGCGCCGGATCCCATACCGTCACGGTCGCGGCCTACGATGCCGCCGGGAACAGGGGGACCAAGGCGATCAGCGTGTCGCGGTAGTGTCAGCGCGGCGGCGCCGCTAAGGGCGCGGTTTTTAGCCTTTTTCTTCAAAAAACTGTTGCTTTTCTCTTATGAATCAAATACTATCCGCTCCCGATGGTGGGGTTTCCCACCAGCATAAAATGAATACAGGTACACGATAATACTAAACCATCCGCGAGGATGGGACGGAAAGCCTACAGGGTCTCTCTGAGACAGCCGGGTCGCCGAAATGCCAAGTACTGGTGTCGCGGTCCCGGCTTTTTTCATTTCCCCATCACTCCCTTCCGAAAAAGGCGTACGGCCGAGGCCTGTCATTGGGAGTGAACATGCTATTGAATGGAAAAGCCAACACCTTTTCCGCCCTTACCGCCTTCTTAACTCTTGCGCTTCTTCTCGTTGTAGCCCCAGCCACCTGCCTCGCCACTGATGTCTCGCTAGCCTGGGAGCCAAGCCCCGACCCCGACCTCGCTGGTTACCGCATCTATTACCAGGCGAACTCCGGCGCCGTTCCGTTTCTGGGGACCGGTGCCCTCGAGGGTAACGCCCCGGTTGACGGGAAAACCGGCACCACCGCGACGATAAGCGGGCTTGACCCGGCCAGCTCCTATTATTTCGCGGTGACCGCCTACAACTCCTCTGGTGCCGAGAGCGTCTACTCCAACATCGTCGAGGTGCCCGAGTCGCTCCCCCCGACCGTCAGCATAACCTCCCCGGTCAATAACGACGCCGTTTCCGGTGTGGTCACCATCACCGCTTCAGCCTCCGACAACGCCGGTATCGCAAGGGTGCAGTTCCTGGTAAACGGGGTACCGGTCTTCGAGACCGCCAAGGCCCCGTACAGCTTCGCCTGGAACGTCGCCTCCCTGGCCAAGGGAAGCTACGACCTTGCCGCCAGGGCCGTCGATGTCTCCGGCAACGAGGCGACATCGCAAGCGGTCACCGTTTCGGTGCCGGGGGACGTGATTCCCCCAACGGTATCCGTTGTCACCCCGTCTCCCCTCACCATAGCGGACGCCCAGCTCGCGCTGCAGATCGCCTCGAACCAGGTGACGCCGGGGACGGCGGAGCTTTCGCGGCTGGACCTGGCCCCTTACGTGAACGGGGTGTCGCAGCCTAACGGCAGGATCGATACCGGCGATATCGTGGTGATCCTCTCCCTGCTCACGGGGAGGATCTAGATGGGACGCACTGGATTGGAGAGGAAAACGATGCGATTGATAAGGCGGGCTCTCTTGGCCCTTGTGATGATGACTCTTGCCGCCTGCGGCGGCGGGGGAGGTGGAGGCGCTGAGGTAGGGG
>MTLC01000158.1_pt1 | contig 26907 bp, 25 predicted proteins | sample 1982451 | NCBI WGS metagenome assembly MTLC01 (sample SAMN05710165, study PRJNA340218) | biofilm metagenome | isolation source: sample SPH anode biofilm adapted to +100 mV | place: USA | collected 2012-02-03 | reverse complement strand
CCCGCCTCGGCGGCAGGGCCGCCACGAACCACATCGGCCACGACCACTCCCTCATCCAGACCGCTCTCTTCAACCACCAGACCAAGCCGGTCCCCCTCACCACCATGCTGCCTGCCGCCGCCAGCTTCGCGCTGTTTTTTTGGAGCTGAATCGGCATTGCCCAGAACCATCCCCAGCTCAACTGCCTTGCCATCCCTAATTACGGTAACCTTGACTGTTTTGCCGATTCCCGCCTCAGCCACCTGGCGCTGAAGCTGTGCAGGATCTTTGACTTCGGCACCGTTCAGGGCGGTGATGACATCCCCCTGCTTGATACCGGCCTTGTCGGCCGGGCTCCCCTTGAGCACGTCATTCACCAGTGCGCCCCTGGTGCTTTTCAGACCGAATGAATTCGCCAGGTCCTCGGTCATCGGCTGAATCGTAACGCCCATATAACCGCGGCTGACACTCCCTTTTTGAATCAGCTGCGAAAAAATCGGTTTGGCCATGTTGATCGGAATGGCAAAACCAAGCCCCTGTCCGGCGGCCACGATGGCTGTGTTGATCCCGATCACTTCTCCATAGACATTCAAAAGCGGCCCGCCCGAGTTGCCCGGATTGATCGAAGCGTCGGTCTGGATGAAGTTCTCATAGGTCTCAATACCCATGTTGGAGCGCCCCGTGGCGGAAATAACGCCGACCGTCATGGTGCGGTCCAGGCCGAACGGGTTGCCGATCGCAATCGCCCACTGCCCCACGTCCAGTTTGTCCGAATCACCAAGGACCGCCACCGGCAGGTCGGTTACGTTTATCTTGATAACCGCGATGTCGCTCTTGGCGTCGCCGCCGACAACCTTGGCATCGTAGACCTTATCGTTGGAAAGCTTGACCTGGACACTCTCGGCATCCCGCACGACATGATCATTGGTGACGATATAACCATCCTTGCTGATCAAAAAGCCGGAACCAAGACTCTTGTCACGCCTGGTTTGCGGCGCTCCGAAGAAATCCTCAAAAAGCGGGTTCATCTCGAAAAAGGGCTGAACAAGTTTTTTACGGCTGATGGTCGAGATATTGACGACGCAGGGAGTAACTTTCTTGGATATGTTGCTGAACGCTTTCTGCGTGGCAAGGATATCGGTCGGCACATCCTTGACCGGGGCGTCGGCCGTGCCCCCTTTGCGGTTTGATTCAAGATACAACGGAGAATCATTTTTCCCGCTGCAGCCGGACAGAATGGAAAACATCAACGCACAAAAAATGACGGTCAAAGAGTTACGATTCAGATATCTCATATTCATCTCGCTTTCAAAAGGCGGTCAAATCCAACTTCCAAAGACTAATCATCCCGATGGCGGATGTCAATTGCAATAAGGGATATTTGCGGCTCTCCAGGGAGCTGTTCGAACTTTATCTGCTCTGCCCGGACGGGAATTACACGCCGTTCTAAACAGCAGAATAATGTTATTGAAACGGCAGACCGGTTTGTGTAAAAGTACACAATTATCTGAAGTTTCGAGTGGAGGGACCGAATGAGCGACATCAAGGCACAGATCAAAGCATTCCGTATCGGCGAAAAAATCAGGGCGCTTCGCCAGCAGAAACGGCTGACGCTGCAGGAGTTGTCTGAACTGACGACACTCTCCAAGCCGCTCCTGTCACAGATCGAAAATCAGCAGGTCATTCCTCCGCTGGCAACCCTGCTTAAGATTGCCAAGGGGCTCAAAATAGACATTCACTTCTTTTTCGAGGATGAAGGGAACCGTCAGAATTACGTGCTGACCAAACGCGAAGATGTCCGTGAAGACGAGAAGGTCCCCCGTCCGGTCGCTAATGAGACAGCTCGCCCATATACTTACCACTCCCTGGCCCAGGGGTTGCGCCACAAGCATATGGAGCCGTTTCTTGTGGAATTTGATAAAAAAGAGTGGGACGATTCGCTCTTCTTTAAACACGAAGGGGATGAGGAGTTTGTCTACGTAACCGAGGGAGAGCTGGACTTTCACTACAACAACGAGGTTTTGAGAATGCGCGTCGGCGACAGCATCTACTACGACTCCAGCCAGCAACATGGCTGGGTGGCGGTGGGAGAGGGCAAGGCCCGCGCGGTTGCGGTCATGTACGCCAAGGAATAAGCGGCTTTGGCCGGTAAGCTTCGACCGGCGTCCGGAGGTGTGAGATGAAAGTGCAGGTGCTTTCCCACTACGATAAGATTGAATCCGTCAATGTCCGCGATCTCAGGCAACTGATTGCAGCTGGTGAAGTTCTGGCATTTCGCCGGGCCGATGGCTGGGTCAAGGTTGGATCTGAAGCGATCCGGGGTGATGGCGGAGGCGATTACAACGGCCCGGAACGGCGCAACTTTATCCAGAAAGCGCTTTCCGATGAGCAGCGTCGAAATATGCACCATTGTGTGGTCGCGGTCACCGGGCCGGATCCGGACAAATGACTGTCTGAGCAGTTGCAAATATAATATTATCGAACGGCGGAAACTCTTTCCGCCGTTTTTTTACACCAACGTTCCTTTCAAACGGCTAATCAGCCACTGTTTATCCCTGCCATCAGCCCGGCGAAACAAACAAGACATTATTGGTCTTATTTACTATTTTGTGTTATACTTCCTTCATGTAGGGAGGTGAGCTGTATGAACGCGATTGATTTTATGACCCGCTTTGAGGAAGACGGCCTGCGCTTCTATGAGACTCTCGTCGGCGATGAGCGCAATCATGAACAGATTGAGTTATATAAACTGCTGGCTGACAGCCAGAGAAGGAATATAGATACGCTTGAGGCGGTCAAGAAAGCCGCCCGCGGTGCCAAGACGGAATCGGAACTGGTGGAGCGTGCCGATCATGTTGTGAACGGATTCCAGCAGTTGCTGTTTAGCCGCGACGTCACGAAGGAGATCAGCAATGATCGGGATGCATTTGCGCATGTGCTGCACGCGGAAGAGGAGATGATCAAACTCTGTGAAGGGATGGCCAAGGCCGAGCCTGATTTGAATGCCAAAGCGCTGCTGACCTGGCTGGCCGAAAACGAGAAGCGGCATCTGGCGGAAATAGAGGAGATTTACAATTTCGTTGAATCTCCAAGCTGTTATCTGGAGTGGGGCGAGTTTTCCAACCTGCACCCGCTCTGATCACTTTCAGAAGGGAAGGTGTGTTATGAGAGCTACAGAATATCAAAAAGTTTGTTACTGGACCGAGCAGCGTGACGAAGCGGTCACACTCCGGAATATCAGAACCGGCGCAATCGGGGTTTCGTTCGGTTGCACCAACGAAGGTGAAACGGTTCAGGTTCGCCTGGAAAACGGCGAACTTGATTCGTGGGAACGTTCGGAGTGTTCTGAAACGATCCATTGATCATCTCTGGTTGCGGATAGCGTTATTGAAAATTGGTGGTATTTTTGTACCTCCAGGTCTGTGCTTGGGTTTGCATTGTCTCAGGGCAGTAAATACATCCGATTTTGAGGTGATATTATGGAAACCAGACTGAGGGCGACTCTCCCGGACCATGAACTGTTGAGGCTTTACGAGCAGATGGTTATGTCACGGGAGTTTGAGGAGTCGTGTGCCGAGCAGTACACCAAGGGGCACATTACCGGCTTCTTGCATCTCTACAGCGGTCAGGAGGCGGTGGCGGTCGGCGCAACGGCCGGTCTCCATGTGGATGATTACATCCTTTCGGCCTACCGCGAGCATGCCCAGGCCATTGTCAGGGGGGCTGACCCTCGCCGGGTAATGGCCGAGCTGTTCGGCAAGGCAACCGGCATCTGCAAGGGCAAGGGGGGTTCGATGCACCTCTTTGATCCGAATCTCAACTTCATGGGTGGCTACGCCATTGTTGGAGGTCAGCTTCCGATCGCCGTCGGCCTGGCCTTTTCCGCCAAGTACAGGCGGGAAGACCGGCTGGCGGCCTGTTTTTTCGGGGATGGCGCGGTCAATCAGGGTACTTTCCACGAATCCCTCAACTGGGCCCGTCTCTGGGAACTCCCGGTACTTTTCATCTGTGAGAACAATTTCTACGGCATCGGCACCGAGGTGCATCGTTCCTCGGCCCTGGCCAGCATTCACAAACGGACCTGCGGCTATGACATCCCCTCCGAAAAAGTGGATGGCATGGACGTCATCGCCGTTTACAGGGCGGTCAAGCACGCTGCCGAAAGGGTGCGGGAAACATCGCTCCCCTACTTCATCGAGGCGACCACCTACCGTTTCCGCGGCCACTCCATGGCAGATCCGGCCAAATACCGCAGCGCCGCCGAACATGAAGTATGGAAAGCGAGAGACCCGATACCGGCGCTGGCCAAACGGCTGATCGAGGAAGAAATAACGGACGCCGGCCACCTGGAGGGGATCCTGGGCAACTGCCGGACTGTGGTGCAGGAAGCGGTCAAATTCGCCGAGGAATCTCCCTGGCCGGAAGATGAGGAGGTCTACAATGACATCTACGTCTGAAATGACTTACCGGGATGCATTGAATATGGCCCTGCGGGAAGAGATGAGCCGCGACCCCTCCGTTGTGGTCTGGGGGGAGGATGTGGCGCTCTACGAAGGGGCCTTCAAGGTAACACGAGGGCTGCTGGCCGAATTTGGCGAAGAGCGGATCAAGGACACCCCCATCTCCGAGAATACGATCGTCGGCGTGGCGGTCGGTGCCGCCATGGGCGGCTTAAGGCCGGTTGCCGAGCTGATGACGGTCAACTTTGCCCTGCTGGCAATGGATCAAATCGTCAATCACATGGCCAAGATCCGTTCCATGTTCGGCGGACAGACCTTCCTGCCGATGGTGGTGCGCATGCCGGGAGGCGGTGGCAGCCAGCTGGCGGCCCAGCACTCCCAATCCCTGGAAAGTTATTTTATGCATTGCCCGGGCCTGCATATCGCCTACCCGTCTACCCCGGCCGATGCCAAGGGATTGCTGAAAAGCGCTATCCGCGACAACAATCCGGTAATTTTCCTCGAGCATGAACTGCTCTACAACAGTACCGGAGAGGTGCCGAATGATCCGGAATTTCTGGTGCCGTTCGGCCAGGCCAACGTCATCCGCTCCGGAACCGACGTGACGATTGTCGCCTATGCCCGCATGACCATTCTGGCACTGCAGGCGGCTGCTGATCTGGAAAAGGAGGGCATCTCCTGCGAAATAGTTGATCTGCGCACCTTCAGTCCGCTGGATACGGAAACAATTATCGAATCGGCCAGAAAGACCGGTCGGGCCGTGGTGGTGGAGGAGTGTTGGCGGACGGCGGGACTGGGGGGCGACATTGCCCACCGCATTCACGAAGCCTGTTTCGACACTCTGCTGGCGCCTGTCAAGCGGGTTGCCGGACTGGATGTGCCGATGCCCTATTCGCGCAAGATTGAAAAAATATGCATCCCCCGGGCCGAAACGATTGCGGATGCGGTGCGTGAGGTTGTCAGCAGGAAATATTGAGTTTGATTTATTAGAATTGAAATCAGGGGGGAAGATATGGCAACGGAAATCACAATGCCCAAGCTGTCCGACACGATGACCGAAGGACAACTGGGGGCATGGCGCAAGAGCGTCGGCGATAAGATCGAGCGCGGCGATATCATCGCCGAGGTGGAGACCGACAAGGCGACCATGGATTTGGAGGCCTTCACATCCGGCACCCTGCTGGAACAGCGTATCCAGGCCGGCGAACTGGTGCCGGTCGGGACGGTCATCGGCCTGATAGGGTTGCCGGATGAGGTTGCGCCGGGAGATGCGCCTCCCGTGAAAGAATCAGCTCCAGAAGTCCCGCCGGTTGCAGTTCAAGAGCAATCACCCGCTGCAGCACCGGATTTACCGGCTCCAGAACATCATCCATTGCCGCCGTCTGGCCTGGCCGCGCCGATTGTGCGTCACCGCGCCGCCGAACTCGGTATCGACCTGGCGGACATTACCGGAAGCGGCCCGGGCGGAAGGGTTCTGCTGGATGATCTGGAGCGGCAAGCAAAGGTTGAGGAAACGCCGCAAGAACCACCCGTAATGACAACAATTGACCCTGTTAAAATAGCCGAGCCTGCCTCCACACGACAGAATGCCAACTTTGAGCCGCTCAACCGGATGCGGGCGGCAATCGCCAAAGTAACAACGGAATCGTGGCGCACAATTCCGCATTTTTACGTTTCGATTGATGTCGAAATGGGGCAGGCCGAAAAGGTCGTTCACGATTTGAAAGCAGAAGGGATCGCCGTATCCCTTAATTCCCTGATATTGGCCGCAGCCGCAGCGACTCTGGTCAAATATCCGGGATTGAATGCCACACTTACTGACAAAGGTATTCTGAAGTTCGCAACGGTAAATCTCGGATTTGCGGTAGCGATTGAAAACGGCCTGCTGGTTCCGGTCATCAAGGGAGCTGAAAACATGGGCGTACGTGAGTTGAATGACGAGGCCGGACGCTTGGCGGCCAAGTCACGGACCGGCAATATTGCGGCCGATGAAATCTCCGGCGGCACCTTCAGCGTATCAAACCTGGGGATGCATGGCGTAAGCTCCCTGGCGTCAATCATCATGCCGGGGCAATCCGGAATTCTGGCGGTCGGTGCGCTGGCAGAACGCGTTCTGGTACGGAACGGCAAGCTGGAGGTCGGAAAAATTATGACCGCCACCCTGTCCTGCGACCACCGCATTATTGACGGCGCCTACGCCGCCGGTTTTCTGAACGAGTTCAAGCGCCTGCTGGAGCATCCTTCCGAGCTGCCGGCCTGAGGATCCGGGCGAACCTGGCTCTTGCCTGTCCCGTCAACTTAAAGACATTTACAGGAGGAGGACATGAAATCATATTCCGAAGAGGAGGGCACAAATATCCTCATCAATCTCTCAAACCTGTTTCTCTGTCAGGCTGTCCAGAAATTTCTGGAGGGCGAGCCAACGCCCTATCGCGCTGTTGCAGCCATTGGCAGCAGCGCCGTACCAGAAGGTTACATCCCAGACAAAATTCTGGTAGACGCGAATACTCTCGTTCTTAACCCGCTCGCGCGCTGGCCCGATGCGAAATTAATCCTGATCGACACAGGCCTTCACAAAGAAGAGCTCATCACCCTTCTGCTAAACCACAAACTCTATGGAATAATCTCAACCGAAACGGATCTTCAGCTTTTCCGGAAAGCACTCAATGCGATCCATAACGGCCAGGTCTGGATAGACAACAGCAAGCTCAAGGCGCTCATCCACGGCCAGAATCAGCAGATCAAAGCGCCAGCCCATGAGACATTGAGCAAAAAGGAGCGCGATGTCGTACTGCTCGTGGCCGCAGGACGCAAGAACAGGGAAATCGCAGAAAAACTCAGTATCAGCGAACAAACCGTCAAAGCACACCTGAACCGCATTTTCAGAAAGGTCAATGTGACCTGCCGCTCCCAGCTCGTCCCGTTGGCCCTCACCTTCGCCTCTCCCCTTTCGCAGTAACTCCCAGCCATTCCGCTCGAAAGATCATGCCATGCAGGCAGACCTGCCCGCGTACATTCTCAAGCGTCATTTCCGGCGGTATTAATACTTAAGTAGCTAAAATTATTTAACCGTTAGTACTCTTGCCATACTCCTGGAATGCCCTATTGTTAACTTACTCCAAATCGGAGCTTACCAACAGATCAACATTCCGCGACGAAAGGAGATAAAAAAATGGCAAAGAAACCGATTGAAACAATGGAAGCCGCTTTTGCGGCCGGGCTGCTGCCCGACGATGTGGACAAGGAAAATTTCCAGATTGTTCTGAAAGAGCTTCTCAACGCCTATCGCCCGCTTCTCGAAGAAGAGCTGAAACGATCCCAGTCGCCGGAAGAGCTGCAAAAGGAGGCTCTCAATAGCGCCCCTTCCTGTGAAGATGAGCTGGCTCTGGCGAATCGTCTTTTCACCCGGCTGGCCGATGAGAAGGTTTTATTGCGAATCCTGCCGGCCAGCGCCATCGAGCAGCTTGGCCCGGTGGATCAGTGGCGCTGGTGTCAGAAGCATCTGCTCTGCTGCTACATCTTCGGCTGGCTTCTCTATCGGGCCAGGAGCTGGCGCGCCGCGGTCTACTACCTCTACCGCTTCTGGCTCTGCGTGCGCGCCTCGGTCGGCAATGATCCGACCGGGCGCATCCTGACAGAGGAAGAACGGCAGGATTTCCGGCAACTGGTCAAGGCCTTCGCGGAGGTCTACAAACCATATCTGGCCAGACAGCTGGCGAGCCTGGACAGCTCCTTTGAAACCGCCGACGATACCATTTCCGGCAAAATCGGCTGCGACGAAGGGCTCAGCGAGTCCGGCAACCTGATCAGCCAGTTCCTGACCATCGAACGTGCGCCGCTCCTCTTCGGGCGGGAGGTGTACGAGAAGTTCCGCCAGGACCCGCGCTTCTGGTTCTGTCGCTGCTGGTGTCTCTGTGCCATCCGGTTCGGCTGGTGTCTGGCCCGTTCACGGAACCTGCTGGAAGCGGTCAGGTGCCTCCTGCGCTACTTCATCTGTCTGCGTGAATGCTTCAAACCGCTGACCTGCAACCTTACCAAACCGCACGGCTGCACCGAGGAGAGTCCCAAATCGGGCGGCGGGGGTCTGGTAGTGGAGATCGTCGGCACCGCCACCGGCGGCTTTTTCCATCATTACACCCTGGAATGGCGCAAAGTCGAAGGTGACCCGTGCGAAGACAACAGCAACTGGCAATCGCTCGGGATCATCTATCCCGGCGGAGGCGCAACCGGCACTGTTCCGATGGTGGCGGGAACCCTGGGATGGCTCAACACAACGGCGCTGCCGGCCGGCTCCTATGAGATCAGGCTGTGCGTCTATTCGTCACTGCCCAACGCACCCCGCTGCTGTCACTGCACACAGTTCAGCCTCTTCAAGCGCCTGGTCTGGATCGATCGGGTCGCCAATGCGCCGGTGCAGACACCATTGGGTCCCTTCGTCTCCACTTCGCCGATCGTCAATACCAATCCGGGCGGCATCGTCGTACCGGTCGGCGGCTGCGTGACGGTCAAGGGGAGCGCTTTTGTGGGCGAATGCAACAATCGCAAGATCAAGTGTTTTGATCTCCGTTTCGGGCTGGAATGGCTGCCCGGACCGGGCGAGGTCGGCTTCAATCCGGCCGATTTCACCGGCTCGCTGCTGGTCCCCTACGGCCCGACCTGTTACACCGATGCCAACCCTGCCGTCGAGTCGCAGAAACGCGCGCCATGGAACCAGCTGATCGAGCGGGCGCTCACCACCCACTTTGTCGAGACTGAAATCGACCTGTTTGGTTCGCCCTTCAAAATCTGGAAACTGCAGGACTTCTGCTTCAACAGCGGCGGGCTCCTGCCGGTCGGCGTCAACAACACAGCAGGCTGTCCCGATGAACATCACCGCTGCCGAAGCGGCAAATACACCCTGCTGCTGCAGGTGGAGGACACCCTCGGCAACCTGGTCTACGATACCCAGCAACTCTGGTTCGACAACAAGCCGATCTCGGTGGAGTTCAGCGGCATCGAGGGGCTTCCGGGCTGCTCGGACCTGAAACTCTCCCAGTTCGTTCCGGGAGGGGCACCCTGCGGAGTTCCCTGGCCGCGCGGTCTGTCCGGCATCGCCTACGATGAGTATATCGACGAAAGCGACCCGACCTACCCCAGCAACAACTTCGACTACTACAACCTGGTCATCACCCGCCAGGGCGGGCCAAGCCTGGTGGTGCCGATCACACCGGATCTGGTCACCTATGGCGCCAACCCGCTGATCGGGATCCAGAGGGTCGGCGACCCCGGCACCCGCTGCGAGCCTCTGCCGGCCGTCGGCGGATGTCCGGTTCCTCCTCCGGTACCGGCAAAGATGGCCGGACTTCTGACCCAGCTCGACCTGCGGGCCTTCGACGCCGTCTGTGCGGCGAGCATCCCGGCCAGCGAGCATTACAGCATCCCGGCCGGCTTCTCGCTCAAGCGCGGTGAGTGCTGCGGCTACACTTTCCAGCTCTATGCCCAGGACAAAACCTGGAGCGACGGCTGGAACGGCGGCTACCATCACGCCTGGTCGCTGCCGTGGGCGGTCTGCATCTGTAATGATCTGAGAGGGGATGACAACAATTAGGGCATTTATTGGAGTTTCACCTGCATACTGTGCGGCCTGTGATCGGGGGAGAGAGAAATCTCTCCCCTTTTTCTGGGCGGTCATGCGGCAAGTTCTGGTATAATCAGCTCATTACCATCTATGCGACATGATATGATGAGACGGAGGACGCCATGAAAATTTTTATCAGCGGAGCGACCGGCTTTGTCGGCGGTCATCTGGTGCGCGAGTTGCTTGGCAGGGGGCACCAGCTGAGATTGCTGACCCATCGCCGCAAACGGAGTGTCGAAGGAGTTGATCAGGTCGTGGGGGATGTGACCCGCCTGGAGACATTCGAGCAGGCCGCGGCCGGATGCGACGCGGTTATCAATCTGGTCGGGATCATCCGGGAGTTTGCGTACAAAAATGTCACTTACAAGAAGCTGCATGTGGAAGCAACCGCCAACATGCTGGCCGCAGCGCAGAAAGGTGGCGCACGCCGTTTTCTGCAGATGTCAGCCCTGGGAACCCGTTCGACGGCGGTATCCGATTATCACAAAAGCAAGTGGCAGGCTGAGCAGCTGGTACGCAGCTCCAATCTGGAGTGGACGGTCTTTCGACCTTCGCTGATCTTCGGCCCGAAAGATTCATTTATCAATATGCTGGCGTCCCAATTGCGGCTGGCCCCGGTCATGCCGGTCATCGGTAGCGGGCAGTACCGGATGCAGCCGATCCATGCCGATGATGTGGCGCGCTGCTTTGCGCTGGCTCTGGAAATGCCTGAAACTGTCGGTCATGCCTATGAACTGTGCGGCAACGACAGCCTGCGTTATGAGGATCTGCTGGATACGGTCGCTAACGCCATGGGGAAATCCAAACCTTTTAAACCCCATGCACCGCTGGGGCTGATGAAGCTGATCATTCCGGTGATGCAGAACATCCCGCTCTTTCCAATCACCATGGACCAGTTGCAAATGCTGCTGGAGGAGAGCGTCTGTGATGGTTCCTGGCAAAAAACATTCGGTTTCAGTCCGCGCGGCTTCAAGGAAGGAATCTGCGAATATCTGCACAAAACTTGACCATGACACTCTAGCGTGGTATAAGGGACCGCATGAAGCATCAGTTTTTCAATACTATAGCGTTGTCTGTTGTCGCAGCGGCACTGTTCTTGCCGGTAACTCCGGCCCGGGCGGTGGAAGAGCAAGCGCTGGGAGAGCTCACAAAGCAGCAGCCTTCGGTTCTGGAGGAGCTGCTTCTGAAGAGCAGTCCGCTCGAATCGGTGGATGCGGTGGCGACCTACTATGCAAACAGGTTTGAGGGGCGTCAGACGGCTTCCGGACATCGCTACAATCCTGACAAATTGACCGCCGCACACGAAAGCCTGCCACTCGGGACGGTCGTGCGGGTCTTGAACCCGGAAACCAAGCAGGAAGTCCACGTCACAATCACTGATCGTTGCGCATCAAAAGCCTATCACTTCATCGACCTTTCCCGAGCGGCAGCCAAGAAAATCGGCCTGTGGGGCAAAGGCAAGCTGAAGGTTGTCATCTACCCGTTGCTGGAAGAAAAACTGAAAGAACCGGCATAAGATTCTGTCACATGACAGAAAAAGGGCGCTTTCCCGGATAGTGGGTTAGCGCCCTTTTAATTTTCGTTTTTTTGATCACGCCTACTCCAAAGCGTCAAATGTGATGCTGAAACAGGCTCCCTGCCCGGGATGGCTGACAACCTCAATCTTGCCGCCATCCTGTTCCACCAGTGTCTTTGTCACAAACAACCCCAATCCTGTCCCCTCGCCTTCCATCTTGGTGGTGAAGTATGGTTCGAATATTCTTGAAAGCGTAGCTTCAGGGATTCCGGGACCACTGTCCGTAATCGCCATTCGCACCCTGCCATCTGTTGTCAAATGCGACTGGACCAACAGAGTGCCCCCGTCCTGTTCCATCGCCTGCAGTGCATTCATGACCAGGTTAAGCAGGATCTGTTTCAGGGAATTGCTGTTGATGCTGATTGCCGGCAGGCTGTAGTCCAGCTGCCGGGAAACCAAGACCGCACGCTGGGCAGCTTCAAAGCCCACAAAGTCCAGCACGAAGTCAATTGTCAGATTAACATCAGACTCACCGCCAACTTCGTCGTGCCCACTGAAATTCAACAGCCCACGGGTCAACTGGGACAGGCGATGTGCCTCGGAACTGATACGGGCAACCATCTCCCGCACAAATTCCGGTACGTCATCCTCCCTTAAAATCATCTGCGCCGCAGATGTTATCAAGGAGAGTGGTGCGTTCAGCTCATGCACTACACCTGCTGAGATCCGTCCGAGTTCGGCCATCTTCTCGTTATAGGCCATCTGCCGGAACAGTTCTTTGCTGATAGCGCCACTGCTATGCATGTCTGCCGGTGTGGTCATACTTGCTCCAGATCTATGTTGCCGGTTACGGAAAGAAGCCGCCCACAATCTGGGCGGCTTCCTGTGGTTTGAATACTGGTTGAACCGGGATTACATGTTGTAGCCTGATTCTGAATGCTGGGTCTGGTCGAGGCCCATGATCTCGTCTTCCTTCTCGACCCGCAGACCGATGGTTTTGTCAAGAACGAAGGCGATTACTATGGTTACGATGAAGGCGTAGGCGCCGGCAGCGGCAATGGCAATGATCTGTGTAAGAACCTGTTTCGGCTCGCCGGCGATCAGTCCCTTGGCACCGACTGTTGCCAGAACACCGGTGGCGATTGCGCCGAAGGTTCCCCCAACACCATGTACGCCGAAGGCATCCAGTGAATCGTCATACTTGAGTTTTGCCTTGACCAGGATGGCCAGGTAGCAGACCACGCCTACAGCAGCGCCGAGAATAATGGCAGCGCCCGGGGTAACCAGACCGGCGGCCGGAGTAATACCAACCAGACCGGCAACAACACCGGAACCGAATCCGAGAGCGCTCGGCTTGCCGGAGTGGATCCATTCTGCGATCATCCAGGAAAGACCGGCGGCGGCCGGAGCAACGGTGGTGGTGGTGAAGGCCAGAGCTGCAGTGCCGTTGGCTGCCACCGCACTACCGGCATTGAAACCGAACCAACCGAACCAGAGGATACCGACTCCCAGCAGGGTCAATGGCAGATTGTGGGGAGCCATCCGCTCGTTGGGGAAACCATGACGCTTGCCGAGGAAGATCAGAACCGCCAGGGCAGATATACCTGAGGAAAGGTGGACAACGGTACCGCCAGCAAAGTCGAGTGCGCCCTTACCGAGCAGCCAGCCGCTTGGCCCCCAGACCCAGTGACAGATCGGATCGTAGACCAGTGTAGTCCAGACCAGTGCAAAAACACAGTATGCGGAGAACTTGATTCGTTCAGCCAGAGCGCCTGAGATCAGTGCGATGGTGATGATGGCGAACATTCCCTGGAACATTACGAAGACGTACTCCGGGATGGCGTTGGCCGATGTTGCTACGAACTGGAACAGCGTGTCAGGGGTGATGCCGCTAAGCATGAATTTGTTCATCTTGCCCAGGAATCCGCCACCCATATCATCACCAAAGGAGAGCGTATAACCGACAACTACCCACTGGACTCCGACGATTCCCATGGCCACAAAGGAGTGCATCATTGTCGAAAGTACGTTTTTGGAACGGACCATGCCGCCGTAGAAGAGCGCCAGACCTGGTACCATAAAAAGTACCAGTGCTGCTGACATCAGCATCCAGGCCGTATCTGCGCCATTGAAAACCGCAGCCGGATTGGCCGGTGCAGCGGCAGGGGCGGCAGCATCAGCCGGTTTGGCAGCATCAGCCGGTTTAGCGGCATCAGCCGGTTTGGCAGCGTCTGCGGCCGGAGCAGCGGCAGGGGTTGCGGCAGGAGCCGTAGCGGCAGCTGCGGGAGCGGCGTCTTTCTTTTCTTCAGCCATGGCGGAAACCGGAATCAGGCCGGCCATCAGGAGCAGCATTATTGATGCAAGGTATAGTTTGAATTTCATGAGTATCCTCCAGTAAGTTGTCACGTCTTTATTAGATCGCGTCGGAGCCTTTTTCACCGGTCCTGATCCGGACCGCCTCTTCCAATGGTATGATGAATATCTTGCCGTCTCCGATACGGCCGGTCTTGGCCACGTTCTGGATCGTCTCCACAACCTTGCCGACAAGATCATCACTTACCGCAATTTCCATTTTTATCTTGGGAATGAAATCGACCACGTATTCAGCGCCGCGGTACAACTCTGTGTGACCTTTCTGGCGGCCGAATCCTTTGACTTCACTTACTGTTATGCCTTCGATACCGATCTCGTTAAGAGCATCCTTTACTTCGTCAAGCTTGAACGGTTTGATTATCGCTTCGATGAGTTTCATTGCGCCTACCTCCTTGTGTGCGTGTATGGTTAAACTCCTTGAAAAAGACGGGGATGGGAGGCACCCCAACCATCCCCGGATTGAAGGAGGGACAGCCTAGAAGTTGATGTCGAGCTGAGTGGTGAAAGTCGGTTTTCCGCCCGGAAGCGAAGCGCCGCGCGGGTTGAAAAAGGGGTTGAAGAAGTCTGCGCCCACAAGCAGGGAAACCTGCTTGGAAAATGCCCAGGAACCGCCAACACTGAGAGCCCCAAGTGCGTTGTTGCCACCCTGGTAATCGACAGCCAGCCAGAGTTTATCGGAGATTTCACTCATGGTGCGATCCCATGATGCCAGAACACCGCTGCTGGTGTTTGAACCAAGATTCTTCTCTGCGCCGTTGTAACCGCCGACCGAAATGCGGCCGATTACCGGGAATGTTTTAGCAATCAATCCGTAAGCGACGTTTCCCATGGTGTTGCCGTTGGTTCCACGGTCGAAAGTACCGATACCAAACATACCGGCCGCTACAGCAGGCATTCCCTGGAAGAAGGCATCTTCAGGCACTCCGCCTTTGAAATTGAAGTAGATCGGGTGCTGGGCCATTGTGGAACCTGAACCCAGATTGTCTGTCATATAGTCAACGCCAACTTCGAGTTTGAATTTTTCAAAAGGGAGCACACCAACGGTTACACCTAAATCGTAGGTATTGGCGCCGGCATCGGCTGCATCCGAGAAACGGATGTAATTGTCGATACCCAGGTTGACTTCCTTGAAACCCTTGACATCGGTCGATGGAATCCAAATCTGGGTTGAAGGAGTTGCCATTGCCACACTACTTGCCAAAGCCACGATTGCCGATGCTGCCACCACAATTTTACTGAATTTCATCTTTCCTCTCCTTTTCATCGTTGATTTCGAACGGTGATCAGATGAAAGCTTCATTGGTCCCATCGCTGCACGTTCTGTAGAGTAGTTGTACCGCTTTGCATCGATACTTAGCATAGAGCGTGCCATATTTTAAATGCCATTTAAATACAAATACTTATGCCGTTTTATGACATTTTACAGCTCTATGGAACGCATCCAATGAACTTAACGGATTAATTTTTAAGCAGGTTATCCGGCTTAATTAAGCAGATATCGGGCAGAATCGTGCAATAACAGCTCAAATCATTGAAGGAACACTTCTGCTGAAAAAATATGCAGCATGAATAGAAACTGATTTGACGTAAGATGGCATTATCGGGTAGGTTTGTACTTTCTTATATTCTTGTATGGGAGGAGACAACATGCAAACAGCCGCAAAGATCAGCGAGGTCCCGAATTTCGGCAAAAAAGTTGTTACGGTTTCCGGCAAAGAGGTCCTGCTTATCAATGTCAAAGGCACCATCTTTGCCGTGGAGAACGAATGTCCGCACCAGGGGAGCCCGCTGGGCGCGGCCGTCGTCAAGGATGGTTATATCTCCTGCCCGAGACATGGCTACCGCTTTAACCTGACCGACGGCAAATGCCCGGATCATCCCGAGTTTGTCTTGACAACCTTTCCGGTCCAACTGAATGGTGAGGAAATCCAGGTAGACCTGGGCTGATTTTGGACCACCTCTTCGCACTGATTATTGCCGGAACCATGCTGATCTCTCTGACGGCCGCCGGTCATGCTCTGCTTTACAAGCGCGACTCCCGCTCGGCCCTGGGGTGGATCAGCCTCAGCCTGACCCTGCCGCTGATCGGTCCCTTTCTGTACTGGTGCCTCGGCATTAACCGCATCTCGCGCAGGGCCCGCAACTGGCAGGAAAGTGGCCGCCGCATCAGCGGCACCGATATCTACCCGCTGGAGGAACAGTCCGGCGCAGGGTTGCCGTTACCGGCAGCTGCGGCTCATCTGCACGATCTGCGCGTTCTGTCTGACCGGGTCGTCACGACACCGCTCCGTAACGGCAACCGCATTGTGATGCTCGAAAACGGCGACAACGCTTATCCGGCCATGCTGGTGGCCATCAGGCGGGCCGAGGAAACCATCAACCTTTCCAGCTATATTTTCGATGCGGAAGGAATCGGCGGCGATTTTGTTGAGCATCTCATAGCTGCTGCCGACCGCGGCGTTGAGGTACGGGTACTGATAGACGCCCTGGGTGAGAAATACAGCCGCATTTCCCCCACCAAAGCATTTCACGGTTCACAGGTCCGCCTGGCCCGCTACCTCCCGCTCCGCCACGGAGCCTACATCAACCTTCGCAATCACCGTAAACTGATGGTGGTGGACGGGCGCGAAGCATTCACCGGAGGGATGAACATCCGCGGGCGTCACCTTTTGTCAGAAACCAACCCTGCCCAGGCCATGCTGGATATTCATTTTTCGGTACAGGGGCCGGTGGTGGCGGATCTGCAGCGTTCATTTCTGGAAGACTGGTTTTTCGTCACCGGTGCAAAGCTGGATTTGCCGATCTTTTTCCCGATTCTCGAACCGGCCGGAAACGCCATGGTGCGCAGCATCAGCGACGGCCCCGACAAGGATTTCCGCAAACTGGAACAGATCATCATGGGCGCCCTCTCCTGCTCAGCACGCTCCGTCAGTATCATGACCCCCTATTTCATACCGGAGCGCTCAATGATCGCCTCCCTGATCACCGCAGCATTGCGAGGCGTTCAGATTCGCATCGTCCTGCCCGGGCTGAATAACCTCCCCTTTGTCCAATGGGCCAGCCAGGCCCTGCTGGAGGAACTGCTGGTCAACGGAATCAAAGTTTATTACCAACCGCCCCCCTTTGTGCACAGCAAACTTCTGCTGGTAGACGAAATCTGGTCGTTGATCGGATCGGCCAATCTGGACACCCGCAGCCTGCGCTTAAACTTCGAGCTCAATCTGAGCGTACTCGATTCCGAATTCGCCTCCGGCGTCAGAAGGCATTTCGAACACGCCATCCTCCAGAGCCGGGAAATAACATTGAACGAGATCAAAAACCGGCCTCTGCCGGTCAAAATCAGGGACAGCTTTTTCCATCTTTTTACCCCTTACCTGTAAATAGGACTAAAAGAGTATTTTTATCCTATTGACAAGTCAATGATTGGCTGGTATTAGATAAACATTAAATGTTACTTTCACTCAAAAGGAGATCATCCAATGTGCCTTACAACTCTGGTAACACAGCAAGCGCCTGATTTTACAGCAGAAGCGGTCATGCCTGACAATACTTTCGGAAACATCACCCTCTCCGGTTTCAAGGGCAAATATGTCCTGCTTTTCTTCTACCCGCTCGACTTCACCTTTGTCTGCCCTTCGGAAATTCTGGCGTTCGACAAACGGGTCAATGACTTCAAAGCCAAGAACTGCGAAGTGATCGGCGTGTCGGTTGACTCAAAGTTCACCCACCTGGCCTGGAAAAACACACCGATCGAAAACGGCGGAATCGGCAACATCCAGTATCCGCTGGTACAGGACCTGAACAAGGAAATCGCCAAATCCTACGGCATCCTTTTCAACGGCTCGGTCGCCCTGCGCGGATTGTTCCTGATCGATCCGACCGGCAAGGTCCGCCACTGCATCATCAACGACCTGCCGCTGGGCAGAAGCGTTGTCGAAGCGCTACGGATGGTGGATGCGGTTCAGTTCTCGGATACCCATGGTGAAGTTTGCCCCGCCAACTGGCAGGAGGGTGAAGAAGCCATGAAACCGACCGCCGAAGGGGTTGCCTCCTACCTGGCCAAACACGCAAAATAATCCGGAACCAGTACCCGTCTGTAAAGACGGCGGCAGAACAAAAAAAGAGACGCGACCCATCAGGTCGCGTCTCTTTTTTTGCCTTGATAATATCTCTCATTAATGGCCCGCTTTATGCTTCATATAAACGTTCGTCCAGGAAAACAGCCTGCCCTGAAACGGCCATCCAGAGCGGCTTTACCAAAACACACTGTATTACCGAGACTTTTGATCTTGAATCTGCGTGGTGGACGCATATCGCCAGAATACGGCCTCGACGCCATATCACCATAAAATATTTTTAGTTCGGTCAAACAGCGCAGAACCACTTCACCGCATTTGTTTTAGAATTATTTAATTGTAAAATTTGACATGACCTGGAATTGGGGTATAGAGGTTCAGTTGAAGCAGTCAGCAGGCAACAAATTGAAGGATTAACTTATCACGGAATATTTTATTAAGGGGCTGCAATTTAACAAGAAAGGTGGTGAACAGGTCGTCGGGAGGTTAATTGTCCGCAAGCTGTTTAATTACATGAAAGGAGGTTTCTGATGGCACGTAAAAGAATTTTCTGCCTGCTGACCGGTTTGGCACTGATGTTGACTTCGACAACAGCTTGGTCAGCAGAGGTACATGGCAGAAGCTCCACCCAGTTTTTGTGGTTTAATGACGTTTTTACAGAGAAGAAACAGGCTGAGTTCACCGAGTCTCTCAATCTGTCGGTAACCAAGTTGGACAAAGATGGCAAATTGTCGATTCATGGTTATGGCCGCATCAGCCAGGATGTTCGCAATGGTGAAGGACTCAATGGAAGACTCTATTATCTGTACGGAGATTATCGCGACCTGTTTGACAAGGTTGACCTTCGTATTGGGCGCCAGTACGTCAACTACGCTGCAGGAAGCGCCCTGATTGATGGTGGCCAGATCGAACTAAAAAAAGTGGGGCCGGTCGCTTTCTCTGTAATGGGCGGACGAAATGTTTTTTTTGATTTGAACGGAGAAGGCACCCGTTCACAGGATTTCGCCTTTGGAGCAGCAGCCTATCTTGCCGGCATCAAAGGTACAGACGCCGAATTAAGCTATTTCATGAAACTTGACAAGGACGGCATCGCCAGAAACCAGGTTGGAGCCGACTTGAAACAGTATCTCTTTAATTCGGTCAAACTATATGGCAACACCCGTTTCGACATCGTCAGCGAATCGTTTAGCGAGGTTCTGGCCGGGATTAAATATTTCCCCTCTTCCAATCTCATTTTCACCGGTGAGTGGTACCAGAGCTATCCGACATTCGATGCAACTTCGATTTACTCGGTCTTTGCGGTCAACCGCTACCAGGAAGGCGTCTTCCGCGCTGACTACATACTCAACAACATGATATCGCTTAATGCCGGTTACAGCATACAGGATTACGAAGGCGCGGGAGCTGATGTAATTGAAGTGGGCTGTCGCATCCGTCCCGTTGAGCACGTCCAGCTGAACCTGAACTATGACCACCGCAGTGGTTACGGCGGAAGGCTCAATGGCGGTATTGCCGAAATTATCTACGAGCCGATCAAGCCATTGGAACTGGCGGCCGGCATGCATTTCGATGTCTACGAGCGCGATCGTGTGACCGGCGAAGAAACCGCTCGCAAGTTTTGGGCAGCCGCCAAGTACAAACTGGCGCAGAACATGTCCGCCTCAGTCCGGATAGAGGATGACGTTAATGCCCGCTACAAGAGCGACTGGCAGGGACGTTTGGCATTCAACTATGACTTTTAGAAAGGAGGAACATCAGTGAAAAAATTATTTTTCATATTTGCGCTTCTGGGATGCGCCCTGGTGTATCTCCAGCAGCTGTCGTACGCAGAAAAGATGTCGCACAAAGAATATGCCAGGATGGAAATCAAAGAGTGCAATGACTGTCACAAAACCGAAGGCATAGCTCCAAATCACGATACCGATTTTATACGCGGCCATCGTGTGCTGGCAGGCAAGGCCGGAAACAACTGCAGTCAGTGCCATGAGCAAAAATGGTGTCTCGACTGCCATCAGGGTGGTGGAAATGGTGACGATCTGGCGAAGGAAAACTTCGGGCGCGATTCCAAACCCAAGAGCCATCGCAGTGATTTCATCAGCATTCACCCCATGAAGGCCCAGGATAACCCACAGCAATGCTATCGCTGCCACGAAGCGAAATCCTTCTGCAACTCGTGCCACAGCCGCTTCCCAAAAGGTTCACTGCGTATTAAATCGCATCTGAGGAGCGGTGAAACCCAAAGCTTCATCTGGTCAAGCGAACACGCCAGCGAAGCTCGCAGGAATCTCCAGTCTTGCCAGGCTTGCCACGCCGACGGAGATGTTTGCCTGCAATGCCACAGCGCTACGAAGGGCGCAAAGGTGAGTCCGCATCCAAGGGGTTTCAAAACTGATAACCGCAACAACAAAACATGCAGGGTTTGCCACTAATTTCAAAGCAACGTAAAGGAGAAGAGTTATGAAAAGTAAGTTATTGTTAAGTCTGTCAGCTCTGTCCCTGCTTGCACTCGCCGGGTGCGGCTCCAGCAGCAAAGAAGGAAGCTCGCAAACAGAGACCTTCAAGGCCTCGGCCGCCTGCATTGAATGTCATGCAGTCAGCAAGATCTCGCCTGTGACAGGTGTGGCGATTGTCAGCGAATGGCAGAAATCGGCCCACAACCTCAGAAATGGCGCCGCCTGCCCAAGCTGCCATACCAACAGCGGACATCCTGCCGGTGGTTCAATTGTAAAAGCGGTTCAGGACACCCAGTGCGCCACCTGCCATACAACCGTCAAACTTGGTGCGTTGCACTTCGCAACCTATACAACCAGCCTGGCTTCCCAGTACATCAGTCAAACTGACGCTGCCGGAGTACAGTGCCGCCAGTGCCACAACCCGCACGACACAACTTCTCTGATCCAGTACAATAGAGATTGGGCCGATTCCGGCCATGGCAACACCAAATATGTTCCTGGTGACGCCAATGCCAGCAGCGTGAACTCCCATTATCCATGGACCACAACCAGCCGCGACGCCTGCTCCAAGTGCCACACTACGACCGGCTATAAAAAGTTCACAAATGGCCTTGGCACTCCCTACATGAGCAACAACAAGAAGAACGAAACCATCATGTGTTCAGCCTGCCACAACGATTACAGCTGGACCCGCCGTGCCGTTGGCGCCCAGACGCTGGAATACAGTTACGACCCGGATCTGGTTCCTGGCGGCGGCTCTGACGCATTTGCAGGCGCAGCGCCGGCAACCGTCAACGGAGCATCTCCAGCGGTGCCTGTATTACTGCCCAATATCGGCGACTCCAATCTCTGCGTAGTCTGCCACGGTGGTCGCGGCAACTTCCAGTCCGCCCGCTCAACCCGCTTTGAAGGTCACCACGCACCAACCGGAGCCGACCTGTTTGCCGCCAATACACATGTAGGTTTTGAATTCGCCGGTCGCTCCTATACCAAACCGGTTTTCTTCGCCCACGATACAATCGGAGTTTCAGGTGGCGAAGGCCCCTGTGTCAGCTGCCACATGAAGTCGGCCAAGAGCCACACCTATGAAGTCGTAACTAAAAATGCCGGCGGAGTCATCACAGCAATCAATAGCCAGTCAGTTTGCAATACCTGCCACAGCGGCGGCTTTGCAATGGACGCAGCCAAACTTGAAGAAGAATCTTTGGGTTACCAGCAGGCCGGCCAATTACTGCTCGATTACCTCAACAATGTTGTACCCAACTACACCGGCGCCGCGATTGTCAGAGCAACAACTGCCAACGTCAACGCTCTCCATGTCAACACCTACGGCGCATACCAGAACTCATTCTACCCAACCGAGGATCCGGGTGGCTATGCCCACAACCGCTTCTATGTCAAACGCCTGATTTTCGATTCTATCGACTGGCTTGACAACCACGTGTTTGACGGCACAATCACCATCAATGCCGTAACCTATCCGAAAGCAGCAGCATGGTTTGGGGCAGACGCCATCACCGGAGTCGCCACACGTCCGTAAGTTAACACTGTAAGAGTACAGTAGATTGAGCAACATAAAATGCCCCGGAGCAATCCGGGGCATTTTATGTTGCTACGGCAAATACGGAAAACAAATTTGGTTCCAGTAAAAGCCATATTCTGCTAAAAGTAACATCCCATGAAAAAATTCATTATTTACACCGCTCTGGTAATTGCCGCTTATCTGGCATACATCGCCATATCCCTGTCGCTGACGCCACCGGTCTCCGACCTGGCCGACAAGAAGTTTAACACCACCATCCAGGTCAAAGATTGGCAAGGAGATTACCATCCCTTTGTGGTCGGGCCGAAAAACCGCTACTGGACGCCGTCATCACGGATTCCGGCCGAGATGAAATGGGCCGTGATCCTGGCGGAAGACTCCAACTTTTACAAGCATGAAGGCTTTGACGTCAAAGCGATCAAGAACGCCATCAAGTATGATCTGGAGAAGCGCAGCCTGAAACGCGGCGCCTCCACCATTACCCAGCAGACCGCCAAGAACCTGTTCCTCTCCCGCGAAAAAACCGTCACCCGCAAACTGAAGGAAATTTACCTCGCCTACCGCATGGAGCAGGAACTGACCAAGGGGCGCATTATCGAGTTTTACCTGAACGTGGTCGAACTGGGACCGATGGTCTACGGCATCGGGCACGGTTCGCGCTACTATTTCGGCAAATCCCCGTCCGAACTCACCCCGCGTGAATGCGCCTTTCTGGCGGCGATGCTGCCCGGCCCGCGCCTGGCTTACAATCCTTACAAGAACCTGCATAAAGTCGTCAAACGCTCCGATATGATCCTGAAGCTGCTCAGGAAAAATGGTGTTCTGACGGAAGGGGAATATCAGGCGGCGCTGACCTCGGAACTGAACATCGCCGGAATGCAAAAGAAAGTTGACCAGAGCGTCAGTGTGCCGCCGGCATTCACTTCAACCTCTTCGGCCAGACAGGAGACCCCTGACAAGCCTTTGGAATCCGGAGCGGAAAAGAAACCATTGACGGAGCAGACCGAGCCGCCAAAACCGGTTGACGCCGCCCCAATCACCCCAACAGAAAGCCAGACTGAGAAAAAATGAGCGACAAGATTGATCTGAAGAATTTAACCCTGCCAGCGCTGGAACTTTTTCTGAAAGGAAAAGGTAAGGAGCGTTTTCGCGCCACCCAGATTTTCAAATGGATCTTCCAGCATGACGCACACAGTTTCGATGAGATGACCAACATTTCCAAGGATCTGCGGCTGGATCTGTCCGAAACGGCCTGCATCAGCAATCTGGAACCGGAGGCGGTCGAGGAGGGTAACGATGGAACCCGCAAATACCTCTTCAACCTGGGAGACGGGAACGGCGTCGAATCAGTCCTGATCCCGATCGAGGGACGCAACACGCTCTGCATCTCGTCCCAGGCCGGTTGTGCCATGGGGTGCGAGTTCTGCCTGACCGGAACCTACAAGCTTACCCGCAACCTGACCACGGCCGAGATCATCAACCAGATCATGGCCGTTGAGCGTGATCTGGTCCGGAATCCACCCGCCCTTCCGGCGAATGTGCCTGTAATTGGCGATGATCTGGACGACGGGGATGACAGCGAGGACGGGCAGGCGGCATCGGCGGCCGGTATCCGCAATATTGTCATGATGGGAATGGGCGAACCGCTCCATAACCTGGACAACGTCATCCCGGCGATCCAGATCATGATCGACGGCAACGGACTGCAGTTTTCCAACCGGCGGGTGACGGTCTCCACCTGCGGATTGGTGCCGGAGATGGCGCGTCTCGGTCGCGAGATCCCGAACGTTAATCTGGCAGTGTCATTGAACGCCACTACCGACGAACTGCGCGACCGGATCATGCCGGTCAACCGCCGCTATCCGATCAGGGAACTGCTGAAGGCCTGCAAGGCTTTTCCACTTCCGGGACGCCGCAAGGTGACCTTCGAGTACGTCATGCTGGGCGGCATCAATGACACGCTGGCAGACGCCAAGCGCCTGCTGCGCCTGATCAGCGATATCCCCAACAAGGTCAACCTGATTCCGTTCAACGAGCATGAAGGTTGTGATTTCAAAGCTCCCACCAAGGCCGCTATCGACACCTTTCACAAATACCTGATCGACCACAACGTGACCGTCATTACCCGCGACAGTCGCGGCGGTGATATTTCCGCTGCTTGCGGACAATTAAAAGGGAAGTTGGAAAAAGCCTGACAACATATCTGCCCGGGATCTGCCACAAAAGCAGGACTCTGTAAAGTCAGGAAAAACCTCCGCTTGAAAAAGTGAATTAGCCGCCAACCGGTTATTATTTTTTCAGTCAGGACAGGAACAGGCTAAATGAACAACAACAAAGAAACCGAACGCGCGGAGCTGCACAAAACCATCTGGCGCATCGCCAACGATCTACGCGGTAGTGTGGATGGCTGGGATTTCAAGACCTATGTGCTAGGCATGCTGTTCTACCGCTTCATTTCCGAGAACCTGACCAGCTACCTCAATGAACAGGAGCGCAAGGCAGGCAGTCCGGATTTCGACTATGTCACGCTGAGTGACGAAGATGCCGAATTTGGCCGCGAAGAAACAGTTAAGGAAAAGGGCTTCTACATCCTGCCATCACACCTGTTTGCCAACGTGCGGTCGCGGGCGCGACTTGATGCCAACCTCAACGAAACGCTCTCCCGCATCTTTGCCGACATCGAAGGTTCCGCCACTGGCAGTGACAGCGAGCACGACATCAAGGGACTGTTCGACGACCTCGATGTCAACTCAAGTAAACTCGGCCCCACAGTGGCCAGGCGGAACGAAAAGCTGGTGAAGCTGCTCGACGCCATCGGCGATCTGCCTCTGAGCAATGGCGGTGGCTTCTCGCACAACACCATCGACCTGTTCGGCGACGCATATGAATACCTGATGCAGATGTATGCCTCCACCGCTGGCAAGTCCGGCGGCGAGTTCTACACCCCGCAGGAGGTCTCCGAACTGCTTGCCCGCATCACCGTAGTTGGCAAAAGCGAGGTCAACAAGGTCTACGACCCTGCCTGCGGTTCCGGCTCCCTATTGCTCAAGTTCGCCAAGGTTCTGGGCCACGATAAGGTGCGCCAGGGCTTTTTCGGCCAAGAGGTCAACCTGACCACCTACAACCTGTGCCGGATCAACATGTTCCTGCACGACGTCAATTTCGAGAAATTCGACATCGCCCACGGTGATACGCTCACCGATCCGGCGCATTGGGATGATGAGCCTTTCGAAGCCATCGTCTCCAATCCGCCGTACTCGATCAAATGGGATGGTGACGCCAACCCCTTGTTGATCAACGACCCACGCTTTGCCCCCGCCGGGGTGTTAGCCCCCAAGAGCAAGGCTGACCTGGCCTTCACCCTGCACATCCTTTCCTGGCTGGCGGTCAACGGCACGGCGGCCATCGTAGAATTCCCCGGCGTGCTCTATCGCGGCGGCGCTGAGCAGAAGATCCGCCAGTACCTGATCGATAACAACTATGTCGATGCGGTGATTCAGCTACCGCCCGACCTGTTCTTTGGCACCACCATTGCCACCTGCATCATCGTGCTGAAGAAGTCCAAGTTTGATAACGCCACTCTGTTCATCGACGCCGGCAGTGAATTCGTGCGCAGCGGCAACAAGAACAAGCTCACCGGTGCCCATCAGAAAAAAATCCTCGATGCCTTCGTTGCACGCAAAAACATTGACCACTTTGCACGCCTGATGAACAACGGCGACATTGCCGAAAACGGCTACAACATCGCCGTATCCTCCTATGTTGAGCAGCGTGATACCAGCGAAGCGGTGGACATCAAGGCGCTCAATATCGAGATTGCCCGCATCGTAGCACGGCAGGCGGAGTTGCGGACGCAGATCGACGCTATCGTGGCTGATCTGGAAGGAGCGCAGGCATGAGCGAAAAACCCTCTGGCGATATTATCCTATATCCGAGCGGCAACGGTGAGCCAACCATTGAGGTGCGCCTTGATGGTGACACAGTCTGGCTAAGCCAGGACCAGATGGCAGCCTTGTTTGGGAAAGCCAAATCGACCATTAACGAGCACATCAAAAATATTTTTGCTGAAGGTGAGCTGGTTGCGGAGCAGGTAGTGAGAAAATTCGGAATTTCCGAATTTTCTACCAAGCCAACCAATCTCTATAACCTGGATGTAATCATCTCAGTCGGTTACAGGGTGAAATCGCAGCAAGGCACCCAATTCCGGATTTGGGCCACCGAGCGCCTACGGGAATACCTCGTCAAGGGTTTCACCATGGATGACGAGCGCTTGAAAAACCTGGGCGGCGGCCGTTACTGGAAAGAGCTGCTTGAACGTATCCGCGACATCCGCTCCAGCGAAAAGGTGCTCTACCGGCAGGTGCTGGATCTCTACGCCACCAGCGTGGACTACAACCCCAAGAGCGAAGAAGCTGCGCTGTTCTTCAAGACCGTGCAGAATAAACTGCACTACGCCGCCCACGGTCAGACCGCCGCAGAGGTGATTGCCAACCGCGCCGACGCTGGCAAGCCTTTCATGGGGCTGCTGTCGTTTAGCGGTAGCAAACCCACCAAGGCGGAGATTATCATTGCCAAGAACTACCTCGACGAAAAAGAGCTCAAGCGGCTGAACACGCTGGTATCGGCGTATTTCGACGCCGCCGAGTTTCGCGCCCTGAACCATGAGCCCACCTATATGAAAGACTGGCTGGCGCATCTGGACCGGCTGATCGTGGCCATGGAGGCCAAAACACTTGAAGGTTCAGGCAGCGTCAGCCATCCGCAGGCCATCAAGAAAGCTGAAGCCGAATACACCAAATACCGCGCGCAGCTTACGGTCGAACCGTCCGAGGTGGAAAAGGCTTATTTGGAAAATGTGAAATCCGTGCAGCGCAAGATTGAAGGAAAGAA
>MTLC01000215.1_pt7 | contig 27092 bp, 26 predicted proteins | sample 1982451 | NCBI WGS metagenome assembly MTLC01 (sample SAMN05710165, study PRJNA340218) | biofilm metagenome | isolation source: sample SPH anode biofilm adapted to +100 mV | place: USA | collected 2012-02-03 | reverse complement strand
CGGGTGTCGGGTTGGAAGAACAGGCTCATGGCTTGTTGGGCGGTGGTGATGGTGTTGCCGGTGGTGCGTTCGTCGCCGGTGATGGCGCCTTGGAGGAGGCCGTGCCAGAAGGGTGCGGCTTGGGGGTGGTTGAGCAGGATTTCGGCGGGTTCGGGTGAGCCGGTGGGGTTGGCGACCCAGCGCAGGACGGTGTCGAGGGTGGCTCCGGTGAGGGCGGCGGCGTGGAGGTAGGCCATCAACACTTTGGCGGCTTCGGCGGCGTAGAAGCGGGCGGAGGCGTCGCCGGAGTCTCCGGTGGCGGTGGCGTGGATGGTGCCGGCGGTGAACGCTTTGGCGCGGCGTTCGGCGGTGATCGGGTCGACGCAGCCGCGGATGGGGTCCCAGATGAGTTCGGGCAGGCCGTCGGCGAGGCCGAACGGGTCGAGGACGGCGATCGGCCGTTGGTTGTCCTGGCGGGCGGTGAGGCTGAGGAGAAGGTCGTCGGTCTTGGTGAGGGTGACCAGGGCGGCGCCGGGTGCGCCAAGAAGTGCGGGTGTAAGGACGTCGAGGGTCTTGCCCGAACCTTGCGGTCCGATGACGCCGGCGGTGCGGTCCCAGGGGCACCACAGTTGCCCGGCGCGCGGCTCGGCGGCGGTGCCGATCCGCCAGCCGATGCTTCCGGGGTCGAAGTCGGTGCGCATGTCCGGGTCTCAGATCGCGATGCCGGGGGCGGGTGGTTTGCGTCCGCGGACGGTCGGGTTGGCCGGCCGGCGGACGGTGGGCCGGTCGACGGTTTCCCACCGGTGTTGCGGGACGGGTTCGCGGGCCTGGATGGCCTCGCGGGTGTGCGGGTCGGCGTGACCAAGGATCTGTTCGCGTAGTCCTGGCCAGGCCGAGGGTGGGACGACTTCATCGATGAGGGCGTCGAGGAGTCCGGAGTTCTGCCGTCCGGGTGCGGAGCAGGCCTGGCTGTGTTCGAGGGCGACGACGGCGGTGGCGCCGTCGCCGGTGATCCAGGCGGCCATGCCGGCCAGGTACAGCGGGTTATCGGCGATGACGCGGGGGCTGTTGTTGACCACGCCGCGCCACAGCTGGAGGTGCTGGTCGGCATTGTCGTTGGTCATGGACAGCAGCGCGAGGTCGCGGACAGCCGGATGGTCCGACAGCACGGCCAGCTGCAACGCATCGGCCAGCGGCACCGGCCGGCCGGGCTGGGCGGGGTCGGGCAGGTTCTGGTCGATCAGCAGGGCTGCACGGGCGACGAGGGCGAGGGTGTCGGCGCGTGCGGGGAGGGTGGCGAGTGCTGGTCCGACCTGGGCGAGCAGGTCGGGGGTGATGGTGGCGGTGGCGAACAGGGTGTCGAGTTCGGCGCGGCTGGCCCGCACGGGCAGGCCGAGTCCTTCGAGCTGGTCGGCGATCAAGCCGTGGTGTTCGACGGGTCCGGTCTGGCCGTCGGGGGTGTGCCAGGTGTCGCCGTTGATGAGCATCGCGGCGGTTTCGGCGAACGGCGCCAGGTGGGTCTCGCAGCGGATGATCAGGTCGAGGCCGGCCTTGGGCTGGTTGGTGTAGGCGATGACCAGGGCGTCGGCCTTCGGGAAGCGGGCCCAGATCCGGTCGAGGAGTTGTTCGGCTTCGCCGGGTGGTTGGGCGACGTCGATGTCGACGCGGGCGGTGACCTGGATGCGTCCCTGGTCGAGGACGAGGATCACCAGGGATTCCTCGGGTTGGAAGCCGAGCAAGTGCGGCACGACCTGGGTGATCTCGCCGGGTTCGCTCATCCGGATCACCGGGCGCTGTTCGTCGGTCATGATGCGGAGTCCTTCCGGTTGCGGCGGCCGGCGCGACGGCGCGGCCAGTGGGTGGGCCGTCCGGGGTAGGGACGAGCCTTGGTCGGGGCGGGATCGAGCAGTTCCCAGCGCGGCTCCTCGGGCTGGACCTGATTGGTCTCGGAGGTGCCGGGGCGGGGTCGGGTGAGGATGGTGAGCGGAATGCCGCGGCTGGTGGTGGCGTGTCCGGTGACGGTGCCGGTCAGGTCGACGTGTTGGCCGGTGCGGACCTGGTAGGCCCAGCTGGCGGTGGTGACCGTCTTGGCCCGCCAGCTGCCGCAGTCCAGGACCAGCAGGGCACGCGGTTTGGAGTTCCACCGGTTCGCCGGCAGCCGGCCGGCGGTGATCACCATCCCGGAGACGGTGAGGGTCTGCCCGACCTCACCGACTTGCTCCCCGGTGGACGGGACGGACTGGGGTCGGCTGGCTTGGGTCTGGCTGGATTGTGTGTCCGGGTCGGGCGGTTCTTCGTCGTCGTCGTCGATGGTGCCGGTGTAGAGGCTGAGCAGGCCGGCGGGTGAGAACTCGTCCTCGATGCGCCAGTCGCAGTCGACGACCTCGACGTAGGGACAGTCGAGCCGGTCGTCGTCCCAGTCGTCGTTGGGCCAGCCGTACCCGTCGTCGTCGCCGTCGGTGTTGTGGAGGTCGGCGGTGTCGAACAGGTGGATCATCGGGATGCTGGGGATGCGCAGTTCGCTGATCGGGTTGGTGAGTTGGACGGTTCCGGTGGCGCGGTCGAAGCGGTGGCCGATGCGGCGCAGTCCGGCCTCGAGCATGTCGACCAGGGCGGCGTCGGTGGGTGCGTAGTGCTCGGCGGAGGCGTTGATCTGGCCGTAGATCTGGCGGGGCAGCCGGTAGGCGGCGGCGGCCCGTTCGGCGCCGAGGACGTACCAGTAGCCGCCGTCGCGACGCTCGAGGCTTTCCGGGGTGCGGGACAGGCACCAGTCGACGAGGGTCTTGACCCAGGCGGCGTGGTCCTCGCCGGCGCATGGCCGGGTTGGCTGCCGGCGGATCGGCTTGGGTGTGGTCATTGCGGTCTCCTTCGCTTCGGTGTGGTCGGGTGCAGGTCGGGACGGATCTGGGGGGCGTTGCGGCGTAGCCGGGTCAGGCCGAGGACCTGTTCAGCCTCGGTGGGGCTGGCCATGCCCTTCATCCGGCCGGGCCCCCACCGGCGGGCCGCCCACCACAGGCCGGTGGTGTAGCCGGCGAGGATGAGCAGCTGGACGGCGGCCAGCCAGCCGTACAGGGCGGGGGTGCTGGCGGTGGGTGCGGTGGCGGTGGTGGTGAGTCCTGCGGTGGGGTTGCCGGTCAGGACGGCGGGCAGGCTGGTGAACAGGGTGCGTCCGGCGGGCCAGGTCCAGCCGCCGCCGGAGGTCCAGTTCGCGATGGCGCGGGCGAGGTGGACGCCGAGTGCGGCGAGGAGGAGCCAGCCGACCAGGACGGCGACCGGGGGTTCCCACGTGTAGGGGTAGGGGTCGTGGCGGCGGTTGGCTTGCAGGATGGTCATGGCTGTCCTCAGTGGGTGTAGAAGCTGACGTGGACGTGGTTGCGGTGGGCGAGGGTGGGGTTGGTGTTGCCGTAGGGGTGCCGGTAGGGCCGCCAGGCGCTGCTGACCGTGGGCACCCATTTGCGGGCGTCGAAGATGATGTACTTCACGCGCAGTGCCTTGGCGTGGGTCTGGACCCAGTGCGCGACCCGCCACCCGTAGGCGTTGCCGGTCCGGGTGTTCCAGCGGGGGATCATGAAGTCGACCGCGAGTCCGGTGCAGTGGTCGGAGAAGCTGCAGGTCGGTGAGGAGGCTGCGCGTCGCCCACCCATGTACCTGATCGCCGGGAACGCCTGTTTGACGCACCGCAGGCCGTGCAGGGCGCTGGCCCGCAGGCCGTGTTCGGCCGCGGAGTGTGAGGGTGGGCAGGCTTCATCGAAGCCGGGCAGGGTGTCGTCGACGGGCAGGCAGTCGTCCGGGGCGCCGGCCTGCACGATGACGCCGCCTTGGCCGGCGTAGGACCAGGCGTAGTAGAGGACGTCGTTGCGGTAGGTGACCGACCGGTTGTAGGCCCACAGGGCCCGGATCGCCCCGGCCTGTCCGGTGCGGACTCCTGATCGGAGGAGGTAGTTGGCGGCGGAGAAGATGGAGTCTGCATCAGAGTGGATGTCGCGGCGGCCGTCTCCGTCGCCGTCGACACCGTACGCGGCGAACGTGGCGGGCATGAACTGCATGAGCCCCTGCGCGCCGGCTGAGCTGGTGGTGTTGTTGCGGCCGTGGCGGGTTTCGGCCATCCCGATCCCGGCCAGCAGCTGCCACGGCACCCGGAACTTGGCGGCGGCGGCCAGGTAGAGCTGCTTGATGCGTGCCGGGATGGCTTGGGCGGGGCTGTGCAGCGACTGGTAGCGGGGACTCCCCCACTTGGGCAGGCCGAAGCTGGTGGTGCTGGTCGTCGTGGCGGACAGGGTGGTGGTGTCGTAGGCCGAGCAGGGGTCGAGTCGGACCTGTTCGGCGACGGCCGGGGTGACGACGGCGGTGCCGATGGTGATGATGCCGATCGGGATGGCACCGAATACGGTGAGGATGAGGGTGAGAGTTCCCAGTGTCCATCGCATGGCGGCCTCACCGGGCCTTCTCGAGTTGGGTGTTGGTCCAGGTGAGGTGTCGGCGTTCGATGGGGTGGAGGACCGTTTCGACTTTGTAGACCCATTCGCCGACTTTCCAGACGGCCCTGCCGGGGGCGTGGCGGCACCAGTCGGTGATCCAGTCGACTTCGATGTCGGACAGGTCGAGCAGTTCGGCAAGGCGGTGGGCGACGGCGGCGTCCTGGGCGTGGAGGATCTTGGTGTCGGCCAGGTGGAGGAGATCTTTGGCGATCTGGGCGGCTTGGGAGCCGGCGTCGGCGACGCTGTCCAGGTCGGTGGGTTTGTGGCCGATGGCGTATTGGATGTCGCCATCGCGGCGGCTCAACCTGAGGTCGGCGTCCAGACTCTTGACCGCGTCCAGGCCGAGCCGCATGATCTTCCACACCTCGTCGCGGACCACGATCCGCAGGTCGCCGGGTGCGGCGGTCTCCCGCATGGCTCGGCCCCAGCTGTTGAGGCACAGCAGCGCCATGCCGGTGGCTTCGTCGCCGAGGCCTTCGAGCCGGGACAGCGACAGCGACTGGATGGGGGCGCCCCAGTCCAGGTTGATGCTGGTGTGGTCGTCGAACAGGCCTTTGAGGGTGCCGGACACCATCTTGCCGAGGGCGTCGCGCAGCAGCCGCGTCTCGTCGAGGAAGTGGCGTCGGGAGGCGTACCGGCAGATCTCGATCAGCGGGTCGGGGGGTTCGTCGAGGAGGTGCCACAGTGCGGGGATGGTGGTTTCGGCCAGCCGGGTGTGGCCGTCGGTGTAGCCGGTGAGCATTTTGAGGGCGGCGTCGACGACGACTTCTTCGCTGGGCCCGAACGGGACCGGCAGGGTGCCGATCTTCTGGGAGCCGACCAGGCCACGGATCAGGGTGGCCCAGCGGGAGAACACGACCTTGGCCCGCTCCTGCGCCTGGCCGGGGTCGAGGTGTTCCCAGCCGAGTTTGAGGGGTCCGAACTCGAGCGGGTTGATCCGGGCTGTGAGACCTTGGCCGATGGCGATCGGGGTGACGCCGACGGCGCGGCACAAGGGTTCGTACTCGTCTTTGACGTCGCCGAGGATGAGGGCTTTGTAGCCGAAGCCGAGCATGCGCAGCAGGAACGCTTTGACGGTGGCCGACTTGCCGGCACCTGGTTTGCCGAAGGTGATCAGGTTCGGGTTGGACACCGGGATGGTTTCGTCGAGGACCCAGCCGTTCGGGTCGACGTGGAAGCTTGTCCGTGACAGGTAGTCGATGCCGATCTGGGCGCCGCGGGGAGGGATCGCCGGGCTGGTCACGAACGGCCACAGCACCGGCGCCTGATCCGAGGTCATCCGCCACACCGACACCGGCGTCGCCGCGGGCGACCAGCCCCGGTCGGGTTGGCGTGGTCCGCGGCGCGGGGTCGGTGGGAACAGCCGCGGTTCGCGTTGTGGTGTGGTGGTGGCGAGCAGGGTTGGCAGGGGGTGGCCGAAGTCGGCCAGGAGCCGGTCCACTCCCCTGCCGTCCAGCTGGTGGCGGTTCATTGGTCGCTGCTCCGGTCCAGGCCGACGCCGAGCGGGATGGTGGCGGCGGCGAAGCCGGCGTCCTGGGCGAGGTCGAGCCGTAGCGGGGCGAACCCGGCGCGTCGGATGGAGGCGTCGAGGCGGCGGCCGAACTCGGCGATCCGCATGGTGGCGGGCACGGTGGTGCACGCGACCGCGTAGGGGCGGACCAGCGCGTGGCCGGAGGCGAGTTTGGCGTCCAGGTTGCGGGTGCGGGCGATCGCGGTGGCGTCTTTGGCGCGGGTCTTCACCCCGGCGTGGCTGCGCAGCGCTTCGCCCATGTCGGCGGCGGTCTCGGCGTTGAGGGCCTGCCGGTCGGCGGTGGTGGCGGGCAGGATCGGGAACACCACCTGCATCGAGCGGCGCTCCCCCGGCTCGGTCGGAACCAGCACCGGCGCGAGCGCCCCCAGCACCGCGCCCTTCGCGGGCAGCCGGAGGGTGGCGGTGATGCTGTGCCAGGCGTCGTGGCGGTAGTGCCTGCTGGTCGTCTCGGCCCCGGACGGGCCGGCCTGGGCCCAGGGCACGTCGGCGTTCACGGTCGGGTCGCTGTCTCGGGCGGCGAGGGCTTCGATGATGCCGGCCCGGTCGCCGGGGGCGAAGCCGGTGCGGACGGCGGCGGCGAGTTGGGGTGAGGTGAGCCAGTCGACGCTGCTGATGCGCATGCCGGCTCGGAGCTGGGCTTCGACCTCGGCCATCAGCATGCCCATCGCCCGGGCGCGGGCGTCGATCCCGCGGCCGAACTCTCGTGCTTCGCGGGCGAGCCGGGTTTCGGGGACGACGATGGTGCAGAACGCTTCGGTGCGGACCCCGGCCAGGGTCAGGGTGGCGGCCATCTGGGTGTTGACCAGCCGGGCCAGCTCCGGTGCTGTCTCGGGCTGGTGGGTGGTGAGCCATTGGTCGCGTTCGGCGCCGTCGTCGGGAACCGACCGGATCAGGAACTGGACTTCGCAGACCAGTTCGGTGCGGGCGCAGGCGTTCAGCAGGCCGGCCAGGCCGCGGCCCTGGCTGTCCCGTTCGGTGGCGTCGGCCAGGGCGAGGCCGGGGTGGCTGATCGCCGCGGTCGCCGCCCAGACCCGGCTGGCGCGGTCCTGGATGAGCGCGAACCGGGTGTTCGTCGGCCCGGTCGGCGGCCCGTCGTGGACCCGGATCCCGGCCAGCACCCCGGGCAGGTCCGGCACGCCGAGATCCTCCGTGTGGCCGGTGGCGGCGCGGGAGCGCCACCGCGACCAGCGCAGCACCACCCCGACGGTGTGAGCGGCGGCGGCGAGGAGCCAGCCGGTGGCCGAGCGGCCCCGGACCGGGACGACGACCAGCACCAGCAGCACCGCCCAGCAGGCGACGAACCCGGCCAGTGGTCCCCACCGTTCGGTCTGGACCGCCCACAGTGCCGGTGCGGCGGCCGCGGTCAGGATGCCGAGCTGGACGCCGCTCAGGCCGAAGAACATGCCCACCCGATCCCGGGTGTAGTCGCCGTACACAACAGCCATCTGCCTCTCCTTCCCTCTCTGGCCCGTTACAGGGCAACGACCGCGACCTCGGCCACCTCGGCCGTCGACGCGCCACCCGCCGCGCCGCCGGCAGTGCCAGCACCACCGGACGACCCGGCCCCGACCGCCGTTGGAGCGCCCGCGGCCGGGGCCGGCGGAACGGTGGGAGNNCCGCCGCCGGGTGTGCCGGCCGGCGGGTCGGTGGGGTTGGTCTGGTCGGCGTTGGCTTCGCGGTTGGCGCGGGCGGCGTTGTCGCTGGGCCCGCCTTGGTAGTCGGGCTGGTAGGTGTTGTGGCCGACACCTTCCTGGTTGGTCATGTCGGTGAGCAGCGAGGTGCCCTGCGCGCCGACCCGGCTGACCACACCGATGCCGAACGCCAGCCCGCCACCGGCGTGCTGTAGCACGCCGGCGACCCGGCTGGTGGTGGCGGCGTCGGCGTTCGCCTCGCCCGCCGACTGGCTGCCGCTGGAGGCGGCCGCGGTGTCGTAGCCGCTGCTGGTGGCGGTGGGTTTGCCGCTGAGCAGTCCCTGGACTCCTCCGGCTGCCTGCAGCCCGGCCCGCATCGAGGCGCCGGAGGCGGTGCCGGGGTCGACGAAGGCCAACAGTTTGAATAGGGCGACCGGGGAGATGACCGCGATGCAGATCAGTACGATTCCGGGCAGCATGGTGCCGACCGACGCCTCCACCGTCCCGGTCTTGCCGGCGGCCACCCCTTCGACGAGTTTGGTGCCGACCCCGGTCACGACCACCACCAGCAGTGGGGTGGCGACCGCGGCGTGGAACCAGCGGAACGCCTTCCAGAACCAGGCGCGGGTGCCATCGTTCACCAGCCCGGCCGCGGCGATCGGGCCGGTCGCGACCAGCACCATCAACGCCGCGTCCCGGGCCAGGATCACCAGCAGGTGCCCGATCGCCGCGATCCACATCAACAACCCGAGCAGTCCCAGCACAGTCGCCAGGCCGCCGTCGGTGATCTGCTTGGTGTCCAGGCTGGTCCACGGCTGCCACGAGTTCCACGACGTCACCCCCAGCAACTGCTCCATCACCGACCGGGTCAGTCCGCCCGCCGCGGCGGTGACCGCAACCGTGTAGGCGAGCCAGCCGCCGGTCAGTACCGCGAACTGGGCCAGCCCGATCCCCGCCCTGGCCAGTCCCTTGCCGTCCCGGCGTCCCGCGGCGACGCCGAGCTGGACGACCAGCATCACCACCACCAGCACCCCGGCGATCCAGAACGTCACCTGATACAGATCGCGCGCGGGGCCGTCCGCGGACAGGTCAGGGGTCAGCCAGGCGTCCATCCACGACAGCACCAGCCGCAGCACCCACAGCCCGGCGTTCCACACACTCAGCCAGCACGCTGTCCAGGCGTCGGTGACGATCTGCGCCGCGGTCGAGGCGAGTTTGGTGAAGGGATCCCACGGCATCGCTATCGCTCCAGTTCCTCGGCCCAGGACAACCAGCCGGCCGCCGCTGCGGCGCGCGAACCCGGCCACGTCGACGGCGCCTCCGCTGGCGGGGAGCCGGCGGCGACCAGCCAGCGGCCCTCGGTGGGGTCCCACTGCATGCGGGAGCAGAAGCCGTAGCCCATCCGGGCCTCGGTGCGGATCGCGACCTGCACGTCCATCAGGACGCAGGCCAGCGTCCAGTCCGGCCCGTCCACGCCCTTCACCATCGCGCCGGCCGGGGTGGCCGACACCAGCGTGGTGACATCCTTCGTCTGGCCGCCCTGACGGCCGGCGGCCAGGAACGACTCCACGTCTCTCGTCAGCTCCCACGTTTCGACCGCGGGCCCGCCCGGCTGGACCCAGGCCCGGTGGATGTCGCGGGCCACCGGCAGGCTCATCGACTCCAGCACCGTCTTCTCGACCTCCGCCAGCTGGCCGACCGCGCCCTGCGGGGTGTGCGGGAACCCGGTCGGCACCCCGGCCGGGCCGGCCTCGACCGTGGCCACCGGGATCAGGATCTGCGGGATCTCGGTGGTGGCGGGGTCCGGGCTGAACGCCGCGTCCGGGTCGACGCTGGCCATCGGGGCGGCCGCGATCCGATCCCGCACAGACAGCGCCGGCCCGGCAGACTCAGCCACGGCCTGCGCGGAAGGTGTGGGCGCCGGCTCGACCACGACCGACCAGACGGTGATCGCCAGTCCAGCCAGCAGCACGCAGACTCCGACCCCGATTCCGGCGAGCATCGCCAACAGCCGATTCCGGCTCCACGGAACGGCCTCGGTCTGGCGACGAGCGGACGTGGGGCGCATCAGATGCAGCCGTTCCCGAGGATGCTGTCGACGATTCCCGGGGCAACCACGAACGCGATCGCGGCCAGCACGACGACGAAAATGCCGACAATGCCCGCCTTGCTGGCGTGCGGCATGTTGAAGATCCGGCCCGCCACAATCGCGCCGATCGACACAATCACCCCAACCGCGAACAGAATGATCACGCCCCACAACACATAGCCGGTGATGTCATCGGCATACTGCTGCGCACCCGGAGGCGCTTTCGGGCACACCTTCAACGGAATCCACGCCGGCACCACACCGGCAGCAATCGCGGCAACGATCATCGCAACGTTCCTCTCAAGCCTTCGAACACGGGCGAAATAGCGGCCAGCAACGACGCCGGCAACGAATCCGGGGTGAGACCCTCCAACGCAAGACGCGCATCATGAGGCACCAGCACCAGGCGCGACTCGGCGCGCAGCTGCCTGCAGACCGGGCCGAGGTGGTGGTCGAGTTGCCGGGGCCAGCGTCGCGGTGCGCCAACCAGCACCCCGTGAACACGAGCTGCGCCGAGCAGACCGACAACGGCCCCGAGTCTGCGCAGCCCAGGACCCGACGGACGGGACACCACGACAACCGACGCCGCGGTGCGAGCCAGCTCCCCCAGCCAGCCTGAGGTGGCCAGCAGAACATCCACGTCGCCCGGGCAGTCAACGACCGTGAGCCGACGATCCGTCGGGACCGGGGCGGGCATCGCGGCGAGGCCGGGCACCCGATCGGAGCGTCGCTCGATCAACACCGCGTCCCGGGTGCCCTGCACCCAGCCGTCCCCGACGACACCCATCTCGGCGGTGCTCGCCCCCGCCAGACCAGAGGCCGACACCGTGCAGCACTCCACCAGCCGCGCATCACCCGCACAGGTAGCCAGACCCAGCGCCACCGTCGAAGCGCCGGCGCCACCACAGGCGCCGACCACCAGCACGACCTGCTCCGCCGGGCCGGGCTTCCACCCAGACGACGCCGAATCGGCCGGGATGGGCCTGTGGCGGTTCGGGTGCCGGAACTCGCCGGCCAGGGCGGCCCGGTAGGCGCGTCGCAGATCCTCCACCGACACAACCGGGGCGACGGAGGTGGTCATGGGCGCAGCACCTCGGCCCGCTCCCGCAGCCCGGCGCGCAGCACGGTGCTCGGCAGCACCGACAGCCGCTGCTTCGCCGTCTGGATCGCCTGCAACGTCGCCAGCGCATCGGCCAAGGCACGGATCGCGGCCGGCTCCTCACCCAACAGGGCAAACAGTTCAGCGACCTCGGCAGTCGACACATTACTCATCGGGCTGAACACCTCCTCAACCCCACTAAGCCGGGAACGCACCCTCGATCCGGACACATCCGGCTAAGCAATCCGGCGAAGAACAGCCGTTCGGCCCTGATCGGCCACCGCACCTGCCAGAGTCGTGATCGCCTGGCGGGCATGCCGGCGCACCGTCCGGCCACTCATCCCCCACCGGGCAGCGACCCGGTCACACACCGAGTCCCCCAACAGCGGAAGGCTGTCCGGATAGCCCTCCCGCCACGCATCCGCCGCCACCACCACATCCACCAGCAGGCGCGCATCCGAGACCGTGATCAGGTCCTCATCGCTCGCCCACGCCAGAACAGCAGCAAGCTCCTCCCTGATCGTCGGATCATCGGGATCGACGCCGAGATCCGCGGTCGGGGCCAGGTCGTCGTCGAGGAACGTGCGCGCCAACGTCTTGTCGCCATGGGACTCGATCCGGGCCCGGTCGCCCAACTCCATGAACACCTGCCGTCGCAACCGCCACGCCAAACTCGCCGCCACCCGCGCAGTCGGACGCGCGGCGACGGTGCGGACCTCGATCCACAGACACGCCGCGATGTGGTCATCGATGTCCGGATCGACATCGGTCAGCTCCTCCGACAACCGCACAGCGGCCGGCATCATCAGCCACGCCAACACCGAGGCGGCATCCCGGTCATCACCACCCTCCCGACCGGCCAGCTCCGCCAGGCCATGCAGCACCCGGTCCACCAGGCTCGCTGGCGCCGTCCGACGCCACACGTCGATCTGCGTCGGATCGGCCAACAGCGCCAGATCCGGCACCTGCTCAACCCAACCCGGCCAACGCTCGACCAGCAGCCCGAGCACCTGCGAATCCTCCAGACCCATCGCCTGCATCACACCCATCGCCAACTCCTTCTCTCCGCGCTTTCACGACCAGAGAAGGCCAGCCCAGGCATGTGGCCATAGATGTCACCACCACATCTGTGGACAACCACCAGTTATCCACAGATCACGACAAAACCCCTTGACAAACCCATGTCCCCCCATGTCCCCCCTTTCTCCACAGGACATGCTCGAGATGCGTGTCGCCCGTACGCGGTGGCATACGGCCCCGGCAGTGCCAGAACGCCAGCGGTGGTGTACGTCCGGCCGCGACCTCTGTTTGGATCGAAGCCCGTTCGAGGTTCGGCGGCGGGTACAACTCGACGGCCTCCGGTTAGCGACCCATCAGCGTCGGAGTCGCAGGCGCCCACCATCGCGCGTGCCAGGTGTCGTCATCCGGGCCAATGTCGACCAACAGCCGTCTGATGCGATCGAAGGTCTGCGCCGGACGAAGCGTCAAGACATCCTCCGGGACGAAGACGGTCATCGACCCGTTCCGGGTTGAGCGCAGCGCATGGGCCTCGCCTCGCCCAGCTTGGCCGCCCCATTTGGGACGATGGCCCCATGCAAGATGAAGACTGGCTGGTGGATGAGACCGGTACCCCCGATTCGGTGTGGGGGTCGGTTGTGCTCAAGCGAAGCCTCAACCAGGACCTCGTACAGCGGGCGCAAGACGGCAAGCTCAACGAACGTGACCTCGACATCGCACTGAGCCTGACGACCTTGGTTCACGACGAGTACCAAGAGTTCGGGACCAGCCGTCACAACGTGTTGGATGACAATGACATCGCCGTCGCCCAGCGTGCTCTCGTCGTGGTCCTCTCACGGCTTGGCGTCCCGTTCAGCCTGCCATGGCGCGACTTCACCAGGTTCAAGGCGTACTGGCTCAAGAACGATGGGTACGGCAGTTGGCAGGCACGAAGACAGATACTGGCAGGCTTCTTCGACCCAGTGTTCGAGGCACTGGAGAAGCTGCTCGAGGGCGGCACCGGCGGCGTTGCCGAAGCGGTCTCACCGCACGTTGTCACAGGATGGCCACGCGTGGACCTTGAACTCGCAGCGCTGCGCGAGAGGTTCGGCACCGCCCGGACGTCGCCCGACTACCGCGATGTGGGCAACAGGTGTGTTGCGGTTCTGGAAGCAGTCGGTGAGGTGGTCTACGACCAAGAGAAGCACCTGCGCGAGGGCGAAGAAGTTCCTTCCCGTGAGAAGTCGAAGCAGCGCCTGGAGCGCTACGTCGAAGACTCGCTCGCCGGCAAACAGAACGCCACGGTGCGCGGCCTGGCAACCAAGGTCATCGAACTAGCCCACAGTATCAAGCATCAGACTGAGCCCACACGCCGAGACTCAGGGATAGCCGCCGACGCCACCGTGCTGCTCGTGAACATCTTGCGGCGGGCAGAGCAGGACTTCTAGCCATGGGGTCCGCCCCAAACCGCGCCCGCACCTGCGGTCGCTGATCGACGATGCTAGGCAGCCGCAAGCACGTCTACGAGCGTGGCCGTGTCACTGAGTAACGTCGTGTCGTAGCGTTGGTCGACCTTCCCCTGCTGCAGTCGATGAACCCACTGCTTCTCGGTGACCACCACATCGCAGTACACAGCTGCGACCGGCAAAGCCACGATGTCGTTGAAGTCGTTCAACTCCCACTTCTGTTCGGACTGGCGAAGTTTGGCCGATCGCATGATGTTCGTCACGTACCGGGTAGGGAGATCGTCCATGAACTGCCATATCCCGGTAGGGCCCATGCTCTCAATGAAGCCGTCCCACGTCATCCCAATGCGCTCGAGAGCCTCGGTGACCACTGGTCGGATGCCACCCAGGTCTGATGCACGAACGGCTCGGTCGAGAAGAGCGCCCGACAACCCTTGACCGCGGATCGCAGCGGCGATGGAGTTCTCGTAGTCGACGTACTGCTGCGCAAGGTCGGTGCTCGACGGATCGAACCCTGCAGCGCGCGAGGTAGCTGGACCCATGCGTAGAAGCTCTCGCTCGACAAGCCCGTTGAATAAGCGCTCCACCGTGATGAGTTCAGCCGAGGACAGTGTCTTGCCGCTCCCCGGCAGCCTGCCGGGATCGAAGGACGGTAAGGTCACATCGCCAGCGGTGATGTGTGGCAGCCCAGTACCGAACACCGGTTGCTGATGAGGTTCCTCGGGGCGACCAAACCGGCGGTTGAGTGCCTGGTCGATCTCGGCGGGAAGCAAGGCGTGCGGACGGGCCATCGCGTGTTGCTTCGAAAGCTCAAACATGAGGTCGGCCACATCGAGCCGAGATCGATGATCGGCGCGTCTGGCCGTCTCTAGATACCTGTAGATATCGAGCGGGAATGAGGCGCTGCCCGAGGCTACCGCGGCCTGCGCTGAGGTCAACGCATCGACGAACCGTGCTCCCTGGCGATGGCCAGTCGCGGCGCGCGCGAGGTCGATCCACTTGTTTTGGTCGAGATACACGCGGAGCACGGGCTACTCTCCGTTCTGCGGTGACGCTGCTTCCGCCGGCGCAGCAGTCAGCGCTGATTGTGACTCCGGCTCGGTCGCGTACCACTCGCGCGGGATGAGCGCATTGCCATCGCGCCACGTCTCGATGATCGAGTCCTGGAACCAGTCATCGGCGAAGTCCGCGTGGTCGAAGGCGATGATCTGCAGCTCGCCATCGAGTTGGGTGACCACGTCGTACATCATTCGGTACAGCTTGCGGGTGTTGTTTCGATCGGTATCGGACATTTCGGAGAGGTCTCCCCCGCGCTCGCGGTCTCGGGGGAAGAAGGCTTGGCTGGGCTGGTCGAGGACGATGAACCGGGGTACCGGTCGGTTTGCGTCGATGAAGTAGCCCTGCAGCGCCAGGTACGCGGTCAGGTGGTAGCCAACCCAGCTCATGCCGCTACCGATAGCACCGGCGTCCATGTAGGCCGGGCCCTGGAGGGTGTCGGCCACGATCGTGAGGCGGTAGGGATCGATCCGAACTCCGTGCTCGGAGTGTTCAAGAGGCAAAGCCTGAGCAAGCTCAGTCATACGTCGGCCGACGACGTTGAGCAAAGAGTTCATCGCGGAGCGCAGCGCCTCGGGATCCAACTCTTCGGTGAGCTTCCCAGCCTTGTCCTCAAGGGCTTCGACGATACGTTCCAAACCCGCGATGGTGTCATCGCTCTCCACGGTGGTTGTGTCGAGGAACTGGGCGATGCGACCTCGGACGTAGCTCTGTTGGTCCCAAGTTCTTTGCGCACGCGCACGAAGGTCATCAGTGCGCGCCAGCTCTTCCAACGATGTGTCGATGTCAGCTAGTCCTGCTCGCAGTTGGCTGCGGACTTGGAGAAAGTCAGCGCGGGTTTGCGTGATGCGTGGCTGGTCTCGTTGAGCAAGCTCGATCCGACGTGCGACGCGGCCGAGCGTTTGTCCGATGGCATCGTGCGCGCCGGTTTCGGTGAGGACGGTCTGGCAGACCGGGCAGGTGGCCTCCGCGTCGGTTGCCGCTGGGATGAGACCGATGGAGGCAAGCCGGACGCGGTGCTCGTTGAGTTCCGCGCTGTACTCGGTGCCAACTCGGGCGAACTCGTCCAGACCGCGGAGCTTGTCGTTGATCTCTCGCAGCTCATTGCGTAGTTCGCCCCGACGCGCGATCAGACCTTCGGTCTCTGCGTCTCGATCAACGTCGTCGATGTGTGTCGGGGGTTGTTCAGCTTCGAGCACCGCTGAGAGCATCGCGATTGCGTCGCCGGCATCGACGGGTGCCGCATCAGCCGGGAGCAGTCCGCTGGCCCGCGCATCAGCGATGAGCCCCGCCGCACGGCCAACGCTCAACTCTCTCGCCGAGCGGGCCTCGGCAAGGCGCGCTTCTTGGCGTCGGATGTCGCGGCGGAGTTCGGAAAGCTGCTCACGTTTGCGGAGCGCATCGGGTCCTTGGGCGCCGAGGAAGTAGGGGAATGTGTCTCGGATGGCCTGCTTCTGGAAATCGCGGTTCTGGTGGTGGAAGAGGAGGTCTGGGTTCGCGACCTCACCTTGTCCCTGGAAGTTGTAGTACAGCGAGTGGCGGAAGTTCGCGGCAAGGGCTCGGCGGGTGTGCCCTTCGGCAGGCACGTGGAGATTCTCTTCGATCCCGATCAGGCCGCCCAAGTAGTCCACGAGGTCGTCCGTGTTCGCATTGGCTTGGAGCGCCGCAAGTTCGGGGATCTCGCTCTCCCCAACCGAGAGCATGACCTGGGATGTCGTCACTCCGTGGGCGGGCGCAGGACGTCCGACGAAGAACTGCGCTCCGCCGACATGTGCAAGCAGTCCGTACCAGGCCACGGTCTTCTGGATTGGGCCGAGCGGTACATGCGGGCTGTCACCGCCGAGCAGGAAGCGGAGGATGCCGATAATGCTCGTCTTGCCTGTGCCAGACTCGCCCGTAATGATGTTCAGCCGGCCTGGCCGGAAACGGATTTGGCGGATGTGACCGTTGCCGTTGTAGAGGATGAGCGCATCGAGCTGCATCACGGCTTGACTCCCCAGTAAGCGAGGGTGGTGGCTTCATCGGAGTCGGAGCCTCCAAACCACCGTCCAAGAAACTCGGCAGCTTTCACACAGTCGGTCCAGTCGGTCGTTGGATGAAGCGTGCGGGGGCGGCGACCGAGATGGCCTGCGGCAATGGAGCCCGGTGAACTCGTGAGGGCGGTGTGCCGAAGCCCGTAACTGAGGGCAGCTCCCGTGAACGGTAGGAAGGCCTGGACCCGGCTGGCGAAGTCCATGAGAATCGCCGGATTGCTTCGGAGCCAGGACCACATTGATGCCGCAGTAGTGCCTGGCAGCGCATCACGGGTGGGCTTGTGTAGCGCGCTGGGCAGGATGAGGAACGCGAATGTGACTGGCATCGCGGTCCCTGCCTTTGCCTCGTACGCCGCGCAGGCCTTGTTGAGCAGGAGAGCGCAGAAGGCTGGGTTGAAGAGTGTGCTGGTCTCGGAGTCTGCGGACCGGATCGGAGTAGCGATGCTCATGCAACCTCCGCCGTCTCGGTGACGCCTTGCGCTTCGGCAAGGCGGTGCTTCAGGAGGCCGACCCAGTCCGGATGCCAGCCGATCTGTAGCCGATCGGCAAGGATGTGCAGCGACCCGAGTGGGATGTAGCCCGACTGGACCCCCACACGAATCTCAGGCAGGGTGCGCTCTTGGAGACGCATGTATGTCGTTTGCGCGAGCGTCCGCTTGCCAGCTTCGTCAGTGTTGCCGCCGTCCGGTTCCTCTCCGAGCGGCAGGAACACCCGCTCCCACTCCTCGATCAAGCGTCGGTCGTACTTGTCCAGTTCGCCGATCGCGAGCAACTGTTCGCGTTGCCAGCGGGACCGCTGGAGGAAGGCCCGATTGTGGTCGTACACCGCCTGTCGGATGCGTTCGTGGTGTAGGAGGATGATCTTGAGTTGCTCAACGAAGACTCGATCGTCGCCCTCAACCTCATCAGAGGTTGGCTTGGGCTCGTCGCCATAGTCCAAGGGCAGGTTGTCATCACGGAGCGTCTGGGCAATCAGGTGCAGCTGGTCCTCGATCTCGCTGATGTCGATCCAGTCCGCTTCACCGCGGGCGACCTTGGTGAGGTGGACCATGCTGCGCCCGTGCCACCACCCGCGCAGCCGATCAACCAGCGGACCCCGCCGACGCTGGACCGCTGCCTTTCGGACTGTGGCGATGAGTTGCTCGGTGAGCTGCTCGCCAGTTGCTGATGCGCTCAGCACGACGACCCGCTGCAGGAGTTGTGTGCGCTCAGCCTCGCTGAGTGAGAGGTACCTCGCGTAGTAGTCGGCGGATGCAGCGTTGCCTCCCGCTCGGGCTACGCCGTCAAGCTTCTCTCGGGCGACCGCAACATCGTCGTGGCTGCGGGTCGGGCCGAGCAGACTCGCTGCCGTGCCGGACTGCGCGATCGCCGTGGTGAAAAGGAAGCACGCGGAGCAATCGTCCGAGGTCTCAATCCAGTTGTGGAGCGTCTTCCAAAGGTCCGGACTTGCATCACCGAGCGAGCCTTGCCGCCCAACATGATGCTTCGTCTGCCAGAGTTCCTGCGGCCGCCCCTCAATCTCGAACGTGATGTCATCCACCGTCTCAAGAGAGAGCTTGAGGCTGTCCTCGGTGTCCATCCGCCGCAGGGCGATGAGCAGGGCGTACTCGACCTGAGCAAGGTAACCGAGCGCAGCGCCTGCAGCACCGAAGCGGTTGCTGTCGACGCTGCTCATGAACAGACACTAGCGGGAACGGAGCTGGTGCAAGTCATCACGCCGCGAAATGCAGCACCAACGGTCTCTGACGGGTAACGGCCCACGTCCCCCGGTTGTTCTGTTGGCCGCGGGTTGATTCCCGCTGCTGCAGGAAGCTCGTCTCGCTCAGCCGGCGCGTTCGGCGGGTTCGAGCCAGCGGTGGGTGCGGAGGATGCGGTCTGCACGTTCGGGGAGTTCGAGGGGTGGTTCTCCGGTCTCATCGGTCCAGTTGCTGATGGTTCGGATGAGGGTGGCGGCTTCGTCTTCGCGTCCTTGTTCGATGGCGACGTTGGCGAGGTCGAGGGCTGGGGTGGTTTCGTCGGGGGCGATGAGGAGGGCGAGTTCGGCGGCGGCGCGGGATTGGTGGAGGTCGCCGGCCTTGAGGGCGATGCTGGAGACGAGGTGGGCGACGTCGACGACGGCGATCTGGAGGTGGTGGTCGGGTCGTTTGTCGGTGAGCCAAGGTCTGGGGTTTTGGCTGCGGTCGGCGTATGGGGTGCCGCGGACGAGGCGGAGGGCGGTGAGGAGGTCGGGTAGTCCGTCGGCACCGCGGGCTTCGCCGCGGAGACGGAGGCGTCGGAACAGGTCGGCGTCGTCGAGGAGGTCCTCGATGACGTAGAGGCCGACGCCTTCTTCGGCGGCGCCCATGTTGCTGGCGGCTCCGGGTAGGTAGTGGTCTTGGGTGCCGGGTTTGTCGCCGAGCCAGTTGCGCAGGATGTACATGTCTTTGCGGACGCGGCGGGGTGTGAGTTTCATGGCGGTGGCGATCTCGTCGGTGGTGGCGCCGCGGGTGTGGGCGAGGTAGGCGACGATGCCGGTGTAGAAGGGTTTGCGGTGGGCGACGACGGCGGGGTTGCCGCCGGGTCCGACGCGGAGCCGCATCGGACCGAACACCGACAGCCGGGGCCGGTCGCAGGTGTCGGCCGCCCACGCTTCGAGGTCGGCGTCCAAGGATGGGTCGGCTGCCTCGGCTGCCTTGCGGATCTCGACGGGCACCAGGGGTGCGATCAGGGCGAGGTCTTCGGCGGTGTTGGCGGTGGTGGTGGTCCAGTCTTCGTCGGGGCCGGGGAGGAGGCTGCTGGCTTCGGTGTCGGGTTCGGCGTCGCGGTCGAGGGTGATGTCGGGGCGGAGGTGGCCGGTTTCGTCGCAGAGTTCTTCCCATTTGCGGGTGGGGTGTTCGGCTATGGGTGTGGGGGTGTCGTCGAGGGTGTCGGCGGCGGCGAGGACGGCGGCGCAGCCGAGGGCTTCGGAGGGGGTGAGCCCGTTGGCGATGAGGTCGAGGCCGAGGCTGGGGATCTGGACGCGGCCTCCCTCCTCGACCCGGATCTCGACGCCGGCCGGAGCTTCGGCCGGTCCGACGACGAGGACGGTGGTGGCGGTGCGTCCGGGCTGGCTGTTGATCAGCTCGATGAGGACGGGCAGGTCGGGGGTGTCGGGGGTGGTGATCAGGATTCGGCTGTCCCACAGCTGGTCGGCGGCCTGGGTGGTGCGGGCCTGCTCGAGGTGGTCGAGGTGGTTGGCGTCCATCCGGTCGCAGACCTCGACGGCGGTGGCGACGGTGTCGGCGACGATCTTGTCGGGCTGGTGGTGGTGGATGCGGGCGGGGTTGAGTGTGGTGAGTTCGTGGCCGATGCCGGCGCAGTCGATCTGGAGGTCGCGGGCCCAGGGGTCGACGGCGAGTTCGGCGACGAGGTAGCGGGCCAGGTCGGTGGTGTAGTCGGGGTCGCCGGTCAGGGTGATGACGCCGAGCGCTTCGAGGTTGATCAGGTGCCAGGCGTCGTGGTCGTCCATGCCGAGGGTGGCCAGTTGCGGCCAGGCGGGCGGTTCGTCGGGGTTGAGTTCGCCGCTCTGGTCGATGAGGGCTCGCTGAACGGTCCACTGGTGGGTGTCGGTGGCGGGTTGCCAGGGTTCGGTCAGGGTGACGGGGTTGGTGAATCGGGCGGTGAGGGTGTCGGTGGTGACGGTCAGTTCGGCGAGGGTCGGGATGGGTTGCCGGTTCGCGTGGAGGGTGGCGGTGAGTCGGCGGAGGGCTTCGTCGATGGCGGTGACGATATCGCCGGTGGGTGCGCCGGCTTGTTCGAGGGTCTTCTCGATGGGGGTGTATCCCGGGGCGGGGACGACGATGGAGCGGCCGGGTCGGCGGGCACGCCACTGGGCGCGGCGGCGGCGTTGCAGCATCAGCCACAGGGCGCCGGCGAGCAGGCTCCCGGCCCCGACCAGCCCGGCCACCAGCCACGCTGGCGTGACCAGCTCATGGTCGGCCGACTCGGCGTCGACAGGTGCCGGCGCCGTCCGGTCCGGCGCGGTGGTCGTGGTGGGGGCGGACGTAGCCGGTGCGGATGCGCTCGGAGCTGTCGGTGTGGTGGCGACGACGGTCTCGGCAGGGATCGGCACGGGCTTGCTCGTGGTGTTCTGGTCCGGGTCGGGATCGGTGTGGTGGTGCTTCTCGGGCTTCGGGGCGCTGGGTGTGTCGGTGTGCCGGGTGGGGATGGTGAGTTTCCAGCCGGGGATGATGAGGTCGGGGTCGGTGAGCCTGCGTCCGTCGGGTTGGATGGTCGTCTTGGAGGCGTTGTAGATGCGCGGGTAGGCGTGTCCGTCGCCGAGCTTGTCCAGGGCGATCTCGGACAGGGTGTCGCCGCGCTTGACGGTGTAGCTGCGGGCGTGGTCGGTGGTCTTGGCCGGCGGGTGTGCCGGCAGGGTTGCGGCCAGCGGAATGGCTGTCGGGGTGGGCGGGCTGGCGATAGTGGTGTCGGGGGCGCTGGTGGTGATGGTGTTGGTGGCGATGAAGCCGGCCAGGACGGCGGTGACGAGGCCTCGGGCGAGGTGTTGGGGCCAGGCCATGCCGCGTAGTTGCGGGACGGGCAGGTGGCGGGCCCGGCTGGCGATGTCGAGGGCGATGGTGCCGGTGAGGATGGCCCAGGAGATCCAGCCGGCGAGTTTGACGATGGTGACGAGCAGGGTGCCGTCGTCGGGTGCGAGCAGGGCCTGCCACAGGCCGGCGGGGGTCCAGCCGTGGTGGGGTGCGGCGACATCAGCGGTGGCGATCAGCCCGGCGGGGAGGCCGATGATGATGGCGACCAGTCCGGTGGCGGCGAGGATGGCGGTGAGTCGTCGTTTCATCGTTCCGTTCCGTTCTGGACGCGCAGGATGCGCACCGTGCTGGTTGCGGTGACCTGGATCGGGCCGACGCCGATGCTGGACAGGAACAAAGGCTGGTAGTCGGCCTGGGCGGTGACGACCAGGTTGGAGCCGTCCTCGACCGTGGCGGTCCCGGTCATGCCGACGGCCTGGAGGTAGTCGATGGCAGCGGTCTTCGCTTCGCGGGTGCGGACTTCGAGCCGGCCGGACTCGAACAGGGTGCCGGTGGACAGTTGCTGGCCGGCTTGGCGGGCGGCTTGGGCGGCGGCGTCGGCGGCGGCTTGTTTGGCGCGGACGAGGCCGGACAGATCGACCGCGATCGCCAGGACGAGCACCATCGTGGTCGCGATGACCGCGGTCCACACGGTGACGACGGCGCCCCGCTCATCATGGGCGGGTGGGCGTCGGTGGCTGGTCATCGGTTCGTTCTTTCGCGGTAGGTGTCCAGGGGGCTGGTCATGGTGGCGCTGATGGGCATCGTGGCGGGGACGCCGGGGAGGGCGGCGAGGTCTGCGGTGTCAAGGTCGCAGCTGAGCGTGACGGTGACGGTGGCCGGGGTGCCGACGGGTCGGGCGAAGCCGCTGGTGTCGATGTCGATCTGAGTGGTGGCGCAGTCGACGCCCTGGTTGGCGAGGCTGGTGGCGGCCCACTGACGGGCCTGGGCCCGGGCGGTGGCGGCGGTGCGGGAGATGGAGGCGGCCCGGGCAGCGTCGGTGGCCGCGGTCTGGACGGCCTGGTGGGCCAGGGCGATCCGTCCACCGAAGATGGTCAACCAGATGAACCCGGCCAGCAGCGGGGCGCACACGACCAGCTCGACGGCCATCACCGAGCCCCGCTCATCATGCCGACGTCGGCGCGGGCGGGTCATGTCGGCCTCTCCACCGGCGCCTCAGCTTGCTGCACAACCGGGCTGTGCCAGCCGGGAAAGACACTGAGCGCTTGCCCCGTCACGGTCGCGGAGGCGCGGGCTGCGGTGCGGGTGCAGGTGATCTGGACGTTGGTGATGGCGTCACCGACCGCGGCCTGCAGGGTGGCGGCCGCACTCTGGCAGTCGGCGACGGTGCCGTGTTCTGCGGCGGCTGCTGCGGCTCCGGTCTGGGCGATGCTTATCGCCGCGCTGCGTCCGTAGTAGTACATGGCGGCCTGCATCGCGGCCAGGAACAGGCCCATCAACAGCGGCATCACGATCACCAGCTGCGCCGATCCGATCGCGCCCCGCTGGTCGCGGGTGCGGGGCGGCGGCGGGTTCGAGTTGTGGACGGGCATGGCGACGGGGCTCAGTGGAGGGCGTTGAGCTTGGCCTGGATGTAGTCGTTCATGGCCGGCCCGACCAGGGCGAGGATTGCGAGCATGATCAGCAGCAGGCCGAGGACTTCGGCGGTGTTGAGGGCGCCGCGTTCGTCGCGCTTCATGGTTCGGGTGTCGTTGATGAACGTCACCATCCACCCGGTGGCTTTGTTCCAGAGGGTCAACATGGCGGGTCTCCTTTGCAGGTGAGGGGGTTGGGGTCAGCCGGCCAGGAGCCGGAAGATGGCGGCCATCACGACGACGCCGATGAAGGCGGCGGCCATGACCAGGGTGGGCAGCATCAGGGAGTCGCTGCGGGCGTTGACGTCGGCCCGGTCGGCGGTGGTGATCGCGTTGCGGAGCGCGGAGGATCGGGCCCGCAGGGTGGGCACGATCTGGGCGCCTTCCTCGCCGGCCAGCCGCAGGGTGTCGGCCAGGTCGTCGAGGTCGGGCAGGCCTTGCTGGGCGGCCATGTCGGCCAGCGCGTCCCAGGGTGGGACGCCGGAGTAGCGGCTGCGGACCACCACGGCGCTGATCCGTTCGAACGGCCACGACCGGCCCAGTCCGGCCGAGGTTTCCATCGCCTGCCGGGTGCCGATCCCGCCGGCCGCCCGGCCCAGGGCGATCAGGTCGATGTAGGCGCCGAGCGCCCGCCGGAACTCGGTCCTGGCCCGGGCGGCCGTCTTGGCGATCCGCCGGTCCGGCAGCAGCCAGGCCAGCGCGGCGACCATCACTGTGGCCAGCGCCGGCACGGCCAGCGGCAGCCCGGTCCGGATCGAGTACAGGCCGCCGACCACCGGGATCCCGACCAGCACCACCAGGACGGCGGAGACCTTCTCCCCGTAGTAGGCGCGCAACGGCATGCCCAGCAGCTGCAGATCCCGGTCCGGGACGCCGCGGAGCCACCGGCCGGGCATGTGCCCGATGGCCCACATGCCGATCCGGTCGCGCACGCTGGCTTGGCCGGTGTCCTCGACGACGGCGGCCGGCTGGCCGGGGGCGAGCCGGGCCAGAGCCTGGGCGAGGTCGGGCTGGGCGGGTTGGAGCCACCACACCAGCAGGGCGATCCCGCCGCCGACCATGGCGCCGGCCAGAACCCACAGCTGTACCGCGTTGGTCATCGTGGCACCTCCCGGGCGGGCAGGAATCTTGCGGGCGGGTCGTCGGCGACCATCCGTCTCAGCCAGGCCAGGCCGGCGACGAACAGGGCGGCCAGCCCGGCGAGGACGACTTGTCCGGCCGGGGTGGTGTAGGGGGCCAGCATGTCGCCGGTGAAGGCGAGCAGCGCCATGCCGCCGACCGCGAGCAGGGTGATCAGCCGGGCCGAGCCGCGGGCCTTGTCCCGGTCGGCCTCGATGTCGCGACGGGACCGGACCTCCTCGGCGACCGAGTCCGACAGGCCGGTCAACACCCTCGACAGGCCTTCGCCGCGATGCCTCGAGCCGATGATCAGGGCGCTGACCACCAGATCGCCGGTGGCATCATCCAGCTCGTCGGCGAACTTCAACAAGGCGTCCTCGGTGGACCAGCGGGCCCGCAGCCGGGCGACCAGGTTGCTCACCTGCGGCTGGATCGGCGCCGGGGCGGCCCGCAGGCTCGCGGTGAGGGCCTGTTCCAGGCTCTGGCCGGCGGTGATCACCGAGGCCAGGTTGCGGGTCCACTCGCTGATCGCGTCCAGCCGGGCGATCCGCCGGCCCCCGTCGGAGGTGACCAGCAGCGCCGGCAGACCGACCACGCCCAGCGGCAGCAGCAGCCCGACCACCAGCGGCACACCGAACACGGTCAACACCAGCCCGAGCAGGGCGGCGGCCAGCAGCGACCAGCGCTGCCAGGCGGGCATCCGGACCAGCCAGCCGACCCATGCCGGCGCCGGCCGGCGGGGCCTCGGCGGTGGGACGGGCCGGCGTTTCAGGCCGTACACGCCCAGCACCAGCCCGGCGGCGATCATCGCCCCGGACAGCATCGACAACACGGCTCCGGTCATCGGGCACCGCCGGGGTTGCTGAACTCGGCGGCTTCGCGTTCGAACGCGGCCGCGTCCAGGCCGGCGGCGACCAGGTCGTCCCACATGCTGTCGGGACGGGTGTCGGCCACCCCGGGCTGGCCCGGCAGCCGCCGGAACACGGTGGTGAACGCGATCCCACGCGGCCACTCCCCCGGGGTCACCTCCACGATCTCCGACACGAACCGGCGCTTGTGCGCGACCTGGCCGAAGTCGTCGATCGGGGTGATCTCCGAATGCATCTGCACCACCAGGTCGAGCGTGGCCGACAGTTTGGCGGCGACCAGGTCGTGGCTGACGTGCGGGCCTGCTTCCATCGCGCAGGTGATCAGCTTGTGGACCGCCAGGCGGGCGTTCGCGGCGTGGGTGGTGGAGATCGATCCGGTGCCCGACTCCATCACCTTGATCATGTCCATCGCCTCCGCACCCAGCACCTCACCGACGATCTGTCGGTCGGCCCGGAACCGGAAACTGCTGGTCACCTGAGCGGAGGTCGTCCGCCGGCCGGCGAGGCTGCCGTCCTCGGCGCGCTCGCCCGACCCGGCCCGCATCTCCCAGTCGAACACGACCGCGTGCTGGCCCTCGATGTCGGGCAGGAACAGCTCCCGCTCGGACTCGAACGTGCCCACGATCTCCATCCTCGGGATCTCGGCACACAACGCCCGAACCAGGGTCGTCTTGCCTGCACCTTGTGCGCCGGAGACCACGATCGACTTCCGAGCCCGCACGGCCGCGCGGAGGAAGTTGGCCATCACGTCGCTGAGTGAGCCCCACTCGACCAGATCGGCCAGGGTCACCCGGCGGATCCGGTGCCGGCGGATCACCAGCGACACCCGGCCCGTCTCCAGGGAGGCCGCCAGCCGGGAACCGTCGGCCAGGGTCAGGTTCAGCGACGGGTGGGCCGGGGTGAACGAGCGCGGATTGTCCGCCCGCGAGGCGACGAACGCGACGAAATCGATCAGATCCGCGTCGCTGTCGGCGACCGGCGGCAGTTGGCGCATCGACCCGTCGGCGTACTCCACCACCACCCGGTCACACCCGTAGACGAGGATGTTCTCCACCCTCGGGTCGTCCACCAGGGGTTGGAGCCGGCCCAGCCGGAACACGCTGTCGAAGATCGCCTGCGCCAACCGTTGCTGTGCATCCGTGGTTCGGATCTCTCCGCTGCGGGCCAGGGTGGCTGCGGTGTCCTCGTCCAGCAGCTGATGGATCACAGACCAGCCCTCCGCCTCCTCACGCTCCCTGCTCGCCACCCCACCGACGCGGCCGGGCAGACGTTTCGCGACCTCGCCACGGAAGCGGGCCACCTCCGTCCAGTCCACCCCGTCCACCGCCGGTGACGCAGACCCGAACACGGACCCAGACGGTGCGGGACGGATCGGCACCACCCGCGACGGCACCGCCGGCGTGTCGGATGTGGGCTCGTCGGGCACGCGGAAACCGCCGCGGACCCGGCCCGGCCGCCGTACCGGTGCGGGACGTTGGCTGTCGAACATCGGCAGGCCGAGCAGGTCATCTTCGTGTTCCGGCTCGCTCATGGACGGGCCTCCTCTCCACTCGTGTGTGGGGCGATCCACCGCGCCCGTTCCCGATCCGAACGCTCCACCACTGCCCGCACCGCCTCCCCGGCCGCCTGGACGCTGCGCTGGTAACCCGACACGGCGAACGCCCGCCCGGCCGCATCCGGGCTGCCGGTCAGCCGCCGCAACCCCCGAGCGGCTGGCATCGGGTCACCGTGGGAGAACACGGCGGCCCGGACCGGGTCCCACCGGATCGAGCCGGCCACCGCGACCCCCAGCGCGCGGGACACCTCCCCGGCGCTGTAGGGGCGGCCGAGCCCCACCAGCAGCAGCCGGACCTCATGACCCGGGCCGGCCGCGTCCTGCAACGACAACGCCCACGACCGTGCGCCGGCGACGTCCACCAGGCTGGTCCGGGCGACCAGTAGCGTGACGTCGGCCTGGTCGATCAACGGGGCCGGGGAGCCCTCCAGGCCGAGCCGGCCCGCATCCACGATCACGTCCTGATCCCGCGCGGCGAGATCCCGCAACACCCCTGCCAGCGGCTCCCACAACCGGGCCAGGCCGGCCGCCTGCTCATGGGACCGCGACCCGATTATCACCGACGCCTGGGTGCCGTCGACCGGCATCGCCATCCGCAACAGGGCATCGGCCAGTACCCCGGCGCGGTGCGCCTTGACCAGGTCGACCACCCCGGTGTGGTCACGGGTACCCCGCCAGAACCCGGCCAGCAACGCCGACGACCCCGACGGATCGGCCTCTACCAGCAGACACGGACGTGGCCAGCAGGCGGCCAACGCCAACCCGGTCGTGGTCACCCCCGGGGCACCGGCGGCTGAAGCCAACGTGATCATGGCCATGCCGATCAGCGCTCCCTGCTCGCCAGCACCAACGCCAGATCCCCCGACGCGGCCCGGGCGGCCAGCTCGCCTGCCCGGTTGTCGGCCACCAGCACGTCGACCACCGTTTCGGTGTCTCCCGGGGTCACGTTCAACACCGTCGCCGTGATCTCCGTCGGAGCACCCGTGACCTGCACGCCCTGGGCCGGTGCCTGCACCAGCCGCACCGTGTCGCCCGCCTTCAACGGCTCC
>MTLC01000568.1_pt1 | contig 27098 bp, 19 predicted proteins | sample 1982451 | NCBI WGS metagenome assembly MTLC01 (sample SAMN05710165, study PRJNA340218) | biofilm metagenome | isolation source: sample SPH anode biofilm adapted to +100 mV | place: USA | collected 2012-02-03 | reverse complement strand
CTAAGGAGAATGTTGTGAGGACGCAATCGTTATTTAAATTGGCTTGGCCTATTTTTATTGAGCAAGCTCTCATTATTATGGTGGGAGTCGTAAATGTATATATCCTCAGCCGTTACGATAGTTCGGCGGCTGCGGCGGTGGAAGGCTGCACCCAGGTGCTCTGGAATGTATTCTTGGTCTTTGCCGTTATTTCGCTCGGAACCTCGGTGCTGGTAGCCCAAAATGTTGGTGCCGGAAATCGCGAACGCATTGATAAGACGGCGGCTGTATCGCTGCTGTTCAGCTTGGGACTGGGACTATCCGCCAGCGTTGGGCTGACTCTTTTTGGAGAAGAGTTACTGCTCTTTCTGGGCTTATCAGAAGGGCTGTTAGCGCATGCCAAAACCTATTTACTGTTAGTGGGCGGTTTTGTTTTTCTAGACGCCCTGTTGTTTTCCAGCGATGCCATTCTGAAGGGTTTTGGGCGCACCAGGCAATGCTTGGCGGTGACGGCGACGATGAATGTCCTCAATCTTTGCGGCTCAGCGGTGTTGGGTTTAGGATTGTTTGGTTGTCCGCCTTTAGGCGTTCTTGGGGTAGCCCTGGCGGCTGTCGGCAGCAAGGCGGTGGCGGTCGCGTTGGTGCAAGGGTACTTATTTACCCGCCTCTTGAAACCTGCGATTTTCCGCCATTTGCTTACTTTTCCATTTTTGGAGATGCGTCAAGTGCTGAAAATAGGTTTCCCCGCAGCGATGGAAAGCATGTCCTACACCTTGAGCCAGACGGTGCTAATGGCGCTGATTTTGTCGTATTTAGGTTCGGAAGCCTATGTAGCGCGTACCTATGCTTGGTCGGTCATCAAAATGGCCTTTCTTTTTTCCTTGGCTATCGGCCAGGCCAATGTCATTATGATCGGCCAGTTGGTGGGCGCCGGGCGTTTTGACGAGGCGGCGCGCGTAGGCATGCGTAATTTTCGCATTGCTTTCGGTGCGGCCTGGGTGCTCGGCTTTGGATTGTTTGTGGGGCGTACGGAGTTGATGCGTATCTTCACGGCGGAAGAGGCTATTATCTCCTTGGGAGCGCTAGTGTTTATGATTGACGCGTTTTTAGAGCCGGGACGGACTTTTAACATTGTACTTATTTCCGGTTTGCGCGGCGCCGGGGATGTGCAATTTCCCGTGGTGATGGCGGTTTTATCCATGTGGAGCGTGAACATTGGCTTGGGCTACTATTTAGGCGTTGTTTTGGGCTATGGGCTGCCGGGTATCTGGGCGGCCATGCTTGTGGACGAATGGATTCGCGGTCTGGCTATGCTCTGGCGCTGGCGCAGCGGCGCCTGGCGGAGTAAAGCCTTGGTGTAAAAAAAGTTAGAGAAGCGAAGAATAAACAAGAGAACCAGAGTGACCAGAGGGTACGCAAGAGGATTCTGGAATCGAAAAAGCCATCGGCGCAATATGCAGTGCCGATGGCTTTTTTGCAAGTAGAATTATAAAGTGGAAATCGTACCCCTCAGTTGTACCCTCCCGCGACTCTCGTGACTCTTGTTAGGTGACTTCTATTTCTCAGTCGAACTGCAGGCGGTAAGCGATGATATCGTCGACCGTCACAACCGGCATGGCGTGTTTTTGGGCAAAAGCGGCGATTTCCGGCAGACGGGCCATAGTACCGTCAGGATTAGTGAGTTCGCAGAGAACGCCGGCTGGTGCTAAGCCTGCAATGCGCATGAGATCCACGTTGGCTTCGGTGTGACCGGGGCGATCTAAAACGCCGTTTTTTCGGGCGCGCAGCGGAAACATATGTCCGGGCATGCGCAGATCGGCGGCGGAAGCGTCAGCGGCAACAGCGGCTTTGACGGTGGCGACACGGTCTGCTGCGGATACGCCGGTAGTCACGCCTTGAGCGGCTTCAATGGAAATGGTGAAGGGGGTCTGGAAACTGCTGGTGTTGTTTGCAACCATCATCGGCAGGCCTAACTGGGCGGTTTTTTCTTCGGTGAGACACAGGCAGACAATGCCGCTTCCTTCGCGAATGAGCAAGGCCATTTGCTGTGGTGTCAAGCTTTGGGCGGCAAAAAAAATATCGCCCTCGTTTTCCCGGTCCTCATTATCGGTGACCAGGACGCCTTGTCCTTGACGCAAGGCGGCGAGCGCGTTTTCCACCCGTTCTGCGGGTGTGCCAAAAGAGTGAAGTAAAGATTGATTCATAGTAATACTCCTCCTTAATGCTAAGTCGGACTTACCAGAATCAGGGCCAGAAAGAGACAGTAAAAGCAACGCAGTAAAACAAGCCGGACGAAAAAGCGCCGGAACTTGCCAATGCGTTAGCAACTGCCTTATCCTCTTCTATCCGGACTATAACCGTCGGCACTGGCTTGATACCAGTTCTGCTGACCTTCTTGCTTTAGGCAAAAAGCGCTCGCGGGCTCCCCGGCTGTGCCGGGATACCGCCGATGGGGAATTTCACCCCGCCCTGAGAATAAGTTCGCTTGCTTTTAGTATACTCTTTTGGGAGCGGGTGTCAACTCGCAAAAGCAGGCAGGAGTTTGCGGCGTACAGAGGGAATATAGGAGAACTACTAATTGGGGAGGCTATTATGGCAGACAGGCAGAATGAGAAAAAAACGTGGAAAGATCACCTGACAACGGTCATCGCGGTTACGACACTGCTTTTGGCGGCGTGCGCCACGATTGCTTCGTTTAAGGCGGCTGGATATGGAAATCGCATGGTGCTGGCGCAAAATCGCGCTTCGGATCAATGGGCGTACTATCAGGCAAAAAGCATCAAAGAAACGCAGTATCAAGTGCAGCGAGACTCCATGGCGGCTTTGATGCCCCCGGAAGTGCGTACAGAAGCGGTTGTTAAGCAAATAGCAGTCTATGAAGAGGAAATCAAACGGTACAAAAAAGAAAAAAATGAAATTATCCAAGATGCGCAGAAACTGGAAGCGGAGCGAGACGCTGCCAGCCAGTATAATACAATGTTCGGCCAGGCGTTGATGTTTTTGCAGGTGGGCATTTTGCTGTCGTCCTTGTCGGCGATCAGTAAAAACTATGGCTACTGGAGTGTGGGCGTTGTTGTGGGGTCCATTGGCATCGGGTTCTTTTTTTATGCTTGGCTGGTACTGTAGCAGATTGACTCAGGGGGACTGGTTCAGCAGAACCGTCCCCCTGAACCAGAAGAAAGGTGGTTGGGATGAAGTTTTTGAAAGAACAATGCTCTTTAGCCGTTGCGGCGTTAGCCTGCGCGGCCTTATGGACCGGCTGGCCTTCTGCTGCGTTGGCGCATAGCGAGAAGGGGCCTTGCCAAGATTGCATGTCGGCGGAAGAATTCAGACTGGCGGATGTGCGCCATTTTTTTCCGGCCGCCCTGGGGCAGAGTTGGAACTATATTGGGTATGGACAAGAGTTTGCCGGTTTTACGCGGACGGTGACGCAAGTCAAGGATGGGCGGGTGCAAGTAGCGGACAATAATGGCGGGGCGCAGGTGGCAAGAGTCTTTTCCGTGACGGAAGAGGCTGTAGTGCAGCAAGTAGTGCTGAGTGAAAGTGAACCTGCGGGAGACTTGCTTGCCGCTAAGCCTAATCAAGAGCTACTGCTTCTTAAGGGACCGCTGCAGCAAGGCGCAACCTGGGAAGACGGTGCTTGGAGCTATCGCCTGCTTAGTGTTACTAAGACGGTGTGGGTGCCGGCGGGATTATTTTCCGGCGTCGTGGAGGTGCAGGCGCGCTCCTTGACTAGGCCCAACGAGGTGCTGGTAGCCTGTTATGCGCCGGAAGTAGGATTGGTACGACGGGATTATTACAGCGGCGACGGGACGCAAATCAGTGCGCAGCTGCAAAGTATGAGTGTAGTCGGACAGAACGCGCTGCCGCAGGAGAAAATATCGTTGCCTGATTTTTTTAGTGGTGTCGTGAAGCAACAGGCATCGGAAGAGGTAGCCGCCGAAGTTCGTTTTGCTCGAATTCGCACGTTAAAAGATAAAGGGCATGAACACTATGCGGCTATTGTCGATATTTATCGCGCTCCTGCCGGTTTTAACGGCGATCCGCTGGCGATGCCGGAAAGCTGGAAAGCCGCTGGCTGGCAGGTGACGATAGAAGCTGCCTATCAGGCGCAGTTTCAGCGTAAAATAGAAGGCGGCCAAGCGAACTATTTGCTGGCGGAATGGCTGCCCGCGAAGGAAAACTATCCGAAATAATGAAGAACGAAAAATGAGTAAAAAACGAACAAGAGAATCAGAGTGACCGGAGGGTACGACGGAGGATTCGTTTAACAGAATCTCTAATAAAAAAGGAAGCAGGTTTTCGGCCTGCTTCCTTTTTCGGCGAGTTCCATTTGTAACTTTACCGTTAAGGAGCTGATAATTTAATGAACACTCCATCAAAACGAGAAAATTTTTCATCAGACGCGAAAGAAAACGCAGGCATAGCGGCGCTCTGCCGAGGCTTTCTGACAATGGCTGATGGAAAAAGAGCCGTTTTGATGTGAGATGTGAATAAATTAGCAGTTCCTATTTCTTTAGCTTTTGGAGGACATCCAAGGTGATATCCGTGCCCCCTAAGGCGACGCTGTTTTTGTAGATGACTAGAGAGAAGCCTTTTTCATCGGCGACGGCTTTCATGGCGACTTGAATGCTGTCGGCAATGGGCTTAAATAGCTCTTGGCGTTTTTGCGCCAGTTGCTTGCCAAGCTGTTGGTCCAGGGCTTGTTTGTCTTGGTCGCTCAACCCGGCGGATTTTGTAGTAAACTCTTGGCGCAGTTGTGTTTGCTCGGTTTGCAGGGCTGCGTTGGCTTGAGCTACATCGGGATGATTGTTGATTACATACATAATATCCACGACGCCGACCGGAAGTTCTGCGGCGGCTGCCGTCCCGGGAAGAGACAGGCAAAGGGCAAGAGCTAAGGCTGTGAAATAGGCTTTAAAACAAGCTGACCATTTCATAAATGTAGCCTTCTTTCTGTTTTTATTTTTAGCAAGACCACTAGGATGACTATTATACAAACTATACGGCTTTAAAATTGCTTATGTCAAGATTAATCCCAAGATTGAACAAGAGTCTCGGGAGTCACAGGAGGGTACGCAGGAGAAGAACAAGGCACGTGATTTTAAACAGGAGTAGAGTGAGTAAAGGGAGGGCTCGATAGAGGCGGTGGCGGTTATTTTGGTTCAGGGGGACGGTTCTCCTGAACCAAAAACGTGCATCCCGTAACCCTCCGTCTTATCCTCCGATTCTCATCGCGACTCTTGCTCAATCCTCATCTTCTCACATTGTGCTGTTACTTGCAGAAGTACGAAAAAAGCCCGTCCAACAGGACGGGCTTTAAGGCGTTTTTTAGGAGAAGAACATTTTCAGGTCGTCTTCTACATTGGTAATGCCGCCAATGCCGAAGGTTTCCACGAGAACCTTGGCGACATTAGGCGAGAGGAAGCCAGGCAGCGTAGGACCGAGGTGGATGTTTTTCACACCCAGGTACAACAGCGTCAGCAGTACGATAACGGCTTTTTGCTCGTACCAAGCAATGTTGTAGGAAATGGGGAGCTTGTTGACATCGTCCAGGCCGAAAGCTTCTTTGAGTTTCAAAGCGATAACGGCCAAGGAATAGGAGTCATTACACTGACCAGCGTCCAGAACCCGGGGGATGCCGCCGATGTCGCCGAGAGGCAGCTTGTTGTAACGGTATTTGGCGCAGCCAGCGGTGAGAATGATGGCATCCTGCGGCAGAGCTTTAGCGAACTCGCTGTAGTAGTCGCGGCTCTTCATGCGGCCATCACAGCCAGCCATAACGAAGAAGCGTTTTACAGCGCCGCTTTTTACAGCTTCAATGACTTTGTCAGCCAGGGCCAGCACTTGGTTATGGGCAAAACCGCCGACGATTTCGCCGTCTTCCAGCTTGGTAGGCGAAGGACACTGTTTTGCATGGGCGATAAGCGCCGAGAAATCCTTGGTTTTACCGGCTTGGCGAGGAGCAATCTTTTTGAGCCCTTCAAAGCCGACAACACCGGTAACATAGACGCGATCTTTATAGCTCTCTTTAGGAGGCACCAGACAGTTAGTGGTCAGCAGCACAGGACCGTTGAAGGTTTCGAATTCTTTATCCTGCAGCCACCAGGAGTTGCCGTAGTTGCCGACAAAGTTGTCATATTTTTTGAAGAAGGGATAATAATGAGCCGGCAGCATTTCGCCGTGAGTATAGACGTCAACGCCGGTTCCTTTGGTTTGCTCCAGCAGTTCTTCAAGATCCTTGAGATCGTGGCCGCTGATAAGAATGGCCGGGTTGTTACGTACGCCAAGATTGACCTTGGTGATTTCCGGCGAGCCGTAGGTAGTGGTATTGGCTTTGTCCAAGAGCGCCATAACGTCCACGCCGAATTTACCGCATTCCATAACCTGGGCAACTAGTTCATCCGCGCTAAGCGCGTTATTGGTGGTGGCTACCAAGGCTTTTTCCATAGCGGCGAAAATAGCGTCGTCCGCATAGCCCAAAACATAAGCGTGCTCGGCGTAAGCAGCCATGCCTTTGACGCCGTAAATAATGAGTTCCCGTAAGGAACGAATATCTTCATTTTCCGTGGAGAGGACGCCGACCGTAGCCGCCTTGGCTTCAAACGCTTCTACGTTGTCAGCATGCCACAACGCGCTGTCGTGAGCGGCTTTAGGCGTCAGGCCAGCTTTGATTAAGGCGTTTTTGACATCTTCGCGCACTACCAGGGCTTCCTTGATCCAAGCGACAAAACGTTCTTTGTCGAAGTTTGCGTTGGTGATGGTGGCGAAAAGGCCTTCCATGATGAATTTATCCGCTCCGCCTGTAGGAAGCTTGGCTTCGCGGGCTTCCAAGGCGTACGCGGAAATTCCTTTAAGGGTGTAAATCAGAAGATCCTGCAGATTGGCTACATCCGAGGTCTTTCCGCAGACGCCGCGCATGGTGCAACCGGTTCCTTTAGCTGTTTCTTGACACTGAAAGCAAAACATTGACATAGTGTTCCCTCCTTATAATATACAAAGTGACAGTAAATCTGTGTGAAAACTGCTGGAACTATAGGTAATGCAGTTCTGTTGACAAACGTAGTATACCAAGGAGCTTTACGCGTCGTCTGTGATGCAGGTCACATAAACAAAAAAATTCTGCAGAAAAACATAAGATCTGAATTTTCCGTCTAAAGCATTTTGAGAAACAATTTCGACAAAGAAAAGTATTTTCCTGCTAGAATTATTTATGCTGTAAAGGGTACGGAAAATGGAGGGAAGTTTGCAGCGTTAAGAACGCCGTTTGCCTGCAATGTAGCGAGTAGTTATGGCGGCAGCATTTTGGGTATAGAGAAAATGCTGCAACTGCTCTACAGGGGAAGCCGTTTGGAGATGTCTTGCTGGCTGCAGCACCAGCGCGTCTAGCTCAGAGCCGGCTTCGAAGCTGCCGACCTGCCCGAAAAAACGGCCGCCTCCTTTAGTAGCCAGGTAAAATGCTTCACTGAGAGTAAGCGGCTTTTGCGATGCATCCTGCAAAAAGGCCAGCTTGGAAAGCTGCACGGCCCGGACGATGGCTTGGGGCATGCTGAAGGTGTGTCCGGCGCCGACGTCGCTGCCGAGGCCTACCGGAACCCCTGCGTCCAGGAAACGCCGTGCTGGCATGATGCCGCTGCCTAGGTTGAGGTTGGAATCAGGGCAATGCACGGCAAAAACTTGTTTTTCGCGCATGCGCTCTAGCGCGGCCTCGCTGAGGTGCACGCAATGCGCCATCAGCGTCGGTCTTTGGCCGAATAAGCCGTAGTAGTCATAGACATCATGATAGCCGGCTCGCTCTGGGAAGAGCTGATTCACCCAGGCGATTTCTTCTTTGTTTTCGGACAGATGGGACTGCACCGGCATTTGATAGCGTGCCGCCAGCTGTCCCAGGCCTTGTAGCAGTTCGCGACTGCAGGTGGGCGCAAAGCGCGGCGTGACGATGCCTCGTACCAAAGGCCCTTTTATATAGGCAGACAGAAAGGCTTCGGCATTTTCCAGGGCTTGGGCCGTCTCTTCTTTAAGATACTTAGGACAGTTGCAGTCCATACTGACTTTACCTACATAGGCGCTCAGGCCGTATTTTTCTAAGGCCTGGCAAAGCAACCGAGCGCTTTCCTCGTGAATGGTAGCCCAGGTAACAACACGGGTCGTTCCCTGGTACAGCAGTTCGGAGGCAAAAGCGTCATATATTTCTTGCGCGTACGCAGTGGAGGAAAAACGCTGTTCTTCAGGGAAGGTATACGTTTCCAGCCAGGGTAAGAGCGGCAAATCGAGTCCCAGACCGCGCTGGCGGAATTGTGCAGCATGGGTGTGCAAATCTACAAAACCGGGAATTAGCAAGTGGCCGCTGTAATCGGCGATGGGGGCGCCTGCGTACTTCTCCGGCAGCCCCGGCGTTAAGGATACGATGCGGCCTTGGCGGACTGCTAAATAGTGTTCCTTGTGGCAAGTAAACGAGGCGGCCGAGGGGGTATGAAGGAAAGTTCCCTTTAAGATGATCAGGTCATTTTTGTTCATGGAAGATGCACCTCCTTACTAATTTTATGATACAGCAAATCGCTTCGATAATAAAGAAAGACTCTGTGATTGTATACAATTGTACAGGGGCAGGAGTATAAGCGCGGGCGGAGAATAACATTCACGTACAACTATGATAACAGTAAGTGTGGCGGAGGAGAAAATGATGAGTGAATTTGTAAATGTGACAGCCGTAAAAGAAGCTAATATCTACTTCGAGGGCAAGGTGACCAGCCGGACGCTGCTTTTTGCGGACGGTACGCGCAAAACCTTGGGCGTTATGCTGCCTGGAGAATATGAATTTGGCACCGATGCGGCGGAATTAATGGAAATGCTCCAAGGAGAGATGGACGTACTGCTGCCGGGAGAAAGTACCTGGCGGACGGTCAAAAGCGGCGATTCCTTCCGAGTGCCGGCAAAATCTAAATTTCAACTGCAGGTAAAGCAAGTGGCGGATTATTGCTGCTCGTATTTGCCGGAATAAAGCAATCCGAGAAGCAGGCTTTTCAAATGGGAAGCCTGCTTTTTTGTCCTGCGGATCGTCTTGCTCCAATAAAAGTCTCAAATACAATCACGGCTGCCGCAGCCTCATTGAGCTCTTACTTTACTTCTCTGGCCGTTTTCTGATTTGTGTTTCGTCCCTTCTCCTGCGTGTCCTCCCGTGACTCCTGTTCGGCAGTACGAAGAAATATTTGACTTTTCTGCCTATACAGGAGGGATTCAATATAGGTGCAAGGAATTTAAACTTAATAGTGAAGATGGATTTTTTGCATGGAAAAGGAGGGGCCGCAGATGCTTAAAAATGAGTGGAGCCGGTTGACGCCGGGTAAGATTGTTGCCGTCTATGTGCTGGCAAGCTGGCTTTGGATTGCGGTTTCCGATCAGCTTGTATACGCCTTGCCTTTCCCAGAGCATATGAAAACATTAGTGTCGACAGCAAAAGGGACGTTCTATATTATTGTCATTGCGCTGATGCTGTACGGTCTTTTGCGCGGTTATACCCGCGAATTGGAGCGTTCCGGGGCCAAGTTCGCCAAGGTGTTTCAACAGGCGGTCGATGTGATTTTGATTGTTCGTATGCAGGATTTGCAGCTGTTGGAAGCGAGTTCGGCTTTTTTTTCAACCTTCGGCTATTCCCAAAGTGAGATGAGCCGCCAGTCCTTCGACAAAGCTCGCTTATGGCAAGAGGGGAAACAATGGCGGCAAATGGTGCAAGCCTTGGCAGACGAAGGTTCGGTGCGGGGGCAATTGGTATCTTGGCAAACGAGGAGCGGTGAAGTATATTCTGGCCGCTGCTATGGCGATACGCTGGAACTGAATGGCGAGCCGTGCTTGCTTCTAGTCTGGCATAATGTGACGGAACAGTTGCAGGCGGAGGCGGCTTTGGTGGCTTCGCGCAACTATCTGGATAAAATAATCCAAGCCATTCCTGATCCCGTATTTGTCAAAAATAGGGCGCATCAATGGGTGCTCTTTAATGAAGCGTTGTGCCGCATGATGGGGAAAGAAGCGACGGATATTCAAGGAAAAAGCGACTATGATTATTTCCCGCCGGAAGAGGCAAAAGTCTTCTGGGACCAAGATGAACGGGTGTTTATTAACGGCGGGGAAAGTGTAAATGAAGAAACCTTTACCGATGTAAGTGGAAATAAATACACAATTGTAACAAAAAAGAAGCTCTACACGAACGAACAAGGGGAGCCTTTCATTGTTGGGGTCATTCGCGATATAACGCTTTTGAAAGAAACGGAAGAAAAGCTGCGGCAAGCTAAAAATGATTTGGAATGCAAAGTGGAAGAACGTACGCAGGAACTCATGGCGATGAATGAAGAAATGATTTCTGTAAATGCTGAATTGATTACGGCCAAGGAGGCGGCGGAAGCGGCCAATTTGGCGAAAAGCTTTTTTGTGGCCAATATGTCTCATGAAATTCGTACGCCGTTGAATGCTGTGCTAGGTTTTGGGCAGTTGTTGCAACGGGATGAAACGCTTTCTCCAAGCCAAAAGGAGCACTTAGAACGCATTCATACGGCAGGGGAACATTTGCTGCGCTTGATCAACGACATTCTGGAAATTTCGAAAGTGGAGGCTGGTCGTACGGAATTGCAGCTGGCGCCTTGCTCGCTGGATAAGCTTTTGCGTGAGGTGGAGCAGATGTTCCGCCTGCGCTTAGAGGAAAAGGGGCTGCGTTTTGTGCTGGAACGGGGCGAAGCCGTACCGGAGCGGATTATAACGGATGAAGGCAAGCTGCGGCAGATTTTGCTGAATCTAATGGGCAATGCCTTGAAATTTACCCAAGAGGGATTTGTGGCGCTGCGCGTGCAAGCCCAGGAAGCGGGAGACGGTTATGTGCGGCTTGAACTGGAAGTGGAAGATTCCGGTTCTGGCATGAACCAGGAAGAATTGGAACAGCTCTTTAAGCCGTTTCAGCAGCTTCACGCTGGCAAGGCTCAAGGCAGCGGCACAGGGTTGGGCTTAGCCATCAGCCAGGAATATGCCAAGCTCATGGGCGGGAGAATTGTAGCGCACAGTCAGCGCGACGCGGGCAGCCTCTTTACGCTGCAGGTCCTTGTGCAACAAGCTGGTGATGAAGAGATTGTAATGGAAGAACGACGTGTTTTGCGTGTTATAGACAAAAAGCCAAAAGTACTGCTGGTCGACGACGAGCATGTAAACTGCGAGCTTTTGGCGCAGCTGCTGCAGCCGCTGGGCTTTCAGACGCGCTGTGCCCAGCATGGGCAGGCCGCGTTGGAAATGTATGAAGAGTGGAAGCCGGATTTGATGCTTTTAGATATGAGGATGCCGATTATGGACGGACACGAGGTCCTCAAGCGCGTCCGGCTGAAAGACGAACAGGTGCCGATTATCGCTGTTACGGCTAGCAGCTTTCATGATGAGCGGCAGAAAATATTTGACGAAGGCGCCAATGATTATTTGAGCAAACCTTTCCGCGAAGGGGAATTGCTGAATAAAATCAAAACAGCCCTTGCGGTAGAGTATCAATATGCTGAAGAGGAACCGCTGACGCTAGAAAAGACCTGTTTGGAAAAAATACGCCGCGAGGAACTCGATGTTTTACCGTCCGAACTGCGGATGGAGTTGTATAGGGCGGTGGAAAGCGGGGATTACTATTTAACCTTGAATCTCTTGGAGGAAGTCAAAGTGTTGGATAGTGAATTGGCGGAAAAACTGGCAAAAATGGCGCGGGCTTTTTCTTTTGAAACGATGTTGGAATTGCTGCAGCCGAAGGAGGGCCTTTCGTGAAGCAAACGATGTTTAACCGTCAACCGTTATTGCTGGTAGTCGATGATATGCCAGATAACTTGGAACTTTTGGCGAGGATGTTTAAAGAAGAAGGCTATCAAGTGCGTTTGGCGCCTTCAGGGGCGTTGGCGCTGAAGGCGGTGCAGGTGCAAGCGCCGGATTTGATTTTACTGGATATCAATATGCCGGAAATGAATGGCTTTGAGGTTTGCAAGCGGCTGAAAGAACAGGAACAGTGGCGGCAAATCCCCATTATCTTCATTAGCGCTCTAGGCGATGCGAAGGCAAAATTGGAGGCTTTCGAAGCCGGCGGCGTAGATTATGTGACCAAGCCGTTCCAATTTACCGAGGTTGAGGCGCGGGTGCGCACGCATTTGCAGCTGCATTTTTACCAGGAAAATCTGGAACAAATGGTGGCCGCCCAGGTCAAGGAGATTGCCGATACCCAGTTGAGCACCATCTTTGCGTTGGCCAAATTGGCTGAGTCTCGCGATGACGAAACCGGCGATCATTTGGAACGGGTGCGTACTTGCTGTCGCTTGCTGGCGGAAGCCTTGCTGCAGCTTCCGGAGTGCGGTGAAGTAACGGATGAAAGCTTTGTGCGGACCATGGAGCAAGCCAGCTCGCTTCATGACATTGGCAAGGTTGGCATTCCCGATGGAATTCTGCTTAAGCCGGGCCGGCTGACACCGACGGAATTTGAACGGATGAAAGAACACACGCTGATTGGCGCGCATACCCTGGAATCGGTGCGCGAACGGTACCCTCACAATATGTTTTTGGCTACGTGCATTGAAATTGTGCGCTGGCATCATGAACGGTGGGATGGGGCGGGTTATCCGGACGGCTTGAATGGCGGCGTGATTCCGGTTGCAGCGCGCATTATGGCGGTAGCTGACGTATATGACGCTCTTCGTTCGCGTCGTTGTTACAAGGCGGCGTTAAGTCACGAAGAAAGCCGACAGATTTTACAAAAAGGCAGCGGCAGCCAGTTTGATCCGCTGGTAATCAAAGCTTTTTTGACGGTGGAAGAGGAAATTGTGGCGGCCTATGAGGCCATACAGGAAAGTAATTCGGATTATGAGTGAAAGTTACGGTGCGCGGCAGTTGCTGCGCGCCGTAGCTTTTCTTAAGGAGGGGGAACGGTGAATCCTTGGCAACGCGGGCGAGGACCTCTTGCGTTTATTTGCATGGCTGTAGTGGGACTTTGCTTGCTGTCTTATTGGCTGCCTCAACCCAGAGCTGCAGCGACTTATAGTCGTATCGTACTTATGGCAGATGCGCACTTGCCGGTGCGAACCGAAGTGGTGCAGGATGTGGCGAAACAGCTGCGAATTAAGGCGGCTAAGGAAAAGGCGCTGCAAGATATTAATGCTTGGGAAGATGTAGCGCAAGTGGCGGTGCTGGGCGATATTACGGCGGAGCGGGGCACGGTAGAAGAATATGCGTATGCAGTTCGCTATTTCGATGCGCTGAAAAAAACGCTTTTTCCTATTGTGGGAAATCATGACTATATGTATGCGGATACACTTTCGGAAAAGGGAAAACGCCTGCGGGCGGATGCAAGAGAACGTCAGGAAAAACTGGAGCGCTTTAAGGCGGCGTTTCATTTGCCGGAAGTGTATTATAGTAAGCAAGAAGCAGGCTATTTGTTACTGTTTCTTTCGCCGGACTCCCTAGACGGCAAGTATTTGACAGAACTTTCGCCGCGGCAGCTGGCCTGGGCGCAACAGCAGCTCGAGGCCAAGCCGCAGCTGCCGACCATCGTCTTTTTTCATGCGCCCTTGGCGGGAACACTAGCGCCATATAATAAAGAAGCCAATACGCCTAATTTTATCGCCCAGCCGGAAGCGGCGCTGGCGGAGCTTATTCAAAGATATCCGCAAATTTTTCTTTGGGTGTCAGGGCATACCCATACGCCGGCGACCAATGCCAGCTTCGCAGCGCCTGTCAATGTATATGCAGGACAAGTGACCAATATTCACAATGCCGACATGGATCGGGAAACCATCTGGACGAATTCGCTCTATTTATACCCGGACCGGGTGGTAGTTAAGACCTTCGATCATAAAAGAGGGGCTTGGCTGGAACAGCTAGAGCGTACTATTTATCCGATGCAGATTTCTGAACGGTAGTGATATTCTTAGAAAATGGGGTAGCAGTTTTTGGCTGCGTTAATTAGCTAAGGCTGTTTATTTGCGTGTTGAAAAAAGGTTGAACTGGTTAAAAGGAGTAAGCGGAGATGAGGCGGATTTTGGAAAAGTCCAAGTTGGCAATATTGGCTTTGGGCTTGGTTTTGGCAGGGTTGTTGGCTGTTGCTGCGGTGACGTATTGGGAATTCAATGAAGTCATTGAAGCGGAATTGATTAATACGATGGAAGTGCGGACACAGGAGTCGGCCAGTCATATTAATACGCTTTTAGCGGGACAACTGGGAGAAGTGCAGGAAACGGTCAATAGTCCGGTGTTGGCGCAAGTGCTGCGTCTGAATCCACAACTCGATTTTTCGAGACGCGACGAGTCGGTGGAGTTGATTGATGAGTTGAACCAAGCTCGTTGGAAGTATGTCTCGGCGGCTTATCCGCAGCAATACGCTGCGCTGCATATTATCAATGCCTTAGAGACGGATGACTGGGGCCGGACGGAACAGCTGGGTCATTTGCAGGCGCGCTATTATAATGTGAGAGAGGGAACTCTCCGTACGGATGCTTGGGCTAAGGCGGCAGCGGAGGAAGCCGGACGGCGTTATACCGGGAGGACGCCGTATGACGCCATTTTTAAGCCAGCCTATTCCGAGGCGTATAATCGAAATATGGTGCTAATGATTGCTTGGCGCAAAGACGAAAGCGGCAAAGTTGTGGCTGGAGCTGCTGCCAGCTTGGCTATGGAAGCTATTCAAAAAATTGCGCAGCAAGCTATTTATGGACATAACGGGTATGAAATGCTGCTGGCAGCAGACGGAACGTTTATTGTTCATCCCCGCGACGAATGGGTTATGCGTCAAAATTTAGGAAATGTAGACGATGTCAATCTGGAACAGTTGCAGGGGCTTATCGCCGAGGGGCGCTCCGGCTTTCTTCGTTATGACGAGAATGGAGCTAAGAAGATTGTCTTTTATCATCCCATTCCGGTAGCCGGGTGGACCTTGGTCAGCGTGGTAGACGAAAAAGAGCTGTTTATGCCGGCGGACAAATTGTCCTTGCTGGTATTAACCATTGCGGGCCTGTTGATTTTGGGCGCCGTCATGACGGCGGGCATGGTATTCTTAACGGTCAATTGGCGTCGCAGCAAGCGGGAACAAGAAATGCTGCAAATGCGCAATGAAGAGCTGAAGCAAACACAAGAACGGTTAGTAAGTCTGGACCGTATGAAAGACGATTTTTTAGCGCAGGTATCTCACGAACTGAAAACGCCCCTGCATGGCATGATTGGTTTGGCGGAGAGTACGCGAAACATGGCCGCAGAGACTCCGGTGTTGGAAAATCTCGAAATTATTTGCCGGAGCGGCAGTCGTTTGGCGAATTTGGTAGATGAGATTGTTGATTTTTCGGTTTTGAGAAATCACCAGGTTATCTTGCATAGAAAAGCGGTATCGTTGAGAGATATTGTGCAGATGGTGCTAACTTTGGAGTCTTTTTCCGCCCAGGAGAAGGGGATTTTGTTGGAAAATCAAATTCCTGCTGGGCTGCCGTTGGTTTATGGAGATGAAGAACGCTTAATTCAAGTGTTTCATAATTTAGTTCGCAACGCTATTAAATTCAGTTATCCGAAGAGCAAGGTAAAAGTGGCTGCTCGCATAAGTGAAGGAGATGTTATTGCAGAGGTGCGCGATGCAGGCATAGGCATTCCCCAAGAACAGCTAAAGCTTATTTTTAATCCCTTTGAGCAAGGTAGCGGTCCCGGGAGCGGGCTGGGGTTGGGGCTATATATTTCCCAAGGTCTGCTGGAACTGCATCAGAGTACCTTGGAGGTGTTCTCCAAAGTAGAAGAAGGATCTTGCTTTTCTTTTACGCTCCCGGTTTGGCAAGAAACGGAGCATGTGCCAGCACGTTCTGAGATCGTTGCAGAGTCTAAGGAACTTCCAAAACTGGCGCCGCCAGCGTTGGTAGCGGCAGAGCAGCAAGAAGGGCAAAGCGGTCCCCTGATTTTAATAGCAGATGATGAGCGAGTCAATTTAGAAGTGATCCGTCAGTATTTTCGAGATACAGGATATCAAACGACTTGCGTGGGCGATGGGCAGGCGGTGCTTCGTGAAATGGAGCTGCGCTCCTATGCCTTAGTTATTTTAGATATGATGATGCCTGGCTTGAATGGCATTGAGGTTTGTCGTGAAATCAGAAAGAACCACTCAGAACGGGACGTTGCGGTTATTATGGCAACGGTGCGCAATCGTCCTGAAGATATTGCTGCTGCGTTTGCGGCAGGAGTAAATGATTATATTGCTAAGCCCTTCCATCGGCAGGAATTCTTAGCGCGCGTGGAAGCGCAGCTTCATACACAAGAAGCCTATGATGCGGAGCGGCGTATTTATGAAGCGGAAATTGTGGCCTTGCAAGCGCAGATACAGCCTCATTTTCTCTATAACACGCTGAATACGATTATTGGGTTTTGCCGTACTCAGCCGGAGCAAGCTGCAGAACTGTTGGAGGAATTGAGCAGCTATCTGCAAGACAAATTTCGCTTTAACGCCATGTCCATGATTCCCCTGCAGCAAGAGTTGGAATTGATCCGCTCGTATGTGGCTATCGAGAAAGCACGCTTTGGTTCTAGACTGCAGGTAGTGTTTCAAGTGGTAGAGAAAGTGAATCCGTTGATTCCGCCGTTGATTTTGCAGCCTTTAGTTGAAAATGCCGTAAAGCATGGTGTGTGTTCTAAACGCGAAGGCGGTACGGTGCGTATCTCTGTTTGGGAAGAGGAAGGCGGAGCTATGCTGCGTGTAGAAGATGATGGTCCCGGCATGGAAGAAGCTGCCTTGCAGCGGCTGTTGGATGGAAAGAACGTATCGGACGTGGGGATTGGCTTGCCCAATATACATAAACGGTTGCAGCGGCATTACGGCAAAGGGTTGCACGTGACAAGCAAATTACAGGAAGGTACAGTGGTTACCGCTTTTATTCCCAGGAACGCCAAGAAAGGAAGTGGCAGGCATGATTTCGACAATGGTGATTGATGATGAAGAAATGGCGGTGAAACAACTGGAATTTCTTTTAGGACAGTACCCGGAGCTGCAGCTTTGTGCAGCGGTCACCGATCCAGTAGACGCTCTGGAAAAGGCGGCGCTTTGTCAGCCGGAACTAGTTTTTTTAGATATTCATATGCCTGAGGTAAGCGGCTTGGAAGTGGCGGAAGAGTTGATGTGCTTATTGCCAAAAACGTATATCGTATTTGTCACGGCCTATGATGAATATGCGTTGCAGGCTTTCGAATATAACGCCATTGACTATGTATTGAAACCGGTGACGCGCAAGCGGCTGGAGAAAACGATGCAGAAAGTATTGCTGAACTTGCAGGAGGCTTCAAAAGAAAAAAACGGAAGTGGAGCGCAGTTGGCTAAGCTGAGGAATCTGCGCAAGGAAGGCTCTGTGAAGATCATTGCGGTCGAAGAAGAAGGGCGTATCTTACTGTTGCAGTATGACGACGTCATCATGTTTACGCCGCAAGGCCACGGAGCGCTGATTCATACGAAAGATAAGGTCTATCGGACTCGGCAATCTATGCAGTACTGGGAAGAAAGGCTGGAGGAATTCAATTTTTTTCGCTGTCACAAGAGCTATTTAGTGAATTTCAACCGCATCGAAAAACTGCTGCCAATGTTCAATAATACGTATTTGCTTAAGTTGGCCGATTATCCCAAAGAGATCCCGGTCAGCCGCAGTAAAGCAAAAGAATTGTCACAAATCCTAGGCTTGTAAAGAGCCTGGGATTTTCTTTTTGCAGAATATAACGGATAATTTCAATATTTGACACAAAAATGCAAAAGCTTCGCTTCTTTCTTTTGACATCCTTATACTGAAGGCAAAACCGGAAACAAATCAGAGAATTGAGAGAAAGAAGGGGTTTGCATGGCTAAAGTGATCAAATGCGGGGAACTGTTCTGCGCCGTTGATGGGAGCGTGCGGAAAAATGCCGTCGTAGTTGTCGAGGAGAATCGTATTACGGCGGTACAGAATGCGGAGCAATATGCTCAAAAGCCAGAGGATGAGGTTTTGGATTTATCAGATCAATTTGTAATGCCAGGTTTAATTGACACTCATGTGCATTTAGGATTCGGCGGTAAGCCGTCGCTGGTTGAAGTGCATGAAGCGCCGGAACTAGTAGCAGTCAAGGCGATAAAGAATGCACAGCTTGACTTATTAGGCGGTTTTACGACAGTTAGAGATGAAGGGTATCCCACTCTTACGGGCTGCGCGTTGCTGCGAGAAGCCATTGATGGCGGCGTGTTTTCAGGGCCCCGTATTTTTACGAGCGGCATGTATATTACGCCGACCGCCGGACATCTGGATTTTCGGCATGTTGATGAAACCTCTGGCTTTAAATCCTTCAAGCCTATTAATATTGCCGATGGGCCTGAGGAAGTGCGAGCGGCAGCCCGATACATGCTCAAATATGGTGCTGATCAGATCAAGGTACTGGTAACCGGAGGCGTTTTAAGTCCTGGTAATGAACCTGGCGAGCAAAATATGAGCGTAGAAGAAATCAGGGCGGCAGTAGAAGTGGCGCGCATGCACGGGAAAATCGTATCCGCCCATGCTCACGGTACGGCTGGTATTCACGCAGCGGCGGTTGCTGGCGTTGATGTAGTGGAACATGGGACTTTAGTAGATGAAGAAACCATTTGCATTATGGCAGCAAAACAGATTGCCATTGTGCCGACCTTTATCGTGCTAAAGGTAGTTTCGGAAAAAGGGCCTAAAGCAGGTATTCCGGACTTTGCCGTCCGCAAAGCGGCTGCTATGGTAAGCTCGCATTTGAGCAATATCAAAAAAGCCTATGATGCTGGTGTGCGTATTGTTTTCGGCACCGATTGCGGTACGCCGCTGACGCCTCATGGTATGCAGGCAGGCGAATTCGCTTTAATGGCGCAGGCGGGTATTTCCCCGGAAGATGTGCTGCTGGGAGCTACGCGTTATGCAGCGGAACTTTTGAAGTGGGAAAAGGATTTAGGGACGCTTGAGGCGGGCAAGTTAGCTGACATCGTGGCGGTACCGCGTAATCCGCTGCAGGATATGAGCGCGATGCAGGAAGTTTCCTTTGTGATGAAGGACGGCGTGGTTTATAAGCAATAAGAAAGGAAGGTGAAGATTTTGCAACAGCAAGGAAAATGGTTTTACGGCTGGTGGGTTGTAATTGGCGGCATCTTAATTATGGCGGTGATGCATTCGCTGCTGACGACATGCTGGGGCTTGTACGTGAAGCCAGTAACGGCGGATATGGGTTTTAGCCGAGGGGCCTTTGCGCTTTGCAGTACCATTATTTCAGGGGTAACTGTTTTTCTATCTCCGTATATGGGAAAATGGCTGGCGAAGAAAAATACACGCTTGATTCACAGTATCTGTATTATAGGCATGGCACTTTCCTATGCGGCGTTTTCTTTGGCCACATCGATTACGCATTTCTATATTATTGCCTTTTTTATGGGCGCTTTTTCTTGCGGCGCCGTGGCTTTACCGGTCTCGATTATTATTACCAACTGGTTTGTGAAAAAAAGAGGGTTAGCTATTAGTCTGGCTTTGGCGGGCAGCGGTTTTGGCGGCGCTGTCATCAGCCCGATCATGACGCAAGTCATGCAAGGCTACGGCTGGCGCGAATCTTTTGTGGTTTTCGGTATTTTGATGGTAGTTGTCAGTTTGCCGATGGCGTTGTTTGTAATGAAAAAAACTCCGGAAAGCATGGGCTTGAAACCTTATGGAAGCGAAGACGCTCCTGCTGCTAAAACGGAAAAAGCAGTGAAACTAAGTGTAGATACTCCGGATATTTCGCTAGAAGAAGCAAAAAAACAAGGTTTCTTTTGGGCATATATATTTGGAATTTTCGCTTTGTGCTTTGTCGGGTTTGGTTCGCTCAGTCAGTTGGCGGCGTATTTGGCGGATGCCCATGATCCAGTGTTTGCGGCGGCAATGCTGTCGTTGTTCTTAATTGTAGTGACACCGGGAAAAATTTCTCTGGGCTGGGTGTATGATAAGTTCGGTACACGTCTAGGAACCGCGTATATATGTATTATCTTTATTCTTTCGTTTGTCTGCATGCTTTATCCGGAGTCAAAGCCATTGATGTATGTTATGGCAGTTTTGTATGGTTTGGGCATTTGCAGCGGTACGGTTTGCCCGCCGGTAATCACGGCGGCTATGTTCGGCTCCAAGCATTACGGAGAAATTTACGGGTTTGTCAATTTGTTCGTCTATGTGGGAGCGGCCTTGTCAGTGCCGGCTATCGCGTTAGTGTACGACCAAACCGGTTCGTATTATATGGCGTGGTTGCTATGCATTGCATTGTGCGCGGTTTCTCTAGTAGCGTTGCTGTATAGTGATCGTCAATGTCGGGTGTTTATGTCCAAACGGCTTCGGGAAACAGCGTGACCAACGTAGGAACAGCTTTCTTTTCCTCTAGAATAATTATGAGTGGGCGAACTGTCTAAAGTATGGTAAGATACTGGCAGATAGTCTGTGGGACTGCAAAACAAAGCTAGGGGAGAGACATATGTCGCGAAGCAAGGAAGAACTGGCCGGCATCAGCCATTTAGGAAGCCAGAATACAAAGTATCAGTACGCTTATGCGCCGGAGGTGCTGGAGGCGTTTGAAAACAAACATCCGGGCAATGACTACTGGGTAAAATTCAACTGCCCGGAGTTTACCAGCCTTTGTCCGATGACAGGGCAGCCTGATTTTGCCACTCTTTACATCAGCTACATTCCTGGTGAAAAGATGGTGGAAAGCAAATCGTTAAAGCTCTATTTGCTCAGCTTCCGCAACCATGGAGATTTCCATGAGGATGTAGTGAACATTATTATGAAGGATTTGTTCAAGCTGATGCAGCCGAAATACATTGAGGTATGGGGGAAATTTTTGCCGCGAGGGGGAATTTCCATTGATCCTTACTGCAACATGGCTAATGGCGAAGCAAAGTACGAAAAGCTGGCTTGGCATCGCATGGAGCAGCATGACCTCTATTGTATGGATAAAGTAGACAACCGTTAAGGTCCGAATCCTGCAATTTGCCGCCGTCGTTTTGACGGCGGCTTTTTCGATGTTTATAGCCCCTCCATGGCGCATCCAGCGCCGTCGCCGATTATCGTTCAAGCCCTGTTCTCCGGCCTGTTCTATCGCTCTTTCTTTGTGTGTCGAAAAATGGTAAAGTATACAGTATTGCAGCTTACAGATGGTTGACTTTACCAGATAAAAGAAGGATAATTGTGAATACTATGGAAACAAAAAGCGCTGCAGGCAATACACAAGGGGGTACAGTTCGCGGTGAAAGGAAAAGAATTTGAAGAAAATTTAGAACGAGGGTTAAAGGAACGGCATATTCAGCTAATCGCTTTAGGCGGAGCTATCGGCGTAGGCTTGTTTTTAGGCTCGGCAACGGCGATTAAGACAGCGGGGCCGGCGCTTTTGCTATCGTACATCATTGGCGGCATCTTTATTCTGTTTATTATGCGCTCCTTGGGGGAGCTGGCGGTAGCCTATCCGGTCAGCGGCTCTTTTAGCGCCTATGCCAACAAGTTTATCGGTCCGTTGGCAGGCTATATTACCGGATGGACCTATTGGTTTATGTGGGTAGTGACCTGTATGGCGGAGATTACGGCGGTAGGGGTGTATGTGCAGTTTTGGTTTCCCGACGTGCCGCAGTGGATTCCGGCCATGCTGGCCTTGGTGGCTATGACCATTGTCAATGTGGTGGCGGTGTCCGCCTTTGGGGAGTTTGAGTTTTGGTTTGCCATGATTAAAATTATTACCATTTTGGTGATGATTGTCGTTGGGGCGATGATGATTTTCTTTGGCCTTGGCAACGACGGGATTCCGACGGGGTTGACGAATCTGGTTGCCCATGGCGGCTTTATGCCGATGGGCGTTGAAGGCGTTGTCATGTCCTTGGTGATGGTGATGTTCGCCTATTTGGGTATTGAACTGGTCGGCGTAGCTGCCGGGGAAGCCAGTAATCCGGAGAAAACCATACCCGCGGCGATTGACAAGGTGTTTTGGCGCATTTTGGTCTTTTACGTAGGGGCCTTGGTCGTTATTATGAGTCTCTATCCTTGGAATCAACTGGGGACCATCGGCAGTCCCTTCGTCTTTACCTTTAAAAAGTTGGGCATCGCGGCGGCGGCGGGCATTATTAACTTTGTTGTGTTGACGGCGGCTCTTTCTTCCTGTAACAGCGGGATTTTCAGCACCGGCCGCATGCTCTATAACCTAGCGCTGCAGGGCAAGGCGCCGGCTTGCTTCGGTAAACTGAGCAAAAACCGCGTGCCGCTCAACGGCATTTTGGTGTCTTTTTGTTTCTTGTTTATCGGCGTAATTCTGAACTATTTGGTTCCGGCGCAGGTGTTTGTTTATGTGACCAGCGTGGCTACGTCGGGCGCCCTTTGGGTGTGGGCGATTATTTTGATTGCGCAGATGCGTTTTCGCCAGAGTCTGACGCCGGAGCAGGTAGCGAAGCTAAAATACCCGTCCTTGTTGTATCCGGTGAGCAACTGGGCTACTTTGGCGTTTCTGGTCTTTGTAGTCATCGTCATGGCCTTTGACCCGGATACGCGCGTGGCCCTCTATGTAGCGCCGGCCTGGTTTGGGTTGCTTTTGGCCTGTTATTATGCTTTCGGCCTGCATAAGCCAGCGGAAAAGCCTTTGGCCCGTGCGGCGGGCGGTAGGAATTAAGATTCGGACTGGAAATAAAGCAGCAAAGGGCGGTCGAGAGAAGCGCGTTTTCTCTTGATCGTCCTTTTTAATATTGTTCAATCTCTCGGAAAGATTTGACAAAAGGGAATTGTGCAGCTGTGTCGAAAAGCATACGGTAAGATAGATAATACTTTGGAGGCAAAGATGGGGCAAAAACGGTTGCTGCAAGAAGCGCTGTCTTGTAAAGGCAAACTGGCCTTGCTAGGGACCTCTAGTTTGGCTGGCGCCGTTTTAGCGGTTGCTCAGGCGGCGCTTATAGCAGCACTTTTAGACGGCGTTTTTCTGCAAGGAAGCAGCCTGGAAGAACTACATGGGCAGTGGCTGCTTTTGGGCGGCGTGCTGTTGTTGCGAGTGCTGGCGTTTTGGGGCGGTGAATCTTGTGGCGCGTATTTGGCGGCGGCCATAAAGACTTCCTTGCGGCGGCGGTTGGCGGGGCAGCTTTTAGCCATGGGGCCGGTACGTGGGGCCAGCGAAGCTACGGGTGAGCTGTTAGCCGTCTTAGGAGACGGGGTAGAACACTTAGAAGCGTACTTTGTGCGCTATTTGCCTAGCCTCTTTGCGGCGGCGGCGGTGCCGCTGTTAATTTTAGCGGTTATTATGCCGCGGGACTGGCCGTCGGCGCTTTTGATGCTGGTAACGGCGCCTCTTATACCTATTTTTATGACGCTCATTGGTCGGATGGCGCAATGGCGTACTCGTAAACAGTGGGATCGCCTGCAACGCCTTGGAGCGCATTTTTATGACATGCTGCAGGGCATGCTGACTTTGAAGCTTTTTGGCCGCAGCAAACAGACTGTGAAAAGTGTTGCTTCGGCTAGTGAGGATTTTCGCGAGGTGACCTTGGATGTGCTGAAAGTGGCCTTCCTTTCGGCATTGGTGCTGGAACTATTGGCGACGATCAGCACGGCTTTGATTGCCGTGACGGTGGGTTTGCGTTTGCTCTATGGAAGCATGGAGTTTTACGATGCTATGTTTGTGCTTCTTTTAGCGCCGGAGTTTTACCAGCCGCTGCGGCAATTGGGAGCGCATTTTCATGCGGCCTTGGCGGGGAAAGCGGCGGCGGAGCGCATCTATTCGTTGTTGAAAGCGGAGCAGGCGCCGCAGCAGGAGCCGGAAACTTGGCGGTTTTCCGGGCCTGTAACAGTGGCGTTGGAAGATGTGTCGTTTGCGTATGAGGGCGGTGCAGAGGTGCTGCGGCATGTTTCACTGCAATTGCAGCCAGGGAAAATAACTGCTTTGGTGGGAAGCAGCGGCGCTGGTAAAAGCACGATAATGTCTTTGCTCTTAGGCATGATGGCGCCTGCAGCAGGCTGTATTCGCATCAATGAACGTGTCTTGAATGCGGCGGGAATTGAAGCGTGGCTGCGGCATGTGGCATATGTGCCGCAACAGCCATATTTGTTCCAGACCAGCTTGTTTGAGAATATTCGTATGGCCAAGCCGGAGGCGTCGGCGGAAGAAGTGGAAGCGGCGTTTGCGTTGGCTGGCGGAGCGTCCCTGGCGGCTGTCTTGCCTAGTGGTTATGAGACGATGTTAGGGGCGGGCGGCGTGGAGTTGTCCGGTGGCGAAAGGCGGCGCGTGGCTTTGGCGCGGGCTTTTTTGGCGGATGCGCCGGTATTGCTTTGCGACGAAGCGACAAGCGGCTTGGACCCGGAGAGCGAGGCCGCTTTGCAGCAGGCTTTTGAGAGACTTTGTCAGGGAAGAACGGTGCTGGTTATTGCCCATCGTTTAGGTACGGTGCGGCGAGCGGACCAAATTGCTGTTTTGGAAAGCGGCCGGATTATTGAGGCGGGAAATCATAAAGAATTACTGGCGCAGCAAGGGGTCTATGCGGCGTTGTTATCTGCTGCCAAGGGGGCGAGCGCATGAGGTCGCTGTGGACGTTGCTGCGCTGCTTGCCGAAGCCTTGGCTGAGTATGCTGCTGGCGCTGCTTTTGGCTTGGCTGACTGGAGCGGCTGGCCTGGGTCTCTTGGCTGCGTCGGCTTGGCTGATCGCGATGGCGGCGCTGCATCCTTCGATTACGGTTTTATCACTGGCTATTGTTGGCGTGCGGTTTTTTGGGATTGCCCGAGCTGTTTGCCGCTATGGCGAGCGTTATGTCTCGCATGACGCTACGTTTCGCATTTTGGCGCATTTGCGTGTATGGCTGTATCGACGCATTGAACCGTTAGCGCCGTTTTATTTGGGGACGCAAAGCGCGGCTTCCTTGCTGGACCGCTTGGTAGGCGACGTGGAGGTCTTGAAAGACTTATTTTTACGTGCTTTTTTGCCACCGGCAACGGCGTTTTTTTCTTGTCTGGCTTTTGCTGTTTTTTCGTGGTTCTTTGTGGGTCCTTGGCCGGCTCTGGTGGTGTTGGGGGCGTACTTGACGGCGGCGGTAATTCTGCCGTTGTGGTTGGCCGGTTCGTGGCGGCGCGGCGCAGAAGCTGTGGCGGCAGAGCGGGAATGCTTGCAGACGGCGGCTGGTGATTTGCTGGGCGGTTTAGGAGAACTCTGGGCTTTTCGGCAAACTCGGGAGCAAGCGCGGCTCTTGGGCGCAGCGGCGCAGCGGCTAGCTATAGCGCAGCGCCGGCAGAGCCTGCTCAGCGGAGCGGGGGAAGCTTTTGGCATGGCTGTAGGCTATGGCGCGCTATGGCTTTTGTTATGGGGAGGCATTCCCTTGGTACAAAGCGGGCAATGGTCTGGCGTGGACTTATCGGTGTTAGCCTTAAGTGTTCTCGCGTTAGGAGAGTTTTTTCTGCTTATGCCGGCTGCAGCTCGTTATCTAGCCGATGGCGCAGCGGCAGCCGAACGAATTTGGGAGACTGCCGCGCGGCAAAGACCTGAAAAAGGAAAAGCGGTGTGTGCAGGCGGTAAGCTGGAGGTGCAAAATCTGTCGTTTGCGTACGCTGATAATTTGGCACCGGCTTTGCAGGAAATTTCTTTTTCGTTGGAAGAGGGGAAAAGCATTGCTGTTGTTGGCGCCAGCGGCGCTGGCAAGAGCACGCTGGTGTCATTGCTGCTGGGCTTTCGCCAGCCGACGGGAGGAACCATTTCTCTGGGAGGAATGGCGGCGGACTCTTGCTGTGAGGAAAGCTGGCGCAGCCATTTTGCCGTAGTACCGCAACAACCTTATTTTTTTCATTTGTCCTTAGCGGACAATTTGCGGGTGGCTCGCCCGGAAGCGTCCCTAGATGAGTTGCGGTCGGTGTTGGCGCAGACGCAGATGCTTTCTTGGCTGGAAGCCGAGCCCCAAGGCTGGGAACGTTCCGTCGGCGAGGGAGGAGGCGGCCTTTCGGGCGGACAACGGCAGAGGCTGGCTATTGCCAGGGCGCTTTTGAAGGAGGCGCCTTATTGGCTGTTGGATGAGGCGACTGCCGGCTTGGATGCGCTGACGGCCCAAGAAATTATCGCTTTAATGCGGCTGGTAACGGTAGATAAGGGCGTCCTGTGGATTACGCATCATCTGCAGGGGCTGGAAGCCGTAGATGAAATTATTGTTTTGCAGCAGGGGCGCATTGTCGAGCGAGGCTGCATGCGAGAGCTGATTGAAAAGCAAGGCGCCTTTTATCGTATGTGGATGGCGGAGAAGGAAGCTTGTATTTGAATTTGCGGAAAAATCATGCTATGCTGATTCGAGAAGGTTTTATGGTGGAACGTCAAAGCAAGGAGTGTTGAGACGATTATGTCGGAATATACCTATGTATCTCAGAAAAAATGTCCCATTTGTCAGAATGAGTTCGAAGCAACTCAGGTGAAAAGCCGAGTGCCTATGCGAGTGCAAGATACGGACTTCTGCACACATTTTAAAGATTTCAATCCTTATTTTTATAGTGTTTGGGTGTGTAATCATTGCGGCTATGCCGGTGCAGACAGTTGGTTCAGCGAACCGGGGCCGGCGGCGGTAGAAAAAATTCGCGCGTTCTTAGCTGGCAGGGATGTGCATCTGGATCTGGGCGGAGAGCGTACCTTTGAAAAAGCGGTTAACGCTTACAAGATGGCGATTTTCTATGCGGAACTTGTGAAGGCTCCAGCAAGCAGGCTGGGCGGGCTGCTGCTCAAACTGGCCTGGGTCTACCGCTTGGAAGGCAAGCAGGAAGAAGAGTGCGGCGTACTGGAAAAAGCGGTGGCGGCTTATGAAGAGGCTTTGTCGAAGGAACGGATGCCTATTGGCAATATGACGGAAGTGACGCTGACGTATCTGGTCGGCGAATTACTGCGGCGCCTTGGCAATTACCAGCGGGCTAAGCTGTATTTTAATCAAGTGATTTCTAATCCCCTGGCCCGGGGAGAGCGCAATGTCTTCAAAATGACACGTGATGCTTGGAATGAGATCCGTGAGGAAGAAAAACGGCAGAAAGAAGAAGAAGAAGCTCAAAAAACAGAGAAAAACATGGCTTGAACGGATTGTAATTTTTGCCGAACTTATGTATAATAAATCTCGGCGGTTATCAATGCCGCATCT
>MTLC01004001.1_pt1 | contig 27227 bp, 39 predicted proteins | sample 1982451 | NCBI WGS metagenome assembly MTLC01 (sample SAMN05710165, study PRJNA340218) | biofilm metagenome | isolation source: sample SPH anode biofilm adapted to +100 mV | place: USA | collected 2012-02-03 | reverse complement strand
GCTTTTAAAAACAACGTTTTTAAGCAAATCCTCATTTGCAAAGTTTGAGGAAGGGAAAATCCTGTTTCTTCCGTTGGATTTTCCCCAAAAAAACGCCCCGCCTTACCACCAACGATTTTTTACCCGCAAAGCCCGCTCAATTGCATACAACGTTTTGCAGCTACCCGAAGGTGGCGATTTCGAAGCACTTCACTGTCAACCAAGCAGAAATTTTGATAGAAGCACAAAGCTTGATTTAACCACTGAAACGCCACTTTTGGGTAGGTGCTGTTAGCTGTTGTTATTTCATTTTTTCGTTTCTGATTGTCAAACATATTAGTTTATATCCGTTATCAGTCCGTAAGAATTCAAAATGGTTCTGAGTAAAGTTCTTTTTGTCTCCGTGAGAAATTATTATAGACATTGTTGGATAAATCCAATCCTTAGATTCGCCACAATTATTGAAGTATTTCTCAAACTCTGTTCCCTCAAACATATATGGATTCAGTCCGTCACTTGAAATAAAATAATCAGTCTTTGGATTTAAGATTTCCAACAAACCGTTTTTCAGAATCGTATAATTGTCTGTAATAAGTCTTTCCTTATTTGATTTACCCCAACCATTTTGCGTTTCCCAAGTTATAGTGTCATAAGAAATACTAATCAACCTCTCTATTGTTAGGTCGTTTTGCAATTCTTTTGCAATCCATTGTCTAAATTCTTTTTCAAAGTCAACAAATGAATAGTAACTGCCATCCCTAGCTAAAAATGATTTCCTTGTCGTGTCTGAATGTTGTTCTTTAGTCTTTTCAAGTGTGAAAAAGTTTAATGAATTGTCATATTTAAAATTTTCTACCAGAACGTTGTTCGCTGTGTCAATTAAAACTTCTTGTCCGCCTGTCCAACTGAAATGATTACAGTCTGAATGTTTGTCCTTGTCCCAATATTTTTTTTCAGCTCCTTTAAGACCTATTATCATTCCGTTTCTAACTCTCGTCAAGTCATTGTAAATTGCTGGGACAACAATTTTTCCTGTTCTGTCAAACATTCCTACTTTGTCGGTTTTACTGTCTCTGAAACGAATAAAACCTTCACTTTCACAATCAGAACCATTGTCGAAAATATGTAAACTGTCTCTGCCAATCATTTTTCCCGATTTAGTCAAGTAGTAACTGCTCCATTTGCCATTATTTTCTTCGGAAACTGCAATTATGTTGTCAAACTTACTCGCACTTGTGAATCCCGTAAATTTTGGTTCAATTTTAACAACACCATTTTTGTCTTTGTAGCCAACCAATGTCGTGTCTTTATTCCAAAAGGAAGTCCAGGTGTCATTACTTTGTCCAAGTAAATTCAAACTTGAAATTGTAGTGAGGAATGTTAATATGTATAATTTCATTTTCATTTGCCAGGTCGTTCTATAATAACAGCTAACGGTTTGCAGCTACCCGAAGGTGGCGATTTCGAAGCAGTTCACTGTCAACCAAGCCGAAACTTTGATAGAAGCACAAAGCTTGATTTAACCACTGAACCGCCACTTTTGGGTAGGTGCTGTTAGGCGTTCGTTATTCTTTGTTTACCTCATCTATCACTTCTTTTATTACTTTGATTGCTTTGTCGTAGTCAATCTTAAAAAACTCTCGTCTAGGATCAACTCTATAGTCATTTAGTCTGCTATGAATTTCCTTTTCTGCCTTAACACAGTCTTTAACATTCCACTCTTGAGATTTATAAAATTTGTCAGGAACACTAGTCTTTGAAAGTTGATTAACTCTGTCATCCACTTCATTTCTAGTCAGCCCAATTTTGAAAATATTTTTGTCCATTGTAGGGTTTCTCAAAATGTAAATAAACCCTGCGTTCTTACCTTTGAATAATTCAGTTTCTTTTTCTACAACTAAATCTTCTTCCTTTGCTTCGAACCAACTTAAGTTTTGATTTACCCAAGTTCTGCCGTGTATCGGATTTCCTTTTTTATCTAATCCTATTTCATCCAATCCTAAATTCTTCCAATAACCGTCAGTTTGTACTTTAAATAGGTCATCCCTAAGCTTTATCTTGTCAGGTGAAAGAACATTGTCTGTATCTATTGAGTAAAGTGATTTTGTTGATGCCTTAAACCCAAATACGTTATTGAATTTCCTTTTGGTTAATGGGCTACTGAACTGCTTTTTGAATTTGGTGTCTAAAACCTCTTCTACAATGGCATCTTCTTTTGAATTAAAAAAATATGGCAAATACAACGATAGTTTTATTACTTCAAATATTGGGTTAAAACCTTCTATCTTCTCCCTGCTATTTTCATACGCTGTTTTTAGTTCTTCAGATATAAAATCTCCATTTTCTTTTAAAAAGCCATCTATTTCGTCTGTTACAACGTTAAACATAAGATTGGTTTCTTCTGCTACATACCTTGCATCAATAGTCATTGTTTCTAAGTCAATCCTTGCAGCAACTAAAACCTTTATAAATTTTTTATCTTCATCTAAATATTCATACTCTATTTCTTCAGTTTTAAGCGTTTCCTTTATTTCATCAATAATTTTAGACTTGTTTGGATTTTGGGTGTCAAATTTGAATGAATCTTTATCAATTGAAAGATTCTCTGTCTTTTTCTTACCCGTAACCATTAAAACAGTTATTTCATTCTCTCTTCGAATTATTGAAACTCCTGCGACAATAAATTCTTCATCTGCATCATTTTTGAATTTTATTTCTACAAGGTCTTTACCAACATTGAAGTTGTAAATAATATCAGAAGTTATGTTTTCATCAATTAGATTTTTATTATCATCAAATTCTCTAGAAGTTATGTAGTCAATGAAGTCAAAAAATGAAATCAAGTAATTCTCTTCTTCAATAAGTTCAAAATATATTTCAGGTTTTCTGTAATTAAAAAATGCTTCCATAATGTTAAACATTACGGGCATACTTCTTAAACCATATTTCCAAGCTCTGTTATTGAACTCCGCTAGGAAGTGTCGAAGCGAATTTTCCGTTAGGAAGTCGCAGTTTGATAAGTATTGTGCTTCTAGAGATTTTGTAACCTTCTCCCAACTTTTTTTACTAAACTCCTTTATTCCCGGATTGTCTTGTTCTCTTTTTTTTAATTTCTCAATGGCGTCCAAATATGCTTTAGTCCCAACTGGTGGCAGAACATCTCTGAATATTTCTTGTCGTCTGTTGATATTACTTTTCACGGTTTTGTCTTTTTATAATGACGCCTAACGGATGGGGCTATGAGAAGTGGCGGATTGCGGGCTGGTAACTTTCAAGACTCCAATAATGTTCGTGCGGGTTGCAAAGTTTGATTTTTGCTGTTAGACCGCCATTTCTTATAGCCCGTGTTGGGTGTTCGTTGTTTTTTATTTGTCCAAAAGTTCGCTTAATATTTCGTCTAAATGTGCATCAAGGTCGCCAATATATTCGGTATGTGGGATATTAAGTTCTTGAAGTACCTTTCCAAATCGTTTGTATCCGTTTTCGTCCCGTAATTCAACCCATTTTACATTGAGCAAATCGGCTTGTTGCTTGTTTAAATCCGACATTTTGTCTGCTACAAAAACATTGCTTTGTCTTGCAAAAATGGCATCTGCACTTTCGGGATTTCCACGTCCCATAAGTTTCACTTCGCAGCGTGAATAAATGTTTCCGTTGATTAAATAAAAGTCCACTTCTCGCATACTTGCAGGTATTTTATTTTGGTCGAAATGCTCAAAAGGAACGTTGTAAACCATACAAAGCGTTGCCATTAAATATTTTTCCACACGCTTGCCCGCTGTACTCCAAAGTCCACCACGAAGTGCGGCTCGTTTTACCGCCAATGTGTTTATCACAATCAAACTCTCGTTGATATTGAGTTCCACGCTTACGCCTTTGAATTTTAGCGTTAAAGTTAAATCAATGTCGGGTTGGGTTTCTACAAGATTGCTGATTGACTGATACAGTATGTCGTAATGCTCGTTTGAAGCGTCTATCACAACTTCTCTCGAAGCGGTATTGTACATATTTGTTATCGTTTTCTTGTTCAGCCCTGAATTGATTGCTATTTCCTCAGAAGATAATCTGCGATTTAAAAACGTCTCTTTGTACCAATCAATCGTTACGTCTTGATTTGCCAATTTTGCATCAACAATTTTCTTGAAAAAATCAATAGCGAATTGTAGAAATTCGGCGTTGATTAATGCAACTACTTCAATTCTATAATCTTGCCCTTTGACAAGGCGTTTTATGATATTTTTTACAACTTGGTCGGTAAGTGTCATTTGGCTTTTTCTTTAAATTGCTCCAATGTTAAAAATTTGGTTTTCAGTTCATTAAACATTGCTTGCGAATTAGATTTTGATTTCATATATTCAAAATAAGTAGGTTCTTGTTCGGTCAGAAAAAACAATCGGTCTAATGCTTTTGCTGTTCGCCCTACTGTTCCGCTACCGCCAAATGGGTCGAAAACTAAATCACCTTTGTATGAATAGTATTGAATTACACGTTTGCAGAGTTCAACTGGAAAAATGGCGGAATGAACTTTATCGAAACAGGGGTCTATTTTCCAAACATTTGTAGTTTCGTAACCATCGGCAACCTTGCTATTTTCTACCGTATTGTAATCATAACTTCTTATGTTCCAATCTAATAGCTTTTCTGTTTGTTTTCGGTAAACCATTAAATATTCAGTAACTGCATTGGGTTTGTAGCCAAGCGGTTTGCGGTGTTGCATAAATCCGCCAATGCGATTTTTAACACTTGCTTCGGGTTTTAGCCAAATAATGTCGTCAATAAATTCCCAACCGTTTTTTACTAAATAGGGGTGTAAATCGAATGGTATTCCGTATCTTTTACTTGAATGTGAGCGACTTACACGCGGAATGATTATCGGCGAAGTGTTTACAATCAAAAAACGTCCCTCTTTTGTTATGCGGTGGGTTTCTCTAAAAACTTCGTCTAAAAACTCCAAATAGGCTTGATAACTCGGATAAATCGAATAATCACGAGCGTTGTAATAAGGTGGCGAAGTGAATGTTAAATGTACGCTTTCGTCAGGCACAAATTTTAATGCTTCTCGAACATCGGCATTTACAACCGTGTTTTTCAAAAAATCGTAAGTTTGGGCGTGTGGTAATGCTGATTTTGTGGCTGTTTCTTTGGCAAAATACTCTTTGTAAATAACTGTACGCACCATTTCGTTGGGGTGGTTTATCAATGGGCGCAAGTGGTTTTCCACTTCTTTGTCTTGGTCGAAAACGAGCAATCCACGAATGGCTTGACAAACAATTTTTGGGTCTTCGTCTTCTAAAAAATCAAACAAAAGCGGTTTATTTTCAGGCTTTCGTTGTCGTCCGATAGACGAAATTATTTCACGCCTAACACTTGTGTCTTTTTCGGTTTTATAAAGTTCAACAAGTTCGGTGGTATTTGATTTTCCGTTGAGTTTTCCAATGTTTTTTACAGCATTCAGCCGCACTTGTGCGTGTGGGTGATTTAATAAATCGTACAGAAAAGCGCCTTCAAAGTTTTTAGGTAATTGTCCCAAATTTTCGAGAACAAAGTTTATCGAGCCAACATCTCGCTGGTTATCAATAAAATTCGCTATTTCCGAACAGCCTTTGTGCTTTAATTCTGTGATAAATTGTTTTGTCATTTCTGCCTTTTCATTGAGAATTTTCAGTTTTACAAAGGTACTAAAATTTGATTACGTTATCTATTATGTTACCTTGAATTTTTGCAGAATGTTTTTCTTACAATGACACCCAACACGCAAATATACGCAACAATATTGAAATTTACAAAATATTATCATAAAAAATTTAAAATAGGTGATAAGTATTTGATAACTATCTAAAATTTATTGTTGGTATATTGCGTAAAACAGATTATTTCTTCTATATTTGCGATGATTTTAATCAAAATGGATAGTTTTAACATATTAAAAATACGCGCTTATGGATTTTACGGATAAACGTTTTTCTTTTGAAGCGGGCGAGCATAAGGGTAAGCGGGTCATTTGGATTCGGTTTGAAAAAAACGATGAATTAATCCGTTTTGTGCGGTTGCATACCAAAGCGTGGTGGTCCCGCACGGCAAAAGCATGGTATGTTGCGGATAGCAGGCATTATCGGGATTTATTTCACCTGAAACCTAACATTACCGGAAAAGAAGTGATTCTGAAAATTCACGAGGTGAATCTTCCTGCTTTAAAACGACTTCAAGAACAAATTACACTGAAAGGATACAGTGAAAATACGCTGCGTACCTATTCGCTGGAATTTGCGCAATTGCTTTATACACTGAAATCGCATCCGGTAGATGAACTTACGCCCGAACGGTTAAGAAGTTACTTCCTGTACTGTCATCAAAAACTTAAATTATCTGAAAGTGAAATACATAGCCGCATAAATGCCGTTAAATTTTATTTTGAACAAGTGTTGCATCAGGATAAAATGTTTTTCGACATTCCTAGACCTAAAAAACCGTTTATTTTGCCTAAAATGCTGGATAAGAAAGAGGTAAAACGGGTTATAGATGCCTTGGAAAACTCAAAACATAAGCTTATTTTGCAGCTCGCTTACGGTATGGGATTGCGCGTAAGCGAAGTTACGGCGCTAAAAGTAACAGACATCAATAGCCATACCATGACTGTGCGCGTGGAACAAGGGAAAGGAAAAAAAGACCGCGTGGTGGTGTTGCCGGAAAGCGTATTGGACAGCTTACGGGCATATTATAAAGAGTACCGCCCCAAAGAGTATTTGTTTGAAGGTCAATTTGGAGGAAAGTATTCAACGCGCAGCGCACAAGCGGTTTTCAAAAACGCGATGCGGAAAGCCGGAATTGATAAAAGAATAGGTGTGCACGGATTGCGCCACAGTTACGCCACGCATCTTTTGGAAACAGGAACCGATATGCGTTTTATACAAGAGCTGTTGGGGCATAATTCCATCAAAACCACCCAAATTTACACGCATATTTCCGATGTGTCAAAGTCTAACGTAAAAAGTCCGCTGGATATGCTTTAAATTCTATCGAAAAACGAAGCTCTAAAATCTCTTTTATCGGTTTCTTAAAAGATATTTCTTAAAACTTGCCTGAAAATATTTTTATCTCTCCCATTGCTATTTAAAAAAAACTTCGTACCTTTGCAACCCATTTTGACAAAAAGCTAAATGGATAATTAATAAGGAATTATTTAATAAATAAAAGAAAAGAAATGCCTACAATTCAGCAATTAGTTAGAAAAGGAAGAGTAGAATTGATCGACAAAAGTAAATCTCCTGCGTTGGATTCATGTCCGCAGCGCCGTGGAGTTTGCGTGCGCGTATATACCACTACTCCTAAAAAACCTAACTCTGCAATGCGTAAAGTGGCTCGTGTACGTTTAACGAACCAAAAAGAAGTGAATGCCTACATTCCGGGCGAAGGACACAACCTGCAAGAACACTCCATCGTAATGGTGCGTGGCGGTCGTGTAAAAGACCTTCCGGGTGTGCGTTACCACGTGGTTCGCGGTACATTGGATACCGCCGGTGTTAACGGTCGTACACAACGTCGCTCTAAATACGGCGCTAAACGCCCCAAACCGGGACAAGCCGCAGCAGCAGCCAAAGGTAAAAAGAAATAAGTAGGTAGTTTGCAGTTTATAGTTTGCAGTTTATAGTTTATAGTAGCTCACAGTTTATATTTAACAAACTCAGAACTCGAAACTCAGAACTCGAAAACTCGTAACTCGTAACTCGTAACTAATTTCAACTATTTAACAAAATCAAGTTTCTAAACAACTTGTTTGCGTTTTTAAGGTAGCAGATGATCGGTTGAGTAAATAAATTCGGAGGAATTTGTTGAAGCATAACTAAACAGCAACCAAAAAACAAAAAACGAAATTTTTTTACAAAAATGAGAAAAACAAAACCAAAAAAACGGGTTATCCTTCCGGATCCTGTTTTTAATGAATCTGTGGTTACAAAATTTGTAAATCACTTAATGTTTGACGGTAAAAAATCTACCGCTTTCAGCATTTTCTATTCCTCATTAGATGTGGTAAAAACCAAGCTTCCAAACGAAGAAAGAGCTCCTCTTGAAATTTGGAAAAAAGCCTTGGAAAATATTACTCCGCTCGTGGAAGTAAAATCACGTCGCGTGGGAGGCGCCACATTCCAAGTTCCTACCGAGATTCGTCCAGACAGGAAAGAATCTATCTCAATGAAAAATCTTATATTATATGCTCGCAAACGCGGCGGACGTTCGATGGCTGATAAGTTGGCTGCCGAAATCATTGACGCTTTTAATAACCAAGGCGGCGCTTTCAAACGCAAGGAAGATATGCACCGTATGGCAGAAGCTAACCGCGCATTCGCACATTTCAGATTTTAAAAACCTGCCCCCCGACCCCCTGAAGGGGGAGTAAGAGCGGGCTTTTGAAAGTTTGTTTGTAACATCTTTATATGTAGAAAAAACTTTCCTAAAATAAAAAAACATAGACTAAGGCTGTTCTCCGAGCGCTTCTCTCAAAAATCCCCCCCTTTGGGGGGTTAGGGGGCAGGAGCAGGTTGGGGCAGATTGCATCAAAATTATGGCAAAAGGAGATTTAAGTTATAACAGGAACATCGGTATTATGGCTCACATTGATGCCGGTAAAACTACAACGTCTGAACGTATTTTGTTCTATACGGGACTTACCCATAAAATAGGGGAGGTTCACGATGGAGCTGCCACGATGGACTGGATGGAGCAAGAGCAGGAGCGTGGTATTACCATTACTTCGGCAGCTACCACTACTTCTTGGGAATATTTGGGCGATAAATATAAAATTAATTTGATTGACACTCCGGGACACGTGGACTTTACTGTTGAAGTAGAACGTTCGTTACGTATTTTGGACGGTGCCGTAGCAGCGTTCTGCGCTGTAGGTGGTGTGGAACCACAGTCGGAAACCGTATGGCGTCAAGCTGACAAATACAACGTACCCCGTGTAGGTTATGTAAATAAAATGGACCGTTCCGGAGCCGACTTCTTTGAAGTAGTGCGTCAAGTAAAAGACGTGCTGGGCGCTACGCCGTGTCCTATTCAAATTCCTATCGGCGCTGAAGAAAAATTCCGCGGCGTAGTGGATTTGATTAAAATGAAAGCCATCCTTTGGCATGATGAAACCATGGGCGCGCAATACAGCGTGGAAGAAATTCCTGCCGATTTGCTTGACGAAGCGCAAGAGTGGAGAGATAAAATGCTCGAAACATGTGCCGAGTTTGACGATGTGCTGATGGAAAAATACTTTGATGACCCTTCTACCATTACCGAAGACGAAATCAAAGCCGCTATCCGTAAAGGAACCATCGAAATGAAGATTAACCCGATGATTTGTGGTTCTTCATTCAAAAATAAAGGTGTTCAAACCATGCTGGATGCCGTTTGCGCTTTCTTGCCCAGTCCGCTGGATACCCCGGAAATTGTGGGTATGGATCCCAGAACTGAAAAAGAAATAGTGCGTCATCCGGATGCGAAAGAACCGTTGACTGCGTTGGCGTTCAAAATCGCTACCGACCCGTATGTAGGTCGTTTGTGCTTCTTCCGTGTTTATTCCGGTAAGTTGGAGGCAGGAAGTTATGTGTACAATACTCGTTCTGAGAAAAAAGAACGTATTTCACGCATTTTCCAAATGCACTCTAACAAACAAAATCCTGTGGAACTTATTTCTGCCGGAGACATTGGCGCTGGAGTAGGCTTCAAGGATATCCGCACCGGTGATACGCTTTGTGATGAAGCGCATCCTATCACGCTGGAATCTATGGACTTCCCTGCACCCGTAATCGGTATTTCAGTAGAACCGAAAACGCAGAAAGACTTGGATAAACTCGGTATGGGATTAGCTAAACTGGCTGAAGAGGATCCTACGTTTACGGTTAAAACCGATGAACAATCCGGTCAAACCGTTATCAGCGGTATGGGTGAACTTCACCTGGAAATTATTATTGACCGCTTGCGTCGTGAGTTTAAGGTGGAATGTAACCAAGGACGCCCGCAAGTAGCCTATAAAGAAGCTATTACTAAACCGGTAGAAATCCGTGAAGTTTACAAGAAACAATCCGGTGGTCGTGGTAAATTTGCTGACATCATTGTGAAAGTAGAACCGCAGGACAAAGACTTTGAAGGCGGCGGACTACAATTTGTGGACGTGGTAAAAGGTGGTAATATCCCCAAAGAATTTATTCCTTCGGTACAAAAAGGTTTCAATGCCGCTATGAAAAACGGTGTGCTTGCCGGTTTCCCGATGGATACGCTGAAAGTAACACTGATGGACGGATCATTCCACGCGGTAGACTCTGACCAACTTTCGTTTGAAATCTGTGCTCAATTAGCTTATAAAACCGCTTGCGCCAAAGCAAAACCGGTGTTGATGGAGCCCATTATGAAAATGGAAGTAGTAACCCCCGAAGAAAGCATGGGTGACGTAATCGGCGACTTAAACAAGCGCCGCGGACAAGTAGAAGGAATGGAAAGTAGCCGTACCGGCGCACGTATCGTGAAAGCCAAAGTGCCTCTGGCAGAAACTTTTGGTTATGTAACCGCATTGCGTACCATTACTTCCGGTCGTGCTACCTCTTCTATGGAATTCTCACACTACGCCGAAGTTTCCGCTTCACTTGCCAAACAAGTAGTAACAGAAGCAGGCGGTAAAGTAGAATTACTGTAAAAGCACTGCCCCCTAAATCCCCCAAAGGGGGACTTTTCTGCCTAAAAAATGTTTTTAGATGCTTGAAAAGTTATGGGGTATCAAAACGATAACTAAAACGCTTCTTTAAGTCCCAAAAACTTTTTCCCTTTTTCTTTCCCTCGTTGGGGAAAGTCCCAAAGGGGATAGGGGTAGGGGATTTAGGGGGCTTAAAATCCGTTGAACGAATGACTCTTTAACGGTAAAAATACAATAACTTAATCAGAGTTAGGTTTTGAGTTTTGAGTTTAATAACCCGAAACTCGAAACTCGAAACTCGAAACTAAAAACATCATGAGTCAAAAAATCAGAATCAAACTCAAATCTTACGATCACAATTTGGTGGACAAATCTGCCGAAAAAATCGTAAAAACCGTAAAAGCTACGGGTGCGGTAATCAGCGGACCTATTCCACTGCCTACGCACAAACGTATTTTCACAGTAAACCGTTCTACGTTCGTAAATAAAAAATCGCGCGAACAATTTGAACTGTCTTCATTCAAACGCCTTATCGACATTTACAACTCTACCGGCAAAACCGTAGACGCGTTGATGAAACTGGAACTTCCCAGCGGCGTAGAAGTAGAAATAAAAGTCTGAAAATAGTTACGAGTTACGAGTTACGAGTTACGAGTTTTGCTTGGAGCAGTTCTGTTTGTAATTTGTAGTTTAGTAACTTGTAAATTAAAAATTATCAATAAAATATAGTTGCGTATTAATACGGGTCTTGTAACTCGTAACTCGTAACTTGTAACTAAAAAAACATTTGAAATGCCAGGATTATTAGGAAAAAAAATCGGAATGACATCCGTTTTCAGCGCCGACGGTAAAAATGTACCGTGCACTGTTATCGAAGCAGGTCCTTGTGTAGTTACTCAAATTAAAACGGTAGAAACAGACGGTTATGAGGCTGTGCAGGTGGGTTTCCAAGAAAAAAAGGAAAAACACACCACCAAGCCCGAAGCCGGACACTTCAAAGCTGCCGGAGTAGCGCCGCAACGCCACTTGGTTGAGTTCAAAGAATTCGAACAAGAATTCAAACTCGGTGATGTAATCACCGTAGATGGTATGTTTGAAGCCGATACGTTTGTGGACGTAGTAGGAACTTCAAAAGGTAAAGGACACCAAGGGGTGGTAAAACGCCACGGATTTGGTGGGGTAGGACAGAAGACCCACGGGCAGCACAATCGTCTGCGCGCGCCGGGTTCACTCGGAGCGTCATCGTGGCCCTCACGCGTTATGAAAGGTATGCGTATGGGAGGACGTACAGGAGGCGACCGCGTAACCATTCAAAACTTGCAAGTATTAAAAGTTATTCCGGAACACAACTTGATTCTTGTGAAAGGATCCGTTCCGGGAGCAAAAGGTTCAATCGTAATTATCAATAAATAAATAGTATGGAACTGAATATCTTAGACATCAACGGAAAAGAAACCGGTAAAAAAGTATCGCTGAACGATGCTATTTTCGGTATTGAGCCAAATGACCACGCTATTTATTTAGATGTAAAACAGTATTTGGCAAATCAGCGTCAAGGTACGCATAAATCAAAAGGAAGAAGTGAAATAGCCGGTTCTACCCGCAAGCTTGGTCGTCAAAAAGGTGGCGGTGGAGCTCGTCCGGGCGATATTAAATCACCGGTACGCGTAGGGGGTGGACGTGTTTTTGGTCCCGTTCCACGTGATTACAGCTTCAAACTGAATAAAAAAGTAAAACAGTTGGCACGCAAATCCGCGCTTTCATACAAAGCCAAAGACAGCGCAATCATTGTGCTTGACGCGCTAAACTTTGAAGCCCCAAAAACCAAAGAATTTGTAGCATTGACAAAAAATTTGCAAGTGGCTGATAAAAAGACACTTTTCGTTTTGTCAAATGGAAATAAAAACGTATATTTGTCGGCTCGTAATTTACCCACGTCGAAAGTGGTAACAGTTTCTGAATTAAATACTTACTCAATTCTTCATGCGAAAAATTTAGTATTTACAGCAGAATCAGTTGCCGCATTGGAACAAATATTTAAAGCGTAAGGAGGAAAAAACAGATGGCAATTATCATAAAACCAATCGTTACAGAAAAGATGACGCAGTTGGGCGACAAGTTCAACCGTTACGGCTTTCGGGTGGAAAAAAGCGCGAACAAGATTGAAATTAAAAAAGCAATCGAAACCATGTACAGCGTAACAGTAACCGATGTGAACACATTGGTGGTAGCCCCCAAAAGAAAAAGCCGCTACACAAAAACCGGCTTGGTAAACGGCGCTACATCCGCTTATAAAAAAGCAGTAGTTACGCTCAAAGAAGGAGATAAAATTGATTTTTATAGCAATATCTAATTTGCCCCCTAACCCCCTAAAGGGGGAATAGGTGAGCAAACCCAAAAAGTCCCCCTTGAGGGGGATTTAGGGGGCTAAACTAAAAAAATAAATGGCAGTACGTAAATTAAAACCCACTACACCGGGGCAAAGACACAAGATTATTGGTACATTTGACACAGTTACGGCAAGTGCACCAGAAAAATCTCTTGTAGCCGGCACACGCAAAAGCGGTGGTCGAAACCATGATGGTAAAATGACCATGCGTTACATCGGAGGCGGACACAAGAAGAAATACAGAGTAATTGACTTCAAACGTAACAAAGACGGTGTACCCGCTACTGTTAACAGCATTGAATATGACCCGAATCGTTCGGCTCGTATCGCTTTGTTGTTTTACGCAGATGGCGAAAAACGTTACATTCTTGCACCCAATGGATTGCAAGTAGGTCAAGTAGTACTTTCAGGCGCTGAGGCAGCTCCTGAAGTTGGTAATGCGCTTTTATTAGCAAACATTCCTCTGGGAACGGTAGTTCATAACATTGAACTTCGTCCCGGACAAGGCGCCGCTATGGTTCGCTCAGCCGGAACATTTGCTCAACTCACTTCGAGAGAAGACAAGTATGCGATTATCAAATTACCTTCCGGCGAAGTGCGCAAGGTGCTTGCATCATGCAAAGCCACCATCGGCAGCGTCGGTAACTCAGACCACGCATTGGAAAGATCAGGTAAAGCAGGTCGTTCACGTTGGCTTGGACGTCGTCCACGCGTAAGAGGTGTGGCAATGAACCCCGTAGATCACCCGATGGGTGGTGGCGAAGGTCGCGCTTCGGGTGGTCACCCACGTTCACGCAAAGGCTTGTTGGCTAAGGGATACAAAACACGTGCCCCGAAAAAACAATCGAGCCAATATATTATTGAAAGAAAGAAAAAATAATTAGAAAAAAGAAGTAAATAATATGAGCCGATCATTAAAAAAAGGACCATTTATCAACTTGAAGTTAGAGAAAAAAGTGCTGGGCATGAATGAGAGCGGTAAAAAAACCGTGGTAAAGACTTGGTCGCGCGCTACTATGATTTCCCCTGACTTCGTAGGTCATACAATTGCAGTTCACAATGGAAACAAATTTATTCCCGTGTATATTACCGAAAATATGGTAGGACACAAATTGGGCGAGTTTTCACCCACACGTATCTTCCGCGGTCACGGTGGTAAAAAGAAATAATCCATTGAAATAAAACAATTTAAGAAAATAAAAAAAGTTAGAATATAACACAATGGGTGCAAGAAAAAGAATATCAGCCGAAGCCAGAAAAGAAGCGCAAGAAACGCAATATTTTGCTAAGCTTGTAGGCGTTCCCACTTCACCGCGCAAAATGCGTCTGGTAGCAGACATGATACGCGGAATGGAAGTAAACCGGGCGCTGGGCGTTTTGAAATTCTCAAACAAAGAGGCTTCCGCTAAAATGGAAAAACTATTGAAATCCGCTATTGCCAACTGGGAAAGCAAAACCGAGCAAAAAGCGGATAACGCTAATTTATATGTAAGTAAAGTGTACGTGGACTCGGCAACTATGCTTAAACGTCTGCGCACCGCGCCGCAAGGACGCGGATACCGCATACGCAAACGTTCCAATCACGTAACACTTTTCGTAGATACCAAAACTACTAACGATACTCAAAACTAAGCACGATGGGACAGAAGACAAATCCGATAAGTAATCGTTTAGGGATCATCCGCGGATGGGACTCTAACTGGTATGGTGGCAACAATTATGGCGACACCATCCTTGAAGACAGCAAAATCAGAAAATATTTGAACGCCCGTCTTGCCAAAGCCAGTGTATCGCGCATCGTAATTGAACGCACGCTGAAACTTGTAACAATCACTGTTTGCACCGCACGTCCGGGAATTATCATCGGAAAAGGCGGTCAGGAAGTGGACAAGCTCAAAGAAGAGTTGAAAAAAATTACCGATAAGGAAATTCAAATCAACATCTTTGAAATCAAGCGTCCGGAAATGGATGCCGTTATCGTGGCAAACAACTTGGCGCGCCAGGTAGAAGGAAAAATAGCTTACCGCCGCGCGGTGAAAATGGCTATCGCTTCCACCATGCGTCTGGGTGCCGAAGGTATCAAAGTACAGGTATCAGGTCGTTTGAATGGCGCTGAGATGGCGCGTTCAGAAATGTATAAAGAAGGAAGAACCCCTCTGCATACCTTCCGGGCAGATATTGATTACGCTCACGCCGAAGCATTGACTAAGGTGGGCATCATCGGTATCAAAGTATGGATTTGTCGTGGCGAAATCTACGGCAAAAAAGACTTAGCCCCCTCTTTTACTTCCGACAAGCAAAGCGGCAACCGTGGCGGTGAACACCGTGGCGGAGGCGACCGCAGAGACGACCGCGGAGGCAAAGGATTTAGAAAAAGAAAAAAATAAACTGTTATTAATGAAATTTTGATTTAAGGAAAAGTTATGTTACAACCTAAAAAAACAAAGTTCAGGAGACAGCAAAAGGGGCGCATGAAAGGAAATGCCCAAAGAGGTCACGAGTTAGCGTTCGGTTCTTTCGGAATTAAATCGTTACAATCGAAATGGCTCACCGGACGTCAAATTGAAGCCGCCCGTATTGCTGTTACACGTTATATGCAACGCCAGGGACAAATCTGGATACGCGTTTTCCCCGATAAACCCATTACCAAAAAACCCGCCGAAGTGCGTATGGGTAAAGGTAAGGGAGCACCGGAAGGATTCGTGGCGCCAGTAACCCCAGGACGTATCATCATTGAAGTAGAAGGCGTATCTTTCGATATCGCGAAAGAAGCCCTGCGTCTTGCAGCGCAAAAGTTACCCGTTACTACTCGTTTTATAGTAAGACGAGATTTTGACACCAACGAACAAAATGCATAAGGAATATGAAAATCAAGGAAATTAAAGAATTAACAGACAAAGAAATTCAAGAACGTTTGGACGCCGAAAAAGACCGTCTTTCACACTTGAAATTGAATCACGCTATTTCGCCGCTTGATAATCCGATGCAAATCAAAGACGTACGCCGTAACATTGCTCGTTTTGCAACAGAGTTACGTCAGCGGGAATTAACATCTAACAAGTAACAAAGAGTCTGATGGAAACAAGAAATTTAAGAAAAGTAAGAACGGGTGTAGTATTCAGCAACAAAATGGAAAAAACCATTACGGTAGCTGTGAAATGGAAAGAAAAACACCCTATTTACGGCAAGTTCGTAAATAAGACCAAAAAATACCACGCGCACGATGAAAAAAATGAATGCAACATTGGAGACACTGTAAGCATCATGGAAACACGTCCGCTGAGTAAAACCAAAAGATGGAGATTAACAGAAATTATCGAAAGAGCGAAGTAAGAGTATGATACAACAAGAATCAAGACTAACAATTGCTGATAACAGCGGAGGTAAAGAAGCCCTCTGTATCAGAGTATTGGGAGGAACAGGAAAACGTTACGCATCATTAGGCGACGTCATTGTGGTAACAGTGAAAAACGTAGTTCCATCCAGCGACATGAAAAAAGGAACTGTATCAAAAGCCGTAATCGTGCGTACCAAAAAAGAAGTGCGCCGTGCCGACGGGTCTTACATCCGTTTTGACGATAACGCTTGCGTACTTTTGAATAACGCGGGCGAAATTCGCGGAAGCCGTATCTTCGGACCGGTGGCACGTGAACTTCGCGCTACGAATATGAAAATTATATCACTTGCACCGGAGGTGCTCTAATAAAATTAGAAATGTGAAATTAGAAATTAGAAAAATGAGTTTTGAGTTTTGAGTTTTGAGTTTTGAGTTTTGAGTTTTTATTTAACTTCTTAACTTCTTAACTTCTTAACTTCTGACTTCAAAAACTTCTAACTTCTGACTTCTAACTTCTAACTTATAAAGTATGAGTAAATTACACATAAAAAAAGGCGATACCGTGTATGTAAACACCGGAGTGGATAAAGGCAAGTCCGGACGCGTGTTGGAAGTTCTTGTGAAAGAAGAGCGCGCCATCGTAGAAGGTATCAATTTGGTATCAAAAAGTACCAAGCCTAACGCAAAACATCCGCAAGGAGGACTTATTAAACAAGAAGCCTCTATTCATATTTCAAATTTGAACCTGCTGGAAAAAGGTAAACCCGTACGCGTAGGACGCAAATTGAATAAAGAAAGCAAGTTGGTACGCATCTCTAAAAGATCAGGGGAGGAAATTTAAGCTATATGAACACCACAAGTATGAAAAATGATTATAGAGAACGCATCGTTCCTATTCTCATGAAAGAATTCGGATACACCACCGTAATGCAGGCGCCCAAACTTCAAAAAATAGTTTTGAACCAAGGATTGGGTATAGCCGTAGCCGATAAAAAAATCATCGACACAGCTATCAATGAAATGACTGCCATTACCGGACAAAAAGCCGTAGCTACACTTTCAAAGAAAGACATTTCAAACTTCAAAGTGCGTAAAAAAATGCCTATCGGTGTGCGTGTAACACTGCGCGGCGAACGCATGTATGAGTTCTTGGAACGTTTAGTACGTGTTGCTTTACCTCGTATCCGCGACTTCCGCGGCATTGAAAGCAAACTGGACGGACGTGGAAACTACACCCTGGGAATCGAAGAGCAAATCATTTTCCCCGAAATCAACATTGACGGTATCAGTCGCATTTTGGGTATGAACATCACGTTCGTAACCTCGGCGCAAACCGATGAAGAAGGCTACGCCTTGTTGAGAGAATTCGGATTACCATTTAAGAAAAACTAATTAAAGCACAAGTACAATGGCAAAAGAATCAATGAAAGCCCGTGAGGTAAAAAGAGCAAAACTGATTGCGAAATATGCCGATAAACGCGCGAAATTTATCGAAGAAGGAAACTACGATATGTTGCAAACCCTTCCGCGTAACTCTTCGCCCATCCGCATACACAATCGTTGCAAAATTACCGGACGCCCCAAAGGTTATATGCGCCAATTTGGAATTTCACGTATTCAGTTCCGTGAAATGGCATCCAAAGGCTTAATACCCGGAGTAAAAAAAGCAAGCTGGTAAATCAGCCCCCTAAATCCCCCGAAGGGGGACTTTTAGAGAGCAAAATCTATCAGACAAAAATAAATTAAAAACGTCTTACCGTCTTCTTTTAAGTCCCCCTGCGGGGGATTTAGGGGGCTAATCCTTTTGGGGTTTAGGGGGTTGGGCTTTAAATATTGTCCCCGTGTGGGGATCAATTTAACAACAAAATAATATGACAGATCCTATTGCAGATTATTTAACCCGATTGAGGAACGCAATCAAAGCAAATCACCGCGTGGTGGAAGTTCCTGCATCGAATTTAAAAAGAGAAATGACTCGGATATTGCATGAAAAAGGCTATATCCTCAACTACAAATTTGTAGAAGACGACACACAAGGCATCATTAAAATAGCCTTGAAGTATGATCCGGTTAACAAAGTTAACTCGATTAAAAAACTCCAAAGAGTATCTACGCCCGGTTTGCGTCAGTACGTAGGTTATAAAGAAATGCCTCGCGTGTTGAACGGATTGGGTATTGCTATTTTATCCACTTCAAAAGGGGTGATGACAGATAAAGAAGCCCGCGACTTGAAAATCGGTGGCGAAGTATTATGTTATGTTTATTAATTAAAGAGGAGGAAAAAGTAGTATGTCAAGAATTGGAAAATTACCCATCACTCTTCCCAAAGGAGTAAGCATTGAAGTAAAAGACAATGTGGTAACGGCAAAAGGGCCGAAAGGCGAACTCACACAGCCTATCGCGCCTACCATTGAAGTAAAAGTAGAAGAAGGCGAAGTAGTAGTAACCCGTCCGAATGACGAAAAACAAAACCGCGCCTTTCATGGACTCTACCGCTCGTTAATCAACAATATGATTGTCGGCGTTTCAGAAGGATACAAAAAAACGCTGGAATTAGTAGGCGTAGGATACCGCGCAGCAAATACAGGAAACGTTTTGGAACTTTCATTGGGATATTCGCACATGATTTATTTGCAATTACCCAAAGAAATTAAATTAGAAACCAAGAGTGAACGTAACCAAAATCCGCTCATCATCTTGGAAAGCAGTGACAAACAACTGTTAGGTCAAGTATGTGCTAAAATCCGCTCGCTTCGTAAACCTGAACCTTACAAAGGAAAAGGTATTAAATTCCAAGGCGAAGTTATCCGTCGTAAAGCAGGTAAATCTGCCGGTAAATAAACTATGTAAACTTGTGAAACTATGACAGACAAAAATATAAGAAGAAACAGAATAAAAGCGCATATCCGTACCAAAGTATCGGGTACTGCCGAAAAACCCCGCTTAACGGTGTTTCGCAGCAACGCGCAAATTTACGCACAAGTAATTGACGATGTCAATGGCGTAACTCTGGTCTCAGCCTCTTCATTGGCAAAAGCCGAAAAACCGGCAGCAAAATCGGCTGAAAAAGGCGCTAAAAAAGAAACCGTTAAAAAAGAAAAATCAACGATTAATAAAACGGAACAAGCTGCCAATGTAGGTAAACTCATCGCGAAAGCGGCGTTGGAAGCCGGAATTAAAGAAGTGGTATTTGACCGAAACGGTTACCTGTATCACGGACGTGTAAAACAATTAGCCGAAGCTGCTCGCGAAGGCGGACTTAAATTTTAATGGACGATGGCAACAAAAATGAATAAAGTAAAAACTACAAACGATATCGAGCTAAAAGATAGACTTGTAGCAGTAAATCGGGTAACAAAAGTTACAAAAGGTGGACGCGCGTTTAGTTTTTCTGCCATTGTGGTAGTAGGTAACGAAGACGGAATCGTGGGCTGGGGCTTAGGTAAAGCCGGCGAAGTAACTGCCGCCATAGCCAAAGGCACCGAAGCCGCTAAAAAGAATCTGATTAAAGTTCCCGTACTGAACGGAACCATTCCTCACGAACAAATAGCCAAGTTTGGCGGCGCCAAAGTATACATTGAACCCGCTACACACGGTACCGGAGTAAAAGCCGGAGGCGCTATGCGCGCGGTACTGGAAAGTGTGGGAATTACAGACGTATTGGCAAAATCAAAAGGTTCATCAAACCCGCACAACTTGGTAAAAGCCACTATTCAGGCTCTTTCCGAATTGCGTGACGCTCATACCGTAGCTCAAAACAGAGGCGTATCATTAAGCACAGTGTTTAACGGATAAAAAAGGGAGATAAATTTTATGGCAACAATCAAAATAAAACAAGTAAGAAGTAAAATCAAATGCCCGAGAGACCAGAAACTCACGCTCGAAGCGTTGGGACTGCGTAAAATGCAAGCCGTAGTAGAACACGAAGCAACACCGCAAATACTGGGAATGGTAGCCAAAGTAAAACACTTGGTGGAAGTAATAGATTAATTTACAATTTATTGATTTAAGATTTACGATTTTTTTTGGAAGAATCATATTGAAATCATAAAGAAATAAATTACACATCAGTTTAACAAAAAATAAATAGCATAAAGATATGAATTTAAGCAATTTAAAACCGGCTGTCGGTTCTGTGAAAACCCGTAAAAGAGTAGGTCGCGGTTCAGGTTCCGGTATGGGAGGTACTTCTACTCGCGGACACAAAGGACAAAAATCTCGCTCAGGATATTCCCGCAAAATTGGTTTTGAAGGAGGACAAATGCCTATTCAACGCCGTTTACCAAAATTCGGTTTCAAGAACATCAACCGCGTAGAGTTCAAAGCCATTAATTTGGAAACATTACAAGCGCTGGCAGACAGTAAAAATCTGACCAAAATAGGCTTGGTAGAACTTCGCGAAGCCGGCTTTATCGGTAAATCGGACTTGGTGAAAATACTGAGCAAAGGCACATTGTCAGCAAAATTAGAAGTAGAAGCAAACGCGTTCTCAAAATCGGCTGAAGAAGCAATTACAGCTGCCGGGGGAACCGCTACAAAAATTTAAAGCAAATGAAAAAACTCATTGAAACTTTAAAAAATATTTGGAAAATTGAAGACCTACGCAGCCGGTTGATAACCACCTTCTTATTTGTGTTGGTGTATCGTTTCGGATCTTACGTAGTGCTTCCGGGAGTGGATGCTACGGCGTTAACCCATCTTAAAGCGCAGACGGCAGGCGGTATCATGGCATTGCTGGATATGTTTTCAGGGGGTGCTTTCCATAACGCTTCTATTTTCGCGTTAGGAATTATGCCTTACATTTCGGCGTCCATCGTTATTCAGTTATTGGGTATCGCTGTGCCGAGTTTCCAGAAACTACAGCGTGAAGGTGAAAGCGGACGCCGTAAACTCAATCAATACACACGTTATTTGACAGTGATTATTTTGATGCTTCAAGCGCCGTCTTACCTCGCTAACTTAAGTGTACAACTGCGTCAGGCAGGTTCCACGCTTCCGAGCGGGTTCTTCTTTATAGCTTCTTCCACCATTATTTTAATGGCGGGAAGTATGTTTGTAATGTGGCTCGGCGAAAGAATTACCGACAAAGGTATAGGTAACGGCATATCATTCATCATTATGGTAGGTATTATTTCACGCCTACCGGGTGCGTTATTGAAGGAATTTACTTCCAGATTGCACTCTTCGGGTGGTGGTTTGATTATGTTTGTACTTGAGATTCTGATTCTTTTACTGGTGATCGGTTTTTCTATCCTGTTGGTACAAGGAACACGCAAAATCCCCGTGCAATACGCTAAACGCGTGGTGGGTAACAAACAATATGGCGGCGTACGTCAGTACATTCCGCTTAAAGTGAATGCCGCAGGTGTTATGCCTATCATCTTTGCGCAAGCCATTATGTTTGTGCCTGTAGCTATCGCGGGATATTCAAATTCTGAGAATATACATAGTTTCTTTGCTCATTTTACAAAATTTGACAGTGTAGGTTACAATGTTATTTTCGCTACGTTGATTATTGCGTTTACCTATTTTTATACCGCGATTACTATCAATCCTACGCAAATGGCAGAGGAAATGAAACGTAACAACGGTTTTATTCCCGGTATCAAACCCGGTAAAAGAACCGCTGAATATCTCGACTTGATAATGTCTCGCATCACGCTTCCGGGCTCAATATTCTTAGCTATTATAGCTATTTTGCCGGCTTTCGCGTCCATGCTTGGTATTACGCATGAGTTCGCTCAATTCTTTGGTGGAACCTCACTGCTTATTTTGGTTGGGGTAGTTTTAGATACATTGCAACAAATAGAAAGTCATCTTTTAATGCGCCACTACGATGGATTATTGAAATCGGGCAGAATTAAAGGACGTACCGGTAGTGTTGCGGCATATTAATAAGCCCCCCAGCCCCCTAAAGGGGGTGTCTGTATTCCCCCTTTAGGGGGTTAGGGGGCAGGTCTCTAAATTAAAGCAGATGATTTTTCTTAAATCAGACGAAGAAATAGAACTGTTGCGAAACAGCAACTTGATAGTAGCCCAAACATTGGCGGAAATGGCCAAACTGATTGCGCCGGGTGTAACTACCCTGCAATTAGACAAGCGGGCGGAAGAGTTTATAAGGGATAACGGAGGGGTACCCGGATTTCTCGGGTACAACGGTTTCCCTAATTCTCTCTGCACTTCGGTCAATGAACAAGTGGTTCACGGAATTCCCTCAGGCAATGTAGTCTTAAAAGAAGGAGATATTGTTTCAGTAGATTGCGGTGTGTATAAGAACGGTTTTCATGGCGACTCGGCATACACTTTTTGTGTAGGCGAAGTAGCTCCGGAAGTATTGGCATTGTTACGCACCACCAAAGAATCGCTCTACAAAGGTATTGAACAAGCGTATGAAGGCAGACGCATGGGAGATGTAGGAAGCGCTATCCAGACCTACTGCGAAGAAAGAGGTTATACCGTGGTTCGTGAAATGATAGGGCACGGCGTAGGACGCAACTTGCACGAGTCGCCCGAAGTTCCCAATTACGGCAGAAAAGGTAACGGCATCATGCTCAAAGCAGGAATGACCATCGCCATTGAGCCGATGATAAACTTGGGCGTGCGTCATTTAGTGTTTGAAAAAGACGGATGGACTACTCGGACGCAAGATCGGAAACCATCAGCGCATTTTGAACATTCCATCGCTATCCGACGTGGAAAAGCGGATATTTTATCCACATTCCAATACATTGAAGAAGTATTGGGCGAAAGAGCAATATAATAAGCTTTGAGCTTTCAGACGTCAGCTAAATTACTGCTGACAGCTAATCGCTAATCGCTAACAGCTAAACTAAAATTAATGGCAAAACAAACAGCAATAGAGCAAGACGGGACAATTATTGAAGCATTGTCAAACGCTATGTTTCGGGTAGAGCTTGAAAACGGACACGTGATTACGGCTCATATTTCGGGCAAAATGCGTATGCACTACATCAAAATTCTGCCGGGCGACCGCGTAAAAGTAGAAATGTCACCGTACGATTTGTCAAAAGGAAGAATATCGTTCAGATATAAATAGTTACCCCCTAACCCCCGTTCGGCTGAGCTCACGTCGAAGCCTGCGGAGGGGGATTTCAGACTTCAAGAAATTAATTAGACGGGTGAATGTGATTTATAGTATTAAATATTCAACTATTTAATAGCCTCAGATAGTTGGAAAGTCCTCCCACGGGGGATTTAGGGGGCTGAATTTCATTATGAAAGTAAGAGCATCATTAAAAAAGCGTACGCCTGATTGCAAAATTGTGCGTAGAAAAGGACGCTTGTACGTTATTAACAAAAAAAACCCGAAGTTTAAACAACGTCAGGGTTAAAATTTAATCAATTAAATTAGTTTATGGCTATAAGAATTGTCGGAGTAGATTTACCCCAAAATAAGAGAGGGGAAGTCGGATTGACTTATATCTACGGAATAGGTCGCAGTAATGCAAAAAAGATTTTAGAAGAAGCCGGTGTTGATATCAACATCAAAGTCAAAGATTGGACTGACGACCAAGCTGCTAAAATCCGTGAAATCATCGGTGCAAGTTACAAAGTAGAAGGTGACCTGCGTTCAGAAACACAGTTGAACATCAAGCGATTGATGGACATCGGTTGCTACCGTGGCATCCGCCACCGTATCGGTCTGCCGTTGAGAGGACAAAGTACGAAGAACAACGCTCGTACACGTAAAGGTAAAAAGAAAACGGTTGCTAACAAGAAAAAAGCAACTAAATAAGAGTTTAGTTTGTAGTTTATAGTTTATAGTTTATAGTTCGTAGTTTATAAGAAAAACATCAAACGTTAAACGTCAAACCCCAAACGTCAAACGTGAAATTTTAGTAAGCTAAATAATTTAGAAAAAATAGTATGGCAAAGAAAACAGTTGCAGCCAAGAAGAGAGTAGTAAAAGTGGACGGCGTAGGTCAGTTGCACGTACACTCTTCATTCAACAATATCATTGTAACCCTGGCCAATTCCGAAGGACAAGTAATCTCTTGGTCATCGGCAGGTAAGATGGGTTTCCGCGGCTCTAAGAAAAATACTCCGTATGCGGCTCAAATGGCTGCTCAGGATTGTTCCAAAGTGGCTTATGATTTAGGTCTACGCAAAGTAAAAGCGTACGTAAAAGGTCCGGGAAACGGACGTGAATCAGCTATCCGTACTGTACATGGCGCGGGTATTGAAGTAACCGAAATCGTGGACGTTACACCACTTCCACATAACGGATGCCGTCCGCCTAAACGCAGAAGAGTATAATTTTAATTTACGATTTTTTAATTTACCATTTTAGATTGGAAAAAATGAGATTATCTAAATCTAAAATCTAATATCGTAAATAAAAAGACGTCAATAATAACAACAAAAAAATCATCAAAATAAAAAATGGCAAGATATACCGGACCAAAAACAAAAATTGCCCGTAAATTCGGTGAAGCAATTTTCGGACCTGACAAAGTATTGTCTAAAAAGAACTATCCTCCCGGACAACACGGGAACTCACGCCGCCGCAAAACATCTGAATACGGTATTCAGCTGCGTGAAAAACAAAAAGCAAAATACACTTACGGCGTATTGGAAAAACAATTCCGTAACTTGTATGAAAAAGCAAAACGTACCAAAGGTATCACCGGGGTTATCCTCATGCAGTTACTGGAATGTCGTTTGGATAACGTGGTTTATCGTTTAGGAATGTCGCCCACACGTGCGGGTGCACGCCAGTTGGTAAGTCACCGTCACATTACCGTAGATGGTAAAGTGGTAAATATTCCTTCTTATCACGTTCGCCCCGGTCAAGTAGTGGCTGTACGCGAAAAAGATAAATCAATGGAAGTGATTACCAACTCCCTCCAAGGATTCAACCACAGCAAATATCCTTGGATTGAATGGACTGAGACATCTATGTCAGGTGTATTTCTTCACATACCGGAACGCGAAGACATTCCGGAAAACATCAAAGAACAATTAATCGTAGAGTTATACTCTAAATAATAAATGAAGATATGGCAATATTAGCATTTCAAAAACCCGATAAAGTAATTATGTTGGAAGCTGACGACTTCAAAGGTAAATTTGAATTTCGTCCTCTGGAACCGGGTTATGGTATTACCATCGGTAATGCTTTACGCCGGATACTTCTTTCCTCGCTCGAAGGATTTGCAATCACTTCTATCAAAATTGAAGGTGTTGACCACGAATACTCCACCATTCCCGGAGTGCTGGACGATGTTACCAATATTATTCTGAACCTGAAACAAGTACGTTTCAAGCAAATAGTAGAAGAGAGTGAAAACGAAAAAGTAACAGTTTCAGTAAAGGGAACCACGGAATTCAAAGCCGGCGATTTGGGTAAATACCTGACCGGTTTTGAAGTGTTAAACCCAGACTTGGTAATTTGTACACTCGACAAAACGGCGTCTTTCCAGATGGATATAACCATTAATAAAGGGCGCGGTTATGTACCTTCGGATGAAAATAAAGTGCACAATGCCGAAATCGGCGTGATACCGGTGGACGCTATCTATACACCCATTCGTAACGTAAAATACTCTATTGAAAACTATCGTGTAGAGCAGGTTACAGACTATGAAAAACTGGTGATAGAAATAGATACCGATGGATCTATACATCCGAAAGAAGCATTGAAAGAGGCAGCCAAAATTCTGATTCATCACTTCATGTTATTCTCTGACGAGAAAATTTCACTCGAAGTTCCGGAAGGAGAAGAAACCGAAGAATTTGATGAAGAAATACTGAAAATGCGTCAATTACTTAAAACTAAACTTACCGATCTTGAACTCTCGGTACGCGCGCTCAACTGCCTGAAAGCGGCTGACGTATATACCGTGGGACAATTAGTGTCTAACCACCGCCACGATTTACTCAAATTCCGTAACTTTGGTAAAAAATCATTGACAGAATTGGAAGAAAAATTAGAAGAATTGCATCTGAACTTTGGGATGGATGTAAGCAAATACAAATTAGATAAAGAGTAATAATTAAGTTTGAAGTCGGAAGTTAGAAGTTAGAAGTCAGAAGACAGAAAGCTATAACTTGGATTACATTCTACGGGCGTAAATATCGCGTCTAAAATTAGAAATTACAAAAATGAGACATAATAAAAAATTTAATCATTTAGGTCGTACGGCATCACACCGACAAGCTATGTTAGCCAATATGGCAATTTCGCTTATCCGTCACAAACGTATTGCTACTACGCTGGCAAAAGCCAAAGCGCTTCGCGTATATGTAGAGCCGCTTATTACCAAATCAAAAGAGGATACCACTCACTCACGCCGCACCGTGTTCAGTTACCTGCAAAACAAAGAAGCCGTTACGGAACTTTTCCGCGATGTAGCTGTAAAAGTAGCTGACCGCCCGGGAGGTTACACACGCATCTTACGTACAGGTTTCCGTTTAGGAGACAATGCTGAAATGTGCATCATCGAGCTCGTAGATTACAACGAAAATATGCTTGATAGCAGAAAATCAGCTAAGAAATCTACCCGCACACGTCGTTCATCAGCTAAAAAAACGGCTGACGAAAGCGTTGCCGCTACTGAAAAAGCCAAAGCGCCCAAAGCGCCCAAAGCTGAAAAGGTGGATAAAGTAGAAAAAGTGGTGGAACCGGTAGTAGAAACACCTGCTGCTGAAACAGAAGAAAAATAAGTTTTCATAAGACTTAAATTTTAAAGGTTAGGAAAAGGCAAATTCTATAAAAAGAATTTGTCTTTTTTTTTGAAAAATAAAAGTCCTATTATTATCTTCAACAAAATTTGGCTTAATAGTCAAAAGTGATGCTTTAATGTAGTTGAAAGGTAGATAAATAG
>MTLC01002714.1_pt1 | contig 27298 bp, 20 predicted proteins | sample 1982451 | NCBI WGS metagenome assembly MTLC01 (sample SAMN05710165, study PRJNA340218) | biofilm metagenome | isolation source: sample SPH anode biofilm adapted to +100 mV | place: USA | collected 2012-02-03 | reverse complement strand
TAGGGAGAGGATAGGGAGAGGCATAAGAGGAGAACAAGAGGGGAACAGGAGATGACCTTGTGGATACAGTGATTTCGACTCTGCTCAACTACCACCTTCGCTGCCTGAGCGGAGTCGAAGGCGGGGAGCCGGAGAGGCGGGGAAGTTTCAAGAACAAGTGATGCATCAACATCTTTATCTTCTTGTCATATGATTATTACCAAAAACCTCTTCTATTACCAAACTATTGTATGAAGTGTTTTGGACTTTCATTTAGCGTGTTTCTGTGTCGACGTCAGGAAAAACATGTTAACTATCAATCTCTTTTACTTTTCCAATGTACTTACATTAAAAAAAAATATAAAATCCCTAAAAAAATTATTTAAGATGCCTGATTATGGAAAAATTAGTTACTTTTGAACGACTATTTCGGTAAAGAGTTATAGACAACAGGAGTTTACAAAATCAACTGTATTACAATGAGAGTAAGGATTGTTTTATCATTCTGTTTAGCCTTATTTATCAAGGCATTTATTTCGGCACAAAGCATCTCTTTGATAAGCCCGCTTAACGGAAGTAGCTACATGCTTCCTGAAAACATTAACATCGAATCCCAAATAAATGGTGTAGAGTTCTCATCACCTACCTATCTTCACATCACCAATAGCCTGACAGGTTACAGAAAACTTAAGCTAGGTAATAATCCAACGACATTATATGGATCGACAGTTGATGTAGTTGCATCAGGCAATACGACAATGGAGATAACGCTAATTGACTTTGGAGGAAACTGCAATTGGGACAACATTCAAATTAGACCAAACGGAGAGGGCTCCCTTGGAATTAAAGGATACATAAATGACCTTAATGGCATTAACACCCATTGGATTAAGATAAGCATTCCGCTATCTGATTTTAACTCTAGTATTGATTTCCATGCCATTCAGCTAATTGAGATTCCTTATAGTACAGGTGCTGGTTCTTTTGATATTGGAATAGCAGAAATTAAATTCACCGGTAGTACTGACCCCTATTTGTACTGGGGCGAAGGAAAATCAGACAATATTCATGATGGTCATAGTACCACAGGAGGAATTGTTGCAACCACGATTGCAGGCAATTTCCCGGCAGTTTATTTTGATCATCTGGAATTTCTTATTAACGATTCAATAATAGCTACAAGTTATTATCCACCCTATGCAATAACAATAAATGATGCTGACACGGGATATCTTACTATTAAATCCATATTGGTTTTATCAGATAGCTCAAGAATAGAGAGCCCCGGGGTAATAATCCATGTATCACAACCTGAACTTGGGGTTTTATCTGCTGAATGGGTCACACCATCTTTTAATCAGGTTATTTATCAACAGGATCTGGTTACCTTAAGGGTCAACATAACGGGCTCAAATCCATTATCGCTCCCTTTCCTCAATATAAAAAACACGAATACAGGCTATAGAAAACTCAAAATAGGCAATAACCCTTCCACACTCTACTCCCCGCTTGTTAATCCGTTAGAAGGAGGAAACCAGTTCCTCGAAATCACCATGAGATGTCCAAGCAATACCCCGGATTGGAACCTTATTGAACTCAGACCAATGTCACTGGGTCGCCTTAATCTCGCCCCATATATACACGACACCCTAACCAACGACTGGTTTACCATAACTATCCCCATCAACGATTTTGACACTAGTCAGATTCAATTCGATCAGATAGCCTACCTGGAGTTTCCATACTCGCTTGATGCAGGCTCATTTGAAATAGATATCCAGTCCGTAAAATTTACTGGTGGCACTACCCCTTTCCTATTTTTCGGAGAAGAAAAGATCAACAATAAAACTGATGGAACGGGTTTAAATGGGGCCATGACAGCTACAATCATCAATCAACCGATCTCTTTTGAAGAGATTAGTAACGTAACCTTTCAAATCAACGACTCTACTGTTGAAAATGACTACTTCCCACCTTACCAGTTCAATTGGATAAAGCCTGACTTGGGAGACTATACTTGTAATGTAATAGTCAAAACATCTCGTAATAGAATTCTGGTCTCAGGGCCTATACCCTTTTCAATTCAAACGCCACCCCCTCCCCCATCAAGCTTAAAGCCCATTATAATTCAACCCGATACAGGATCCGTCAGCTATGAGCCAGCCATAATAAATATCAAAACAGATATATTAAATCAGATCCCTCAAGGGCCTGATCACCTTAGAGTATCTAATATCCTCCTCACAGGAAGCGCCAAAATCCGAATTGGATACTCAACCACCACTGTTTACGGCTCCAAATACGATGTTACAGCCACAGGGAATGACACGTTGGAACTTAGAGTAATTGATGTAACGGGAAATGCAAATTGGCCTCAAATTCAATTAAAACCTAACGGTGAAGGCAACCTCAACCTAGAATCCTACCAAAGTACTGCTCAAAAAGACAACTACGGATATTATATTATCAAAATTCCATTATCAGCGTTCAGTTCAACCATTGATTTTACCAATATCCAGTATATTGATTTCCCCTGTTGCAACGGTGCAGGTGCCTTTGATTTACAAGTTGCCTCAATTAGATTTACCGGAGGCACTACAGAGTTTGAATGGTTTGGTGCAACTAAAAACAACAACTATTGCGAATCCAGTTCAGCTAAAATGAGTTTTAAACTTGTCAAGGCAACAACCGAGTTTATAATACCTGAAAAAGTCTTTTTCTACGCCGACAATCGTCTCATAACTTGTGATTCAGTAGCTCCCTTTGAATATTCCTGCACCAGTTATTTTGGGGGAATCCATCATTTAAAAGTAAAAGTTCTGGATAATAAGGGACTTATCGCCTGGTCAGACTCAGTACGAATCGTGATAAAAAAAGAGATTCCTCAAGATGCTTTTATCGTAACATTAAACCTCACATCATCCCCAAGTAAAGCTGAGCTTCGTAAAGCCCCTTTAAGGTATAATAAATCCTTCGCATATAGCCTAACTCAAGATGACACCTATAAAGATGGGTACACACATCTCTTCAAGCTTTTTAATGGAGGAACAATTACAGAGACAGGAGAGACATTTAAAGGACTCTTTTTTACCGATGGAACAGGCAACGATATCCAATTTAGTGCAGGTGTAAGTTGGATATCCCTCGATGAGAGCATGAACGACTTTCACCTCTCCTCAAACTTCTATCTGATATACTCTGATATGAGAACTTTATTAGCAAACCGCTGGGATATCTTTAATCATAGCTTGCAACACATGGCTAATGGTGAATTCGACCATGATTACCAAATAAAGGCTAATACTGAATATGTAAGGCAAAAATTTGGTATTCGCATGAGAAGTTTTGTCCTTCCCGCTGGAGATATGGAGTATATACCCTATGTTTGGACTAATGGATATACTGCAATTTTCGCAAATAACTCTAAGTTCTCAGGATGGCCAAATGGTTTTGATGTTGCCAATAAGCCCAATTTAACCGAGTTTAAGATGTACAAACGGTTCATCAACACCGACCAGTACGACTCGCTCATGCTTGACTCTTATATTGACAACCTCGCTAAATGGAGCATCAACGGGAAACACTACTGGTATCAGGATTTTATCCACCGCGCATCAGGAAACACCGGTAACACAATCTGGTTTCTTATGAGAGACTACCTAAAATACGTCGGAAGAACCTATGGCAAAGATGGACTGGATAATATCTGGATGGCCCCCGGACAAACCGTTTTTGATTATCTGCAAGTCAGAGATTCGGCTCAGTTAAGCATGACCCTTGAAAACAATACCCTTAGAATTGTAATTGATGCATCATCACTTCCCGATAGCATCCCAGTCTATAGCATGAGTCTGCTACTAAAATCGGATGTCTCTATCGCTTCTGCTTCTATGAATGCCAACGGAACCGTTACCTACAACAATAACCTTGATGAAAAGCTCATCAACCTGGAGTGGAAAAACCCAAAGTATAAAACCAATATCGGGATTGATCCTGTTGAAAGCAAAGAGAACCGATGCTTCGTATACCCTAATCCAACATCCGATATTTGTAGTCTTTACGTCAGTAACCTCACTAAATGGCAGGCATCCCATTATTTGTTATCCGATATTAACGGAACAAAGATCAGTGAAGGGTCAATCAATAACCTCAATGATCAATTTATCGAATTCAAAGAGATTAAATCTCTTGCTCCCGGCTTCTACCTTTTGAAGGTTCTCTTTAATGACGGCTTTTCAGAATCAATCAAACTAATCAAGCTATAATAATGAAGCAGGGGTGCCCCCGCTGCCGAAGGCACCCCTGCTTTCCGAACAAAGTGAGGAATCCCCCGCTGCCGAAGGCACCCCCGCTTTCCGAACGAAGTGAGGAATCCCCCGCTGCCGAAGGCACCCCTGCTACTCCCTAGTTAACCCCGCCACCGAGGGCACGATAGAGATTAACACTATATTGCAACTGTTCAAGTTTATCCTTAACCCCACTGAGTTGAGCACTCAAGAGGCTTTGCTGAGCATTTAAGACCTCTGTATACGTTGCTTCACCGGCCAACAAAAGCTGTTGAGTATAATCAACTGCATTGGTTAATGATGCAATCTGCTTATTACGCAACTCGTTTTTCCCCAATGAGGTATTTAACCCATACAAAAGATTGGAAACCTCCTGACCAGCCTTAAGCATCACATTTCGGAAAGAGATCAATGACTCCTCTTGCTGTGATTGAGCAATCTTTAGATTTCCCTTTAACTGTTTTCTATTAAAGATTGGTTGGGTTAAACCACCCACCAACTGCAATGCAAGATTCTCAGGGGTAAAGAAAGAGGAGAAGGTACCGGCAGCAAGGCCAAACGAACCGGTGCTAAGCACCAAAGAGGGATAAAAAGCTGCCTTTGAACTCTTAGTAATAGACATTGCTTGTCTGACCGCTAACTCTGCTTGTTTAACATCAGGACGATAAGAAAGCACTGCAACAGGAAAACCCTTCATCAAAACTTCCGGGGTCTTTTCATCAGCCAAAGAGCCTCTATCAACAGAGCCAGGTATTCTTCCGATTAAGAGTGACAAAGCATTCTCCTGCTCCCGGATAGCCACCTGTAGTGTTGATACGGAGATCTCTGTTGAATAAAGCAGTGCCATACTCTGCTCAACGGCAGCAGCATTCTGTTGACCAGACTCCTTTAGAGCTGTGATTGTTTCGGCACTCTTCTTCAGCAAATCAATGGTTTCACGGGTGATACGCAGTTGATCATCCAATGCTAACAGATTATAATAGCCATTGGCTATATTAGCAACCAGAGTTGTCTGGACAAGGTTTCTGTACTCCTGTGTCTGTAGATAAGCAGCGTACTTGGCTTTTGATTGATTACCAAGTTTACTCCATATATCAGCCTCCCATGTAATATTCACGCCAAGAGAGTTAACATTAGAAGTGTAACCCAGAAAATCCTCACCATCTTTTCCATTACTGGTGCGTGTGTGATTTATCTGAGCAGCTCCAATAACATTAGGAGCCATTGCTGCACGACTAATCATTAAAGTTGCCTCACTCTGCTCGATGCGTTTAAGAGCTAATTGGAGATCGATATTATTGGAAAGACCTTCAGATATGAGTGATTGTAACCGGGTGTCTTGAAAATGTTGACGCCATTCAACAGGTTTGATAGCATTACTATCACTTTCAACTGGCAACTCGCTTCTCAACATCCCCTCGCTATTCACAGCAGGTGCATCGGGAAGATTCTTATATGTTCCACAAGAACCTAATGCGATAAGCATTACCAATGCAAAAGATACAAGCTTGATCTTTATATTTATTTTCTTCATTGTAATCAGATTATTTACTATTCTTCAATAGTTTGAATCTTATGTCGGCTGATCTTCTCTTGTAGATTCTGGAAAAGAACAAACAAGACAGGAATAACCAAAATACCAATCACAGTTCCAATCAGCATACCTCCAATCGCACTTATACCAATTGATTTATTACCAATGGCTCCCGCACCTGATGCTAAGGCTAAAGGTAAAAGGCCAAAGATCAATGCAAAGGAGGTCATAAGAATAGGACGAAGACGAGCCACGGCACCATTCACAGCTGCCTTTGCAATTGACATCCCCTCTCGTCGTCGCTGGAGTGCATATTCAACAATCAGAATCGCATTCTTAGCCAATAAACCAATTAGCATGATAAGCGAAATCTGAACATAAATATTATTGATGATACCTGTGCCACTCATCATAGCTCCAAACACAAACATATAGATACCAGCTAATCCGACAGGCAATGAGAATATAACCGCCAATGGCAGGATATAACTCTCATAGAGAGCAGCCAAAAGAAGATATACGAAGACAAGACAGAGGGCAAATATTATAGCGGTTTGACTGCTACTATTTACCTCTTCCCTGGTCATTCCGGCAAAATCATAACCATACCCATCAGGGAGCTCGGTTTCGCCAATTGCCTTAATAACGTCAGATGCCGTATAACCCTTCATATAATTAGGGATAATAGTGACATCCATCGAAGAAAAGAGGTTAAACCTGGTTAATGCCTGAGGTCCGGTAACATCAGATATTGTTATAAACTCAGTAATAGGCACCATAGTTCCATTAGCTGCCTTAACCGAGATACCGTTCAGATCTTCCACTTTTGCTCTAAACTGAGGATCGGCTTGTACAACTACACGATACTGTTTGCCGTAACTATTAAAGTTTGAGATATACATACTCCCAACATAAGCTTGAAGAGTACCCATTACCTCCGTAAGAGTCAATCCTGCATCTTTAATCTTTGCGACATTTGCCTCAATCTGCTTCTGAGGGAAACGTGGGTCGAAGGTAGTCATAGCAATCATGACCTCTGGTCTCTTCCGCATACGATCTAAAAACTCAGAACCAATTGCATAGAACTTATCAATATCGCCACCTGTTTTATCCTGGAGCTTCAATTCAACTCCTGTGCTAATACCGAAACCTTGTAGTGTAGGCGCGGCGAAGAACATAAACTTAGCCCCTGTTAGAGAGTCCGTATGTGCCTTCAGGATAGATGTGACCTCATTGGTAGTGATATCACGCTGATCCCATGGTTGCATCTTAATAAGCACATTACCATAAGAACTACCGGCACCACTCATGAAATTTAAACCAGAAAGACTTGTAACGCTTCTCAAATGCGGGATATTAGCCTCTGCTATCTCAACAACCTTCTTGGTGATGCTGTCTGTTCTCTCAAGTGAGGATCCAGGAGCTAGGGTAATCATACCCATAACTGTTCCACTATCCTCTGAAGGGACAAAACCTGATGGAATCATTCGTATCAGGAACCAGAAAATCAATCCAAAGACGGTAATGATGGAAATAGTAATCCATCTATGGCTTCTCTTAGTTAGGAAGGTTAGTGTCCGTCTATAATTCTCTGTCAGAGCATTGAAAGAGGTATTAAAGAAGAGGTAGAATCGTTGAATAATATTCTTCTTTTTAAGCTCATCATTGTGATCAACCTTGAGGAAGATGGCACAAAGGGCAGGGCTTAAAGTCAATGCATTAACGGCAGATATAACAATAGCAACGGCAAGGGTTAAACCAAACTGTTTAAAGAATACACCACTGGTACCACCGATAAAACTTACCGGAATAAATACAGCCGACATAACCAGAGTAATAGAAACAATTGCAGGGGCAATTGTATGAAGAGCATTATAAGTAGCCTTTCTTACATCCTTCTCTCCATTATCAATCTCGGCATGTACAGCCTCGACCACCACAATGGCATCGTCAACTACAATTCCGATTGCTAAAACAAGGGCAAACAGAGTCAATAGATTAATTGAGAAACCAAATAAGAGCAAAAAGAAGAAAGTTCCAATAATCGCCACTGGAACAGCGACTGCGGGGATAAGAGTAGCACGGAAATTCTGAAGAAAGACAAACACCACGATAAACACGAGAATAAAAGCCTCTAACAATGTTCTAAGAACCTTCTCAATTGAAGCATCTAAGAAGGCACTGGCGTCCATCTCATACTGAAATGAAACCCCCGGAGGAAAACTCTTTGAGGAGACCTCCATAATATGTTTAATCTCATCAATAACCTCTTTCGCATTTGAGCCGGCGGTCTGATTAATTGCCACCAAAACAGAAGGCAAATTGTCATTCCTGATAAAGAAGGAGTATGACTTTGCTCCCAATTCAACCCTTGCAACATCTTTTAGTCGTAAAACCTTAGAATTGCTTGAACGGATAATGATATTCTCAAAAGCCTCTGAAGTCTTTAACCTTCCTGTATACTTTAAAGTGTACTGGAAAGTTTGTTCTCCGTTTGCACCTAACTCACCCGGTGCACTCTCAATATTCTGATCCTGTAAGGCGGCTATCACCTCATTAGGGGTAAGACTATAGCTTCTCATCACATCAGGTTTTAACCAGATGCGCATCGTATAGTCCTTTTCGCCATAGACATTGGCATCGCCAACACCATTAACACGTTTTATCTGAGGGACCAGGTTAATAGCGGCATAGTTCTGTAAGAAGCGGGCGTCATAGTCGCGGTTATTCGACTTCAGCAGAACCATAAGGATAGTACTACTCTGCTGCTTCTGAACTGTTACTCCGTTTTTAGTAACCTCCGCAGGTAAAAGTGATGCAGCCTGAGAAACTCTATTCTGAACGTTTACAGTTGCAATATCAGGATCTGTGCCTTGTTTAAAGTAAATATTGACCGTAGCGGTTCCACCATTAGCAGCCGAAGAGGTCATGTAGTTCATCCCTTGAACACCATTGATCGACTCTTCCAGAGGGACAATTACGCTGTTCTGCACAGCATCGGCATTAGCACCGCTATAGACAGTCCTAACAACTACAGTAGGTGGTGCAATGTCAGGGTATTGCTCAATAGGGAGACTGGCTATACCAATTCCGCCTAGAACAACAAAAAGAATTGAGATGACCGTAGATAAAACCGGTCGTTCTATGAAAGTCTTTAACATAATGCTTCTGCTAGTTTTTTACCTTTATTTTCTTGCCATTCTTAAGAGTAGCAACACCTTCAGAGACTATCTGATCACCCTTCTCTACTCCAGAGAATACTGCATAACTAATACCATCGGGAGTAGATCTGGCCTCAATGACCTTTTGAACCACCGAGTCACCCTGTACTTTATATACAAGTATCTTATCTTGTTGCTGGAATGTAGCTTTCTGAGGTATAATGAAGACATTCTCAACATAATCGGGAATGATCAACTTACCACTGGTACCAGACCTTAAAAGCTTATCAGGGTTATCAAATGCGACTCTCACTGTTACAGAACCAGAAGCAGCATCAACAATTCCTGAGATAGTTTCGATCTTTCCTTTAAGACCATAAGTAGAGCCATCAGCCAGCAAGAGCGTGACCTGCGGCATGTTTTTTATCTTCTCAGCCTGAGTCTTTCCTTCAGTACTATTTAGATAATGATAGAGATCTTTCTCATTCATTGTGAAATAGGCTATCATAGTAGAAGTATTGGAGACAGTGGTAAGAATCGAGCTATTATTGACTAAGCTACCACTACGGAAAGTGATAGAGCCAATCACACCATCTACAGGACTGGTTACAGTGGTCCATGACAGGGTCGCCCGTGCCTGGTCTAAAGATGCCTTTGATGATGCCAGACTATTCTCATAAGCTGATAATCTGACCTTCGAGATGATCCCCTTCTCAGCCAGTGGGCGCATTCTTTCAACATCTAACTTTGCAGTATTATAAAGCGCAGTTGCGTTCTCTACACTCTGAATCGCCGAGGGAGAGTTTATCTTGAACAGAGGTTGTCCCTTGCTAACAGTAGCTCCCTCATCAACCAGAACAGCATCAATAAATCCATCTATTCTTGGTTTAATGTCAATATCCTCCTTTCCTTTCAAAACAGTTGGATACTTGGTCTGTAGTTCTACTGAATCAAGCTTGATTGTAATGGTAGGATAACTCTTAGCCATATCAGCATCCTGCATAACCGCCTGCTTTTTACCACAACCCCATTGAAATAACAACAAAATCGAAAACACCAATACTACATGTCTGTTTTTCATCTTAATAGAGTTTCAAAAGTTTATTTTTCAATCGTTAATTCCTTAATATCTCATAAATCAAAATGGAGAATACACCTAGTTGATTACATCAACTATCTAAGCGTTTATTGAATTCTCTGACTTCATTCGAATATGTCCAAGAACATAATAAAACGTGTTTATCTGTTCTTCACTTAAGCCATCAAGAATCTCTCTGGAAAAACTGATCTCCGCTTCTAAGAAACGTTTAATCACTGCCTCCCCTTTTTTTGTAACAAAAAGTTGATTCTTCCTTCGATCATTCTTGGAAGGAATTCTCCGAACTAATTCTTTAGATTCCAGATTATCAATCGTTCGCAACACAGCCGACTTATCCTTTCCAAGCTTCTCAGCCATCTTTTGCTGTATGACCTCCTCATCTTCTTTACTCAATGCGTAGAGCAATCCTAACTGCTCAGGAGAAAGACGCATATCACTTGTCTCACCAATTCTTTTTCTTAGTGATCTAAAATATTCGGCTAGTGTCCGACCAATAGTAAAACCCAGTGGGTGATCCTTATCTTCCATCTCAAACTTTTAAGGATGCAAATGTAGAAAAAAATAGTTGCATGTATCAACTATTTAAAAATTTAACATCTCTTTAACACAAATTGATTCTACATTAAACCCTGATAGTACTTTTTTCTCAGCTTTACAAAGAGAGAATTCTATAGGCTACCGTACTAAAATTAGATCCAAAAAATAAAGCAAATGCTTAGATTGCAGTTTGGAGAAGTAGACATAGAATACTTTAGGTTAACGCAATGGTACTTTATCATAAAGATTCAAATGCAGATTACGCTGGATATTACTCTTAAAAAAAATCAATGTAGTTCTTAATCTGTAGACATCTCTTTAACATTTGATCGATTTGGATATTTGATTCTCCTTGGGGGACTATTCGTTTTTTTTGGTGATTAAGCAGACCTACTACTTCATTTATTAAAAGAAGCGCCTGTTTTTTACCAACCACTACACTCTCTTCATCATGGTAGGTATAGAATAAACTGATCTCCGTATGCAATGCAGTCAGGGCACAAATAACGGATTTTGTAAAAGGGCCATCCTGGGTTGAGACGCTTACCAACAACCCGTAAATTTCTTTCATCTGTCTTTGAAACTTCAGGAATCTGATAATAGTTGTTGAGTCTCGACAAATCAACTGGCCAGTACTATCATTGTAAGCGCTCATTTTCATTTCTCAATTTATGTTTCAGTAATGGGAAGAGATGCTGAATACAACATCTCCTCCCTTTACGTTTAAAACTCATATTTATAGCTAATACTAGGTACAATAATTGACTCTCGCTCCTGCTCGGCAATATGCTTCTTTAAGTTATAGCGATAGCCATAGAACTCTTCATAACCCGTAACATTCATAACCTTAACAGAAATCTCATGGGATGAATTCTTTCGGTTAATCTTGTATCCCAATGAGACATGAGCTAATAATATGGGAGATAACTGCTTCGAGTATGGGTCCGAAGTATCATAAATCACATCTCCCGCTGATTCTGAGGCTGCTTCATTAACAGGAGTATACCTATCGCCTCCCTGATAGGTAACCTTTACATTCAGATTAATAACATTATGCGCTTGCTTGCCAACTAACCACTCCTTACCCAACAGCAAATTGAAGACAAAATTTCGATTATATTTGGTATTAAACCACTTATCAATGTTGGTTTTGTATTGAGAATCAAAAAGAGAGGCTGTCAATAGATAATAGTAACCTCTTGACATAAACTTCTCGAAAGTAATATCTACCCCATAGTTTAAACCTACTCCCTTATTAGAAAGGTTATTGGTAAGAAACCAATCCTCTTTTCCTGATAAATTGATAAAAGAGTATGTAGAGTCTTCAATAACAGGAACATTGAATAGATTCTGAATGTATGGTTCTATTTTAAGATGATAATCAGCACCCAGATTGATTTCAGCAGCAAAAGAAAAATGGTGAGCACGAGTAAAATCAAGATCGCGATTGATCTCTTTGCCATCCACTGATTTTGTGAAATAGTAATTTAACATCTCCAAACGACTATGCATTCCATAGGCAAGTTCGAAATCTATGTCGGGGCTAATTTGCCATTTTATGCCTAATCTAGGCTCAATGGCATAGTGATCATTCAACGTAAACCAAAGAAAATTAACTCCTGCATTAATGGCCCACACCTCATCAATCTTAAAAAGAGAAGTTGAATAACCAGAGATCAGCGAACTAAATCCAGCTTCATCATTGACGAATTGAAGAGGTTGTCCAATTACCTCGGCGTTTTTCATTTGTAGGTTATATCTAAGTCCAGTAAACCTAACCCCGGTTTTATTTGTATGCCAAGTGCTAAACTTTTTATTATATGCAGTGTTAAAAACAATATTCCAATTAGTATTTTTTATAACATCCTTAGGTTGAAGGATTTTATGACCATCCATCTCTTCAGTATGCATATCAAGGCCACTAATTGTTGCTGCTAGAGTGCTTTTAAGGTATCCACTTGTTCCTAGGCTAATTCGATGGGCAACACCAAAGGCACCCATATATTGTTTAACATCCTGATTTTGCTTATCCTGAGCAAACTCCCATTTATCAGAATCCTCCTCAACATCAGTACCTGATCTATCCATCAAGCCGGTACCCCATAAAGAGAAAGTACCACATTTCTTTGTCGGTAAACTTACTTTAAATGATAAATCCTGATACCTAATACCTTCTGCATCCTCCGGCATAAGAAAACTGAGAAGAGCTAATGTTGAGTATCTATAGTTTAATACATAAGAACCATCATAACCTCTTTTTAATGGCCCCTCTGATGCTAAATCAAGGCCAAGAGTTCCCACCTGAATGGTATTTTCCCTATGTTGGCTATTACCAGTCCTCATATACATATCGAAGACCCCTGATAATGCATTGCTATAATCAGCAGAAAAGGCCCCAGTAAAGAAATCGGAGTTTCCTAAAACCTGACTACTCAAAGAGGTAAAGCCGCCTCCCCCAAAACTAGTAACATCAGCAAAGTGATTTGGATTTGGAATCTCGACATCCTCCATTTTCCACTGAAGAAATTTAGGAGCATTACCTCTAACTACAATACCATTATTCCCCAAAGAACTTGTGACTCCTGCAAAAGAAGATGCTAACCGGGCTGGGTCATCCATTCCACCAGCAAATCTACGGGCTTCTTCAATACTTAACAGTCTCCCTCCGACAAGAGACATTGGATTAAGTGTTTCCGTTTTATTAACACCAGGTTTTACGACAACCTCCTGAAGTTGAATGGCATTTTCACTCATTTTGATTGTAAGCAAGGTCTCCTTAGCCGCAGTAACCAGCACCTCCTTAGAGATAGTCGGATCATAACCAACAAAAGAGGTCTTAAGATCATAACGACCTATTGGCACCTTGGCAATTAGGAACTGTCCCATAGAGTCACTAGTTGCACCCAGCACAGGATCTGTATTTAGAATCACAATAGTTGCGTAAGGAATCGGCGTCTCAGAAAGACGGTCTATCACAACTCCCCTAACCTTTTGAAAATGCTGACCTAACAATTGGGTCGTAACGAGGACTAGAAACAGCCCTAAAAAAAGACCTCTACTATTCATATTGCATCGAATTAATATTATGATGCAAAGGTCATGGTATGAAATATTTAGCACAATACTGATTTATCAGTAATTAGCACCAACTGAAATGACATTGTTGCTATTGAAAAGATTGACAGTTAATTAATAATTGTCTTTACCTCAACGAATTAATCAAGTAGCCCCAGACTGGTAGCGAACCGAATTGCCTCTATGGAAGTATCTACCTGCATCTTTTCAAGAATACGTTGTCTATGAGTATTTACCGTATGCAAACTAATACTTAGCTCATTTGATATCTCTTTACTCAGCTTTCCAGCTGCTATAAGCTTAATAATCTCCACCTCACGAGGAGAGAGAACCCGACGCTGATCAAAGTACTTATCAACTGGCGTGAAGACTTCACCTGTTTTAAAATTAACAATCTTTGAACTAATCGAAAAATTATCCGATTGATTAGGTGATATATCAGCAATACTAAGGCTGAGCCAAAAACGACCCGCTTTATCTACTTCCAATAACTGCATATTCTCAATAACTCTCAAATATCGCCCACCAATTAAAGCTCTAAACTCTCTGATTAACTTAATATCACGAGCATGCTTATTATGCAAAAACAGATGCCGAAATGCCGCTATCCCATTTTTCATCAATGGCATTAAATCGTCAGGATGGATTCTCACTTCACGATATACCCCGTCTTCATCCTTGAATAGCTCTTTATGATACTCTGATTCATATACATGGTTCTTTAAAAAGCTATCAAAAACAGAAACGGCACTACTCCTTAAATAAACCGAAGAAGCTAAATGCTCAATATGCCTCTGTTGAAGGGAATAATCGAAGTCTTCGACCTTGAAAGGCTGTGACTCAAGTAGGGTAATATACTCTTTATATAACTCTTCCATGCAACAATCGGTGATTTATCAAAGTTAAGAATATCTGACTCTACTTAGTACATGACAAAATAATCATCGTATGAAAAATTAGCTAATAAGGGTTCCAAGATTTAACATATCTCTAATCTCCTAATGTACATAGCAAACTCTATTTAAACAAGATAGCTACTCAAGACGGAAATAACCTTAAACATTGTTTAAAGAAAAACAGGATAGTATTTCTTACTCGTCTTGACTACAAAAGTTCAGAAATCTGTGCTGGTGTAGACACAATATAATCCGCACCGGCTTTCCGTAGTTCTGATTCTCCCCGAAAACCCCATAGCACTCCAACCGATCTCATTCCAGCATTTCTGGCTGTAATTATATCTACATCAGAATCACCAACATATAAGACTTCGGAAGGAGCTAAACCCATCTCGCTGCATATCCGAAGTACCTCTGCCGGATTGGGTTTCTTTAGCTCTTCACAAGTATAACCCTGAACTAAATCCATCATCTCAGGCAAAAGCCTTCTAACAATAATGACTGTAAATGGGTGTGGCTTATTTGAAAAGACAGCCAATTTTAACCCTTTTAACTTAGCCTCTCTAACCAATTGCTCAATGCCTTTGTAAAGCTCTGTTTGATCTGTACAATGAACACTATAATGCTCCATCATAGATTCAACTACCCGATCAATTATAACCTCCTTGCGGGCATATACAGGCAAAGCTCGCTCTATCAAACTCCTTATCCCACTTCCAACAAATCGCTTATAATCATCCTTTTCATGACCAGGATATCCATAAGATTCTAAAACCCAATTCATAGATAACGCCAGATCTGCCAATGAATCAGCCAACGTTCCATCAAGATCAAATACAATACCTTTATATCCCATTAATCAGTTTTTTGTAAAGATAAGAAAACCAAAACCATGCCTCGGTCTACAGCAACACTGTCGTTAATTTAAAATCACTAACTTTCAGAAAAGAAAAACCAACGACCAATGAGTGCCTTCTACACAGAAAACGAGGAATTTATCAAACTCAACTGCGAGAGTTTTCCTGACACAAAAGAGTTTGAACAATGCACTTTCAAGGATTGTGATTTTAATGGTATAAGCTTTAACAAGAGAGTGTTCTCTGACTGTAAATTTATTAACTGCAATATCTCACTGGTTGATCTCACAAAATGTTCTCTAAGAATATGTCACTTTAAAGATTGTAAACTCTCGGGGATAAACTTCTCCGACTGCAACAGCATCGGCCTGAAAATTGATTTTAGCAGCTCTTTTTTACAGCACTGCATCTTCAACGGTTTGAACATAAAAGGAACCCAATTCTCAACATGCCGTCTCTTAGGTACTGATTTCTCAGGATCCAATCTTTCAGGATCAAAATTCACCTCTTGCGAAATGAGTGATGTACTCTTTTTAAATTCGAGTCTTGAAAAATGTGAATTTAAGGAGTGTACCAACCTGCTCTTTAACCCAACTGAAAATAAATGTCGAGGAGTGATGATATCAACTGAAAATGCCATTGATATCATGTCAATATGGGGAATTTCTGTTATATAAACCAGCAGAAACGCAGCATGCTGTAGAGACGCGGCATGCCACGTCTCTACAGTTACATTTAATATTAATTAGTGATTGCATACATGGCCATGATCATGGTCATGTGAATGGCAAATATCTCCACTACTTATAAGTGTTCCATTGCGATAATCCTCAACAACCGGCATAGCCTGACCATGGCAGCCTCTTATCACATCGATACCATAGCTACCCAAGACATTAATTGCACCCTCACCAATACCACCGGCCAACATAACAGTAACCCCCTTACCAGCAAGGACTGAGGCAATATTTGATTTACAACCACATCCGTTAACAGAGGGTAAGAACTCACGGAATTTAATCTCGTTAGAATCAGAGATCTCATAGATTCCATACATCTCACAATGGCCAAAATGATCATCGATCTCCTGATCGTTCCTCATTGGAACAGCAATTACTTTACTCATAAATTATAATTTACATTAATAAATTCAAGCAATAGATAGTAGATCAATCTGAACAAGCATTAAACTCAACCTTGAACAGACTAATCATGAATAGTTTATTCGTTAAACCTCACTAAGTCCATTTTCAAGGTCGCTGATAATATCCTCCACATTCTCAATACCCACCGAGAAACGAACTAAATCTTCGGTAATTCCGGCCTTGAGCTTATCCTCTTTCGAAACCTTAGCATGAGTCATTGATGCAGGATGTTGAATAAGAGTTTCCACACCACCCAAAGAGACAGCCAACATAGCGAGTTTAACCTTATTCATAAGAACAGAAGCACCTTCAAATCCAGTCTTAAGACCAAAGCTAATCATAGATCCTGGTCCTCTCATCTGCGTTTTCACCAAATCATATTGAGGATGAGATGGTAATCCGGGATACCTAACCCAAGCCACCTTAGCATGATTTTCAAGAAAAGAGGCAACCTTTAAGGCACTCTCCTGAGAACGTTCAACCCTTAATGCGAGTGTTTTTAGACCCCTCATGACCATAAAAGCTTGTGTTGGATCCATATTACAACCTAAGTTAACCATCATGTTTCTTAGCCGGCCATAAAGCTCAGGATCTTTAGCTATTATTACTCCTGCAACAATATCAGCATGACCATTGATAAATTTCGTCATTGAATGAAATACTATATCAGCACCCATATCTAATGGATTCTGTAGATAAGGGGAACAGAAAGTATTATCGACAACGAGAGTAAGATTATGCTTACGAGCAATCTCAGCACATGCTTTGATATCTGTAACATCCATGGTAGGATTTGCCGGGGTCTCAATATATAGAACCTTCGTTTCTGGGCGTATTGCAGCCAGGATATTGTCAATATTTCCGGTATTTACATAGGTTGCACTCATACCAAAACGACAAAACTGCTTCTCCATGACACCACGAGCAGGGCCATAAACAGCATCAGTACTTACCATATGATCTCCATATGAAAGAAGTGTAAGGTATATAGTCGAAACGGCAGCCATACCACTACTTACTGCAATTGAACGATATCCGTTCTCTAATGAGGCCAATTGCCTCTCAAGTGCATCAATTGTAGGATTCCCAATACGAGTATAAATATACCCATCCTCAGTACCGGCAAAACGATTAGCACCTTGTTGTGCATCAGTAAAACCAAATGTTGACGTTTGGTAAATGGGAACAGTAGCCGATCCCAATGAATCTTCGAACTCACAACCGTGTATCAAACGGGTTTCGAAGCCACCTTTTAATTTTGACATTTTTAATTTATCTTAAAGAATAACTATAGTTTTGAATCCTTAAAAGGCACCAACTCCTCATCCCCAAAGACTTTACAGCCTGTACAGGGAATATGATTCTCCATCCCCGGTATCAACTTATGGCACCTCTTGCATTTATACCACTCCTTATCAAATTCGTAGTTGCCTCCCTGAATGCGTATAATACGCCCTTCAACAAAAGCCTTCGCAATCTTATTTAAACCACTGTTGTAGATGCGGGTCAATGTCGGCCTGCTTACCTCCATGCTTATTGCGGCATCCTCCTGACTCAGCCCTTCATAGTTCACTAATCTGATCGATTCATACTCCTCTAATTGCAAATCGATACTCTCACGAGGACATAATGCGATTCCAAAAGGCTTAAATCCATGCATCAATGGAGGCGATAAAAGCTTTCTACTCTTTTGTGGTCTTGCCATATCTATAGTGTACTCTTTTCTTCGAAATTAAAAAAAGAATACCAATTATTAACGTAGGTGCAAAAAAGGTACACCAACTCAACGTACAAAATGACCCATCAGACACAGAATCTCTTATCCCAGTCCTGCATAGTGTACAACCAATAACTATCGTTAATAAAAACCCAAAGAACAGCATAACTGAACTTAAAAAACCGTATATCAATACTTTATTTGCTTTCATATCATATAGTTTTTGAACTTACGTTCATTTAATACCACAAAGATAATGAACCTATGTTCAATACTCGCAAAAATAACTGAGTTTTTTTTCAACCTTAACCTTAACAAGAAGTCACAGATATTACCTGCTACAAATTGAGTTTTGCTACGAACTACATTTAGACTAAATCATTGAGCATAACACATGGTAGTTCATTAGTTATCTGACCACTCATTGAAAACCATAGTCTCATGTTACTTCTGACTAATCAATGAACCTTAAAAGGAAACATAATAGATTATGAGTTAATTCAATCCATTGGAAAACAGAAAGTGGTTTTACTTGGAAGATAGTTTGCTAAAAAAGAGAGGGAAATAATTGGTATTTTCAGGTCCTTTGACTCGAACGATCCAAAACAGCACTACATTTAATCAGAACAACTTAAAGCCAGAGTTTGGTTTAGTTCATCCCCTGGAAAAGGTTCAACTTTTCACTTAGCTATTTCTATTAATTCCTCTTTCAGCTGAAAAACAGCTGACTCGGTCTAGAGCCATACCTTAAACTCACTTTTCCCTGCATTTGAAGTAAAACTAAACTTAAAATGATGTTTACTAAATATCTCTCTTATCAAAATCAATCCAATGCCTTGTCCATTAGGCTTAGTGGAGAAGAAAGGAGAAAACAGGCGCTCTTTTACCTCCTCAGAAAGCTCAATCCCATCATTTGAAACCACTAAACATCGTTCTCTATTCTTCCATTCAATTAGAACCTCTCCATCTTGAAATGAGGCTTCAATAGCATTCTTAACCATATTAATCAGAGCTTGCTCTAACATTGAGTAATCGCCTATTACCCAAACTGGCTCATCACAATCAATTTCTAACCTCAGCAAAGTCTTTTTCTCAATAGACAAAGCCCTGTTTAGCAGTATAACAGATTGTAACAATTGTATCAGATCAAACTTTACGACCGAGGGCTGTGGAAGCTTAACCACATGAGCAAAATTGCTCATAAACTGATCAAGTCCTTCATTCCTCTTTATGGCAACCTTTAATGCTTGTAAATAGGGATCGCTTTTATCATCTTCTGATTCGAGAAAAAGCAGCATCGACTGTAGAATAGAGTTTATAGCACCTACAGTGTTATTAACTTCATGTGACATCATTCGTATAACCCTGGTATATGACTCTCTCTCAGTACGCACCATCTCTTGAGTCAACTCTTCAATGATAAGAAACGGATGATTAAAACCACGATCGTAAAAGCCGGCACGACGAATATGATATCTCTGATAACCATTTAAACGTAGAATCAGGTCACGTTCCTCATTAATTACAGATAAGGCTACACAAAGATCACTACCAAGTTCCTTTAACTTTTTACCTTCGATAGATTCTCCATTAAAGCCAAGAATCCGAAGAGCAGCGGGATTAGCGCGGGTTATATCCTCATCAAAACCTAAGATTACAATCCCCAATGGAGAGGCATCTATAAGCAGATCGAGAAAGTGATGCTGGCTTCTGATATGGGCTCTTTCTGTCCTGATATGCTGCATCATTCCATTAAAGACCTTTACCATTTGATCAGTAAGATGATCACCAGTCTCCTCTAACCGAACTGTAAAATCCTGCTCCTTCAGCCTTAGTAATCCCTCCGATATCTGTTTCAGTGGCCTCATTATTCGTCTATAGATAACGAGCATAGAAACTAAAGAGATAAACAGAACAGCCTCGACCAAAAAGATAGCTATCGTATTATTTGGAATCAGTAAATAAACTAAAACAAATAATCCTATATGAAGAATGGCAACCCAGATCAACAAGCTAGCTCTTAGATTCATATGGAATGTTAAATTTATCGAGTCTGCGGTATAATGCTCCCCTGCTAATACCCAATACCTTCGCTACTTTAGTGAGATTATTAGGATAGGTTTGAAGTGCCTTTAATATTACCTCCTTTTCAGCCTTGTCCAGAGACATCACATCTATAATACCTGATGATGGGGGAGCCTCGGGTTCGGCCATGGCTTTGAAGTGCGTAGCATTGAGTAAGGTTTCAGATGACAGCAAGGCCACTCTTTCAATAAGATTCTTTAACTGTCTTATATTACCCGGATAGTAATGTGATTTCAACCACTCTTTTGCATCAGAGGAGAGCGCCAAACCTATCCTCCCTTCACGTTCAGTTATCCCTGCTAAGAAAGCATCGGCTAATAAGAGTATATCCTCTACCCGTTCTCTCAGCGGGGGCATATGAAGGGTAATAAGATTAATTCTGTAATAGAGATCCTCTCTAAAAAGACCCGCCTTAATTAGCTGAGGCAAGTCCCTGTTAGTGGCACAAACCACCCTGACATCTACGGTCTTTGATCTGCTATCACCAAGAGACTCAAAGGTTCGATCTTGCAAAACCCTCAGTAGTTTTACCTGAGAGATTGGGTCAAGGTCACCAATTTCATCGAGGAAAATGGTGCCTTTGTCTGCCAATTCAAAACGACCTTTTCGATCAGAATATGCATCTGTAAAGGCTCCCTTTCGATGGCCGAACATCTCGCTTTCAAAGAGTGACTGAGTTAACCCACCAAGATTAACTTTAATAAAAGGCTCTCTTTTCCGCTTTGAAAGGTCGTGAATAGACTGAGCAATCATCTCCTTACCGGTTCCACTTTCTCCTGTAATTAATACGGGAGCATTTGTTGGAGCTACCCTCATGACCGAGTTTAGAATAGCTACAAGCTTTGGCGATTTTCCAACAATTGCATCAAACGCTTCCACTTTTGCGAGTGCCTCTCTGTGATCAACCACCGAGGTCTGTTCGCTCTCGGCCAATTCAATAGAGGTTCTTACAATATCAAGCAGCTGGAAGTTATTCCATGGTTTGGTAATAAAATTAACAGCCCCACGCTTCATCCCTTCAACCGCCAGCTGTATAGATCCCCAGGCTGTTATCAAAACAACCGGCACTTTTGGCTGAAAGATTCTGATCTTTGACAACAAATCCAAACCTTCTTCCCCACTGATATTTAATGAGAAATTCAAATCAAGAATAATAAGAAGAGGTTTTGTTTTCCTTACAACTCCTAAAGCCTCCTCGGGTGTTGCCACACTATGAGTCTCAAACCCATTACATCCAAATAGAAGAGATAATGAGGTTCTTACAGCCGGGTCGTCGTCAATGATCAGAATCATATTGATAAAGTTACAACAAAGATAAGCTTGCTTATGATTTATTAATCGGCATGAAGTGCAACTGCGGGTTGTGTTGAACCTGCAATCTTACCAGGATACCATGCTGCTAAAACAATCAAGAACGATAATAACAATATACTAACTACGATTGAAAAGAAAAAGATTGGTGCTTCAAATGGGTATATGCCCATAAAATAGACTTGCGCCAAGATGAAAAGTGCTGGTAATATACCAAACAGATTGATTACAAGCGACTCAAATATTAATTGCCGACGAAGAGAAACGCTGGTAGCACCAAAGGCCTTCCGTAAACCAAGTTCACGCTTTCTTTGATTAGTATTATACCACAGAACGCCTATAAAACCTAGTAACGCATTTACAATAATGATGATACCAACCAGAGCTCTGCTTAAGAAACGAGATCCATATTGAGCATTTATAGCTGCTCTCTGTTCCTCAAGAGAACTCACACTCCATAGAAACCAAACATTGGGGTCTACAACTTTAAATATCTCCTTTTCAATATTTCTAAAGTAATCCTGCTTTGTGCCGGGTTTTAATTTCACCATTACACCGGCATAGCCATAATCATGCAGTCCGGGTTCATACAAAGTAAAGATTGCTGACTCTGGTTTATCATAATCTTGTTGCTTAAACGAGTGAGTAACACCATAAACAACATACTTTCGTTGGGCTTGACTCTTATCAGGATCTCCTCTATAAAAGATTTTCCCCAGTGGGTCTTCAGCACCAAATAGAGTATCGACAGCCTCAGGTGTAAGAAGTGCAGGAATTGGATCCAATTTCGATTCTGCCAAAGTTGGCCATCTACCCTTTAACAACTTTATCTTGGTGAGACGAGAATAATTAGAGTCAACCTCCCTAAAATATAGAACTACCGTTTTGCCATTCAGATTAAATGAAGAAGAGCTGTAAGAGTCTTCAAAAGGCATGTTAGTTCTATTAAAACAGACATTCTCAACGTAAGGAAGTTGCCTTATATGACTATTCAAATCATTAAAGGTCTTCTTAATCATGACAGCATTAGTATCATCTGTATAAAGCTTAAAGGTACCAACATCATTAATCTCTATTGGAATAGGCACCAACCTTTTTGCGAGATCCCTACTCAATAAATAGATCGTACCAAAAATCACCAGGAAAACAATGAAGATCTCAAAGACAATCAAAGAATGTCTTTTCTTCTGATTCCACATCAAACGAAATATATGATTTATCATTTACTACCTCCTTTCAAAACCTCTGCGGGGTTAAGCTTCGACATTCTCAGTGCAGGAATAATACCTGAGAAGATGCCAAAAATAAAACAGACCAACAATGTCAAAATGAATGCACTAATATCTACAGTAATCACAAGATCAACGTCTCCCATATCAGGAGATACATTGAACAACTGGTAGGCGAAGATTCTTAAGACAGCATAAGCCATAACCAAACCGATTACACCACCTATAATAGTCAGAATAATATTTTCAATCAGTAGTTGCTTGACCAGAGCTCCCTTACTTGCCCCAAAGGCTTTTCGAACAGCAATCTCGGTAGCTCTCTCTCTAATTCGGGTAATATTCAAACTCATCAGATTAACTGAAGGAAGCAATAAAAACAGAAGAATGAAACTAACCCATTTCAAATAGAATTGGGTAACACCTTTAAACTCCTCATCACTTTGGTAACCACGAACGTAAACAGTCTTAGCATCATCGGGGCCGGTAAGTGTAACAGTCGTATTCTTCGACGCTAGTCTGATATTCAATTTCCTCATCAGGTCATTGACATCATCAATTACCTTCTGCTTATCAGCACGTGTATTAGGTAGTATTGTCAGATAACACTCCCCCGACCAACTGCCCGATCCATCAGATTCAGCAGGTACATCAACTAGTGAAGAGGGTACCCAGGCTTGAGCAAAACAGTTTGAACTGGTAAAAGGAGGATTCTTTACAACGCCTACAACCCTGTACTCTTGTGATCGTAATTTAATCATCTTTCCAACCACATCTAATGATCCAAAGAAATAATTCGACAGGGAACTACTTATTACAACTACCCTTGCTTTAGCATTATGCTCAACTAGATTGAAGGCTCTACCTTTTATAAAATCGAAATCAAAGATTCTCCAGTAGTTAGGATCAGTCACTATCACCTGTTGTGAGATGAGTTTCCCCTGATAGAATATTTCAAATCGATCTGTTGAGCTAACGTTAATCAAGGCTGGAGTATTGAGCTTAGCAAGATACTCAACTGCCAGACGGCGACCAACATTACCTATTGATACCGACTGATCCTTTACAACCACCTTCACTCTTTTTATAAATAGCATCTCATCGAGTCTGCTCTCAGGTTTACGAGGTGCAACAGAGTTTTCATAGAGAAGAACTACTGTCATGACAATCATCACTGTTGAGCTAATTCCAAAGAGGCTCAATGCGGTAAAAAACTTGTTCTTTGCCATACCGGCAAATACCAATTTCAGATAACTAAACCACATGATCTTCCTGTTTTATTGAGTCGTTGATTTGACTAAAGACCTGTCTCCCATCAAAAAAACGAAGAATTCGACCTGTCTGTTTTGCTAACTTCTCATCGTGAGTAACCATTACAATCGTGGTTCCCTGAGCATTAAGATCAAAGAGTATTTGCATCACCTCTTCCCCCATACGGCTATCCAGATTTCCGGTAGGTTCATCGGCTAAAAGGATAGAGGTGCCAGCAGCGATAGCCCTGGCTATAGCAACACGCTGACATTGTCCACCCGACAACTCAGATGGATAATGCTTCATTCTATGAGCCAAACCAACCTTCTCAATAGCCTGAATAGCCTTCTCTCGCCGCTCCTTCGATGATAACCCATAGGTGTATAGCATCGGTACCTCGACGTTATCGATTACATTGAGTTCATTTATAAGATGAAAACTTTGAAAAACAAAGCCAATCATCTTATTCCTAAATGCCGCCAACTCTTTGTCTTTCATCCCCTCTGTTGTCCTTCCGTCAATTAGCACTTTGCCCTTTGTGGGTAAATCAAGTAGCCCCGAGATATTCAACAGAGTACTCTTTCCACAACCGGAAGGACCCATTACCGAGACAAATTCGCCACGTTTTATATCAATATTCACCTCCTCGAGTGCGACAGTCTCGACAGTTGAGGTACGGTAAACCTTTTGAATGCCAATTAATTCAATCATATTATCGGTTTATTTTAATAGACTTAATATTTTGATATTTCTTTAAATCACTCACAATAACCTCCTCACCTTTAACCAATCCTGAGATTACTTCAACCATCTCAAAATTCGCACCTCCTAATTCAACCGATCGAAGAGATGCCGTTGACCCCCTAACAACAAAGAGAGAATAGTGTCCCGGACCATTATAAAACCTCCCATTCTTGACCATTAAGACATCTTTTTTCGTTGAGGTTATCAGATGAACTTCTACTTTCTGATTCAACCTAAAAGCCGTAAAACCTAACGAATCACCAATTATAGAGAATTTAATGGAGGCATTATCTACAGACGGTATAACCTTGTCCACAGTCCCTGTGGCCTTTAACTGATCATACTTCACAATAGCCTTCACTCCGGGTCGTAAAACGGTACTATTGGCATCTGCTACCGAAGATTCAACTCTAAAATCGCTTAAATCTGATACCCGAACCAACTGTTGACCTTTACTTATACTACTGCCAATATGGTTTTCCATCCAGGTAATGGTTCCTTTGTTTGCAGCTTTTAATGTCGCCTTGGTAATCTCCTGCTCTTTAGCAGCTATTAAGGCATCACTCAACTTTATATCCAGCTCATACTCTCGAATCTGAGATGCCTCTATTCTTTTTCTACTTTCTCTTTGATGGTTAAATTGCTCAAGTTTCAGTTCAGAAACCTCATAATTCGTTCTGGCCTTCTCAACACTTTCCTGGGAAGTCCCTCCAATTCGTGCAATGTTTTTTTCATTGAGATAATCAGCCTTAAGTCCTGCCGTTTCCAAACGCTTAATCTTCAAATCAGTACCATAGGCAAGTTCATTCTCTTCCGTTTCAATCTTGTATCTGCTAAGCTTAGTTAATTTAAGCTCCTTCTCATCCTTAAGCCGCTGTAGTTCATTCTCCTCATATTCCGTGTCCAGTTGCAAAAGAGCCGCATCTACATCTATCTGATCACCTGAACTATGGAAAACAGAGGTTAATCTACTATTAATTGGTGAGGTTATAACTTCCTCATAAATTGGAATAACCGTACCATTAGTGATAATAGTTGTCTCCAGATCGCCTTGCGTGACCTCAGAGAAAACCAAATCTTTAGCGTTAAGTGTCGGAGTAAGCCAATTCTTAAAGAAGAAAACCAAAATACCTATAGATACAAGTATGATAATGGCAAGACCAATGGTGCGTCTTCGCCTCCTCTTTAAGTAAACCGGATCAATGGGTCTATCCATTTTTATAGTTTTCCAGACAATGGGCAAGCGCTATGCCTTAAAATATATAGCAAACATTATCAATTATTTAGATTAAAAACAAACTGGGCGAACCGTCCAATAATGGACGGTTCGCCCAGTTTTAAAAGGCATAGGCAGGTCAGGCGAACAAGAAAACTAGATTCGTGCTTTGGATGAGATACGCTCTTTGATAAAGCCAATAATAATAGGCAACAGAGAGACTCCAATTATTCCAAGAACAACAACTGAGAAATTCTCTTTTACAATTGGGATATTACCAAAGAAATAACCACCAATAACGCAAACAGTCACCCAGATTATACCACCGCCTAAATTATAGACTAAAAATTGGCGATAATTCATATTTCCTATACCAGCAACAAAAGGGGCAAAAGTTCTAATAATGGGCACAAAACGGGCAATCAAAATAGTTTTTCCGCCATGGCGCTCATAAAACTCCTGAGTCTTTATCAGATGCTTTCTTTTAATAAATCTATAATCCCGCTCAAAGACTTTGGCTCCTAAATACTTGCCTATACTATAATTTACACTATCTCCAAGAAAAGCAGCAGTAATAAGTAGGCCAAGAATAAGCCAGAGATTCAACAAGCCTAAAGCGGCAAGAGCCCCAACAGCAAATAACAGAGAATCACCTGGTAGAAATGGAGCAACCACCACTCCTGTTTCAAGAAAGATGATCAGAAACAAAATCAAATAAATCCAATTCTGATATTTGGCAGTCAAGTCAAACAAATACTGATCAAGGTTTAGGAACAGATCTAGAAGCTGGTTAAATATCTCCATCGATAGTTAATGATTTAATTTATAATTTATTAGATAATCCATATTAGTCGCCTTTTTACTGCAAAAATCAAACCAAAGATACTTCGTCTTTTCCCTTGATCAGAAAGGTTAAATCAAAGAATCACTCAAGTCGAACCATCTATTTTTACGAAAACCTCATCTCTTTACCGACGAGAAAACAATCTATTGGTATCGAGATCCGGCGTCTAGCATCTCGCTTCTGGCTTCTGGCTACTAGGTCATTTTTTTATCGCCACTCTCAACGGCCTGTTATTTACAGCCTGTATCCTTCCCGCTTCCCTGCCTTCGACTCCGCTCAGGCCGCGACCCGGTGGTTGAGCATAGTCGAAATCACTGTATCCACAAGGTCATCTC
>MTLC01003150.1_pt1 | contig 27443 bp, 23 predicted proteins | sample 1982451 | NCBI WGS metagenome assembly MTLC01 (sample SAMN05710165, study PRJNA340218) | biofilm metagenome | isolation source: sample SPH anode biofilm adapted to +100 mV | place: USA | collected 2012-02-03 | reverse complement strand
CTATCCTCTCCCTATCCTCTCCCTATCCTCTCCCTGTAAACTCGTGTAAGATTAGAACAATGTAGGTAGAGGATATGGAGGGGATATTGAGAAGATATAGAGAGGATATAGAGAGATATAAGAGAGATATAAGAGAGATATAAGAGATAAGCAGGGGGAGGCGTGAAAGCGGGGAGGCAGCTTATTTTTGAAATAAAAAAAGACCGGACTAATCCGGTCTTTTTTTGTGGAGCTGGCGGGAGTCGAACCCGCGTCCAAACAGGCAGCCAACCTGCTTTCTACATGCTTATCCTTTAGTTAGTTTTCGAGAACAAACCGGCAAAAGGCCAACCTATTTGTTCCTTATACCTTTTATCTTATCAGAATACCAGGGCCTTATCCTGACCAGTCCTCCATTTTCGATGCTCCGGTCGGGACGCCGTAGGACAGGGCTTCCCGGGGAACAGCAAGCGACTTAATCTTCCTGATTAAGCAGCCAGTGCGTAATTGTAATTGTTGCCAGTTATGGCTTTGCCGATGGTTTTGAAGGGCCTTATCGACAACGCCCTGCATGCTTACAAATCCACCGTCCTGCTGTCAAAACCAGTCAGCCCCGAATGGTCTGTGGCTTGCAAAGATAGTTCTTTATTTGCGTTTATCAGATAAATAATGCATACACCCTTATGTTTTTTCCCTTTATTGGCTTGACATTTACAAAGTTTTAAGCGAAATCTTTATAGAATTAGGTTATTTGTATCAGTTTTGGCAGTATTTTTGCCCACTTGTAACAGAAAGTGCTTTCAATAGTGAGAGCTTACTATTTATTCATTTAACCATTTATAACAAGTTTTATGAAAAGATTCCATTTTTTAATGGTGGCTGTACTTCTCGCCACATCAGCATTCTTTACATCTTGTTCTGACGATAAAGATGATCCTATTGTTGATAAGACTCCTGTCTTGACCTTCATTGGTGGAAATGGCTATGTTTCTGCTGATGCAAGTTTAGTGGTTGGCACTTCTTTTAATGTTGGTATTAACGCCACTGCAAATTCAACAACCAGTGAGAAAATTAGAAAAGTTGTCATCACCCGAATCTTCAACAACACTCCAACTGTTATCTCTAATCGTTCAATGAAAGAGAGTGTTTATTCTCTTGATACAACAATGGAGGCTAATCAAAACACAGGTATCGAGAAGTTTATCTTTAAGATCACTGATGATGAAGGTTTGACCAAGGAACTCACTCTTAATATCACTACTACTGCTGCTGCCGGCGACATTAAAAGCTACACCGCAGTTTTAATGGGTGGACAAGGTAATGTTAATGCAGGTAGTTTCTACTCTTCAAAAGACAATACTGTTATGTTCCAGGCAACTGCCATCACTAATCAGTCATCTGTAGATTTCGTTTTCTGGTATGGTACTTCAAATCTCTATGCTATCGGTGCTCCCACAAATACCGATGCTAATACTGCTTTTGAAAGCCTCTTTACAAACTGGACAACTAAGAATGACACCAAGTTTAAGAAATTAAGCGGCGTTAACTTCGACGGTATCACCGATGATTCAGTTATCACAGCTCAGGCTACTGGTTTAACTGAAACTAAGGTTTCTAGCCTTACTGTTAATGATGTTGTTGCTTTCGAGACTGCTGCAACTTCAAGTTATGCTTCTCGCAAAGGTATCTTCAAGGTTATTGAAGTTTCTGGTACTTCTGCTACAAACCGCGCTATTAAAATTCAAGTGAAGATTCAGGATTAATCTTCTTTCGATCAATAAAAAAAGGATTGCCTAAGAAGTAGGCAATCCTTTTTTTATTGATTTTATTGATCTTTTTTTGCTCTATTTTCGAGGCCTCTTTGTTGTTGTCTTCTCTGGATTAAGATTAAAAAGTAATCCGCCTCCTATATAATAGCGACTCTCTTTGCCAACATAATACCTTGTAGTTGCATCCAAAACTAACCACCTGTTAAGCGGGAAATAATAGGATAGACCCGGCGTAAAGCTTACCATATTAGCACTAGCTTTTGAAAAGACATCAGTAGCCTCTACGTTTTGGCGTGTAAGGTTCATGCCTAATGCCAGTGTTAAGTAGCTGCTACTGAATTTTTGAATCCTAAATTCAGCTGCAACATTAATTTCATAAAAGTTCATTTTGGCGTTTTCAACTTTGTCAGTAGAATAGAGAATTACCTCCGGAACCAAAGCAACAATAGGCGTTAAATTAAGAACACCTTTTAATCCGAATGCTGGTTTCTTAATATATACCAGGTCATAACCTGCTGAAGCGCCCAATAAAAACTTCTCTTGCTGTGCTGTAATAGTTAAAGTTGATAATAGCAAGAGAATTAACAGTGTGTTCTTTTTTAGTTTCATGATATTGTGCTTGATGTATCACCTTTTTGGCAACTCTTGCTGCACAAGTGGTGGTTGTACAAAGATAGAGAAAGAACAAGAAAGCCGGAATGATCATCTCGATCTGCCGGCTTTCATCCAAATAAATCCGATAAAACTACATTTGTTATTTAGGCTCGGGACCATCAGGGCGTTCAGGCCTGTCTGGTCGTTCACCTTTGCCCTGTCGTTCGTTGTTTTTTCTTCTTTCCTTAAGATCTAAATATGATTTATACTGATCGGCAGTAAGAATTTCTTTCATGCGTGCATCCTGATCGTCGTCTATCTTCTTCATCTCATCGCGTGAATTCTTTCTGTCTTCTTTATTCAATTCACGCTGTTTCTCCATCTTCGTGGTGAAATCTTGGTTCACTGCAAGCACTTTCTTCGTCTGTTCATCCGTCAGGTTAAGTGCTTTCTTCATCTTTTCAGTGATCTTTGAGGCTCTTTCAGCAGCAGTAAGCTTCTCTTTGGGCTCCTGTGCATGGAGAGATATTGTACATAGAATCAATAAACTCCCCGAAATCATAATTCTCAACAGGTTTTTCATGTGTCTAATTTTTCGTAGTCTGAATATGACCTGGTGCATTATGCTTGGTTTAATCCATCCTAAAAGATTTTACCTTTGAGGATGATTTTTCCAAGGGTTCTGCTGACCTTGTTTATTATCGGGAAAAGAGGTTACAAAAGCTATCTTAGTATCGGTATAATGACAGATAAGTAGATTGATAACATATTAGAAAGGATGTTAAATCATTCAACAATACCCCAAGGTTGCAACCATTTATGCCCAGCTTGTCGGCATAGAAGCTGGACATTACAGGAAAGTCTTCAGCAAAAGAGCTCTTTCATTTATAGTAAGTTAAAAACCGTAATTGAAAAGGAGCCACTTTCTGAGGAATCAATCTTTGATGGTTCTATAAGGTCTCTTCCTGATGGTGAGCGCCTTCACTATAGAAATAAGGTTCTTCTTCGGGCAAACTTTATTGACAATGGTGAATGGCATTTTGGAGTGACCAGATTTAAGGAGTTCGTGCCAATAGACCATTGTCCCGTTCATTCAAATCAGGTCAATGATACTATTGCTCTTTTACGTGAATTTCTTCCTCAAAAACCTGACTATCCATTACATTGGTATAATCAATCCGGTGCTCAGGTTACCTTGATTTTTAAAAGTAGTCTAATGCCTGACCTGGAGTGGATCACACACGGGTTTAAGTTGCGTTTCTTAGCGCTGGGCAATGAAGGATTATGGATTCATTTAAATCCGTCTACCGGAAAGCGGGTGTTTGGGAAGGGATTGTTTTTACTGCATTTTGGGCAAGAGTCATCAAATACGTCTGACGGACTGGCTTATGGACCTGCAGCGTTTCAACAGCTGATAAAAGAGTTACACACCGACTCACTTGATATTGCCGAGTCGTATTTGAATCCATCTCCAAAATCTGCTGTATTAGATCTTTACTGTGGAAATGGATCCAGCTTACGGCGATGGTTGAAGCATGGTTCAACGGTTCTTGGTGTTGAATCTTCAGGAGATGCAGTGAGGTTTTGTGAGATGAATGCTAGTGGTGCTGAGGTTTTAAGAGGCAGTTGTTTACAGCGACTTCCACAGATTGGGGCATGGCAAAGTGCCAATGAGGGGTCATCTTTCCTGGTTTATACCAATCCGCCCAGAACCGGAATGGAGCATGATGTGATAGATTTTATAGGACAATGTCTGAAGCCTGAGCGAATAGCTTATATGAGCTGCTCTCCTGGGACATTAGCCCGAGATCTGGATCAGCTAAATAAGTATGGTTATGGGGTTTATCGCATTATTGGGTATGATTTTTTCCCTTTGACTCATCATGTTGAGACTTTGGTCTTACTGGAAAGAAGGTAAGAACTGTAAGGGTGAACTAAAAACATTGATATATGTTAGTAAGGCGGGATAATAATATCTATCTTTATATTTGTTGATAGATTATGGGGCAAAGCATTTAGTAGGAGGATTCATTTTTATATCAGCAAAGCGATGATCTGATACTTAATAATTTAAACTAATCAAGATACACCAATCAACATGAGAAGCGGCAAAAAGATTGCTTTAAACACAGGGATTCTTTATCTGAAGATGATATTGACAGCTGGAATAACGCTGTACACCACCAGACTTGTTTTAGACGGATTAGGAATTCAGGATTATGGTATTTATAACTTGATAGGAGGGGTTATCGCAATGCTGGCATTTTTAAATGCTGCAATGTCTACGTCAACACAGCGATTTTTCTCGTACCATCAAGGTAAAGACGATATAGAGTTACAGAAAAAAGTCTTTACAAATAGCCTTATCCTGCATTTTTTTATAGGCATTGTGATGGTAATTGCTATTGAAATTGCCGGTCTTTTTCTGTTTGATGGCTTTTTAAATATCCCTGCAAATCGCATTGATGCTGCGAAGATTATCTATCACACAATGACCTTTACGGTCTTTTTCTCGGTAATATCAGTGCCATACAGTGCATCATTAAGTGCTCATGAAAACATGCTTTGGATTGCCATTGTGGGTATCGTTGAGGTTGTTTTGAAGCTTGCTGTTGCATTAATGGTCTTCTGGTTTGCTGGTGATAAGCTTGTGTTTTATGCAATTTTTGTGGCGGCGGTTAGTGTGGTAGTGGTGGTTTTATATGCCATATACTGTATAAAACGCTATGAAGAGGTTACTCTATTTGGACATGGAGGAGTTGATAAGCCTTTAATGAAGGAGTTGGCCTCTTTTGCCGGTTGGAACCTGTTTGGCGCAGCATGTGGTGTGGCAAGAGCAGAAGGAATTGCTATTGTATTAAATATATTCTTTGGTACCATAATCAACGCTGCTTATGGAATTGCAAATCAGTTAAGCGGACAACTTAATTTTTTTTCCCTCTCTATGCTCAAATCAATGAATCCGCAAATCATGCGTGCTGAAGGGGCTGGAGAGCGAAAAAGAATGTTATGGTTAAGTATGAAGGCGAGTCGTTTTGGATATTATTTACTGGCTTTTATATCCATTCCGTTTATCTTTGAGATGGATCATATCTTGGCTTTCTGGCTTAAAACAGTTCCTGATAATACCGCTATTTTTTGTATTCTGATATTAATTGCCTCATTAGTCAGGCAATTAACCGTAGGGTTACAATCGGCTGCTCAAGCAACTGGAAGGATTAAACTATATCAGGTGGTTGTTGGTGGAGTATTGTTGTTGAATCTTCCAGCAGCCTGGTTGCTTCTTAAATTTGGCTATGCTGCCTATTCAGTACTCTTTAGTTTTATTGTGGTTGAAGTTCTGAGTTTAGTCTTTAGACTTTTCTTCTTAAGAGTGTTAGCGGGTATGTCGATTCGAAATTATAGCTATATGGTTTTTTATAAAGCTATGATACCAACAATCGTTGGTGTTGTTGTATCGTACCTTATTGCTCACTATCTGGTTATGGATTTTCGTTTTATTATTAACATTGCTGTTACATTTATTGCTTTTTCTTTAACTATCTATCTTTTTGGTCTTGAGAAAGATGAAAAGGAGAAAGTTAGCTCGGCTATTCAAATGATAAAATCTAAAATAGTAAAGTGATGATGAAGATCGGGATATTGACTCTTCCCCTCCATACAAACTATGGGGGATTGGTTCAAGCTTTTGCATTACAAAAGGTTTTAATTGATTTGGGGTATGATGCAATAACTGTACATAGAGTATCAAAGCCAAAACTCAGTGCCAAGATTGAAACTTTAATCAAAAGGACAATCAAGAAATTTATCCTGGGTCGTTTTAATCTGGTTGTTAAAGATTGGCCGAGTGAGTCGGAATCTCGTATAATTGCCCAACACACGGATAAGTTTATTGAAAGATATATTCGCTTAACTGAGGCAATAAACTCTCCTATGGAGTATCATAAACTTAATAAAATGGGTTTTGATGGCTACGTTGTTGGGAGTGATCAGGTGTGGCGCATGTATTATACTCCCGGGATGCCTAGCTTTTTTCTTGATTTTACAAAAGATATCAAGAATATTAAGAGAGTAGCCTATGCTGCCTCTTTTGGGGTTGATGATTGGGAGTTTTCTGAGAAAATGACTCAGGCATGTGGTACATTAGCCCGATCCTTCAATGCGATTTCTGTACGTGAAGATTCAGGCATTGAATTATGTGAAAAGTATTTTAATGTGAAGGCTGAGCATACTCTTGATCCGACACTTTTGGTCAATCGTCAGGTCTATAGTGATATGATAGATCGTGAGCATGCCCCGTTAGGTTCAAGTATGCTTTACCATTATGTGCTTGATAAATCAGCCGATAAGCTAGATATTATTAATAAAGTTGCTGAAGAGAGAAGATTAAGGGTCGTGGCTGTTATGCCTCAGAAAAAGTTTTCTGAAGTGGGTAGTAAAGGCATCGAGTCTTGTGTCTTTCCATCAGTAACCGAATGGCTCAGGGGTTTTAGAGATGCTGAGTTTATCGTAACAGACTCTTTTCATGGAACTGTTTTCTCGATAATATTTAACAAGCCCTTTATTGCAATCGGGAATGAATCACGGGGTATGTCAAGATTCCAATCTCTGTTAAAGATGTTCGGGCTGGAGGATAGATTGGTTTTCAAGTCTGAACAGGTTAATCGTGAGTTAATTAATAGACCCATAGATTATCATAAGGTTGATGAATTGCTTGAGTCTTATAAACGATTCTCTCTCGGTTTTTTAACACAAGCCCTTAACGAATAATTTTATAAATTTGCCTTACAGCTTTTGAAAAGTAAGTTCTAATTTTGAACCCCAAACCAACAAAACAATGGACCATAAAATCTGTATGATCGGGCTAGGTTATGTAGGCCTCCCACTGGCAGTTGAATTTGCCAAATTCTTTCCTGTAGTTGGCTTTGATATCCACCAGGGTAGAGTGGATGAACTCAATACTGGCCATGATAGTACTCTTGAGGTTGAAGACGATAACCTCAAATCTGTTTTAGTCAATGCTCAACCTGAAAAGAAGGGTTTATATCTGACAACCCGTCTTGAGGAGACAGCCTCCTGCAACACCTACATCGTTACTGTCCCTACTCCGGTTGATAAAAACAATAGACCCGATCTAACTCCTCTGATAAAGGCTTCTGAATCCATTGGTAAGGTAATCAAGAAAGGGGATCTGGTAATCTACGAATCAACGGTTTATCCAGGTTGTACTGAAGAGGATTGTCTGCCTGTCATTGAGCGGACCTCTGGCCTAAAGCTTAATGTCGATTTCTATGCAGGTTACTCACCCGAGCGTATCAATCCCGGAGATAAAGAGCATACGGTTACAACTATTCACAAGGTAACCTCAGGTTCAACTCCCGAGATCGCTGAGGTAGTTGATGTGTTATATAAAACCATTATTAAAGCTGGTACACATAAGGCTTCAAGCATTAAGGTTGCTGAATCAGCAAAGGTTATTGAGAACTCACAACGTGATATTAACATTGCTTTTGTAAATGAGTTAGCACGTATCTGTGCTCATCTAGATATAGATACCCGCGATGTACTCGATGCGGCAGGTACAAAGTGGAATTTCCTAAAGTTCTCACCAGGTTTAGTAGGTGGTCACTGTATTGGTGTTGACCCTTATTATATGGCACAGAAGGCACAAGAGGCAGGCTACCATCCTGAGATTATCCTGGCTGGTCGCAGAATGAATGATGGCATGGGTGCATGGATTGCAGCACGTGTGGTGAAACTGATGATCCGCAGAGACCTGGCTGTTAATAACTCTAGAGCTCTTGTTTTGGGTATTACATTTAAAGAGAATTGTCCCGATATCAGAAATACCAAAGTTGTTGATGTAGTACATGAGCTGGAGGCTTTCGGTATGCAGGTTGATGTTTATGACCCATGGGCAAAGGCTAATGAAGTCTTTCATGAGTATAACCTAAAGCTTGCCCCCAGTTACAATGTAAAAGACTATGATGCAATTATTCTTGCTGTGTCACATCGTGAGTTTGCTGATTTTGACTTTGCAGGACGTAAAGCAGCAAGTGTTGTTTATGATATTAAGGGTTTATGGCCAAAAGAGAAGGTAGACGGTAGACTCTAACCTTTCTGGTATATAATTGAATCATGCGTGAATCATTCTTCTGTCAAAGTAGGCAGAATATTGATTCACGTTTTTTTATGTTTAATCAGTGATGGAAATCCATGAATCCTTGAATTTTGAATTTGGAATCCAAGAATCATGAAACCTTGAATCATGAACCCTTGCCCCCCTTGAATCTTGAATTTGCAATTCGGAATCAAAAACCCTTGCCCTCCCCTGTATCTTAACCCATAAAAAAGGGCAGCTTTCGCCGCCCTTTCATGGAAAACATCAATTCAAACAGAGTTTTGGTATAGTGAAAATATCTTAATTGTGGTTTATGATATTATAAGTATCAGTGGCAATAACCAGTTCTTCATTTGTGGTGATGACCATAGCTTTTACAGGAGACTCGGGAGTAGTGATTGGGGCATCTTTACCTCTTAGTCCGTCGTTTAGATTTTCATTGAAATGAATTCCGAGGTAGCTTAGGTCAGAGGCAATACGTTTACGGGTGTCGCAATCATTTTCACCGATTCCGCCTGTAAAGATAAGAAGATCGATGCCATTCATGACAGCGATATAAGCTCCAATGTATTTTCTTACGGCATAAGCGAACATATCGAGACCCAGGGTTGCTCTATGGTTACCAGCTTTAGCTGCGGCAGCAACATCACGCATATCGCTTGATACACCTGTAACGCCGAGCATTCCGCTCTTTTTATTGATGAGGTCATTTAGCTCACTACAGCACATTTGCTCTTTTTCCATAAGGAATAACAATACACCTAAATCAAGGTCGCCTGAACGAGTACCCATAAGAAGTCCCTCAACAGGAGTAAATCCCATGCTGGTTTCAACCGATTGACCATGTTTAATTGCGGCTACAGAAGCTCCGTTGCCCAGGTGGCAAGAGATGATCTTTTTCTCATTGATATTCCATCCTAATAGGTCACAAGCTTTTTGAGCAACAAACTTATGACTGGTACCATGGAATCCATATTTACGGATTCTATATTTCTCGTAGTAGTAATAAGGGATGCCATAGATATAGGCATGTTCGGGTAGTGTTTGGTGGAACGAGGTATCAAATACTGCTACTTGTGGAATGCCGGGAAGGAGCTCCTTGACTGATGATACACCTCTTAGGTTAGCCGGATTGTGTAAAGGAGCTAATTCAATACAACGTTCTATATCTTTCTCGACATCAGAGGTGATTAGAACCGATTTAGAGAATTTCTCACCACCATGTGCTACGCGATGGCCTACAGCTTCTATCTCTTTTATTGAAGAGATTACACCATGATCAGGGCTAATTAATGCTTCAATAACAAGGTTTATGCCCTCTTGGTGAGTCGGAATAGGGCAGTTGATTATATAGTCGGCTTTGCCATTTGGTTTGTGAGTCAGGGTACCTTCTGCTAACCCAATCTTTTCCACCAGCCCACGCGCCAGTACATCAGACTGCCCGTTCATGGCAAAGAGCTGGTATTTTATGGAAGAACTTCCACAGTTTAAAACCAGGATTTTCATTTGTATTAATTTGTTTTTCATTAGCTACATGCGATTCCTCTAATTCAGGATTATCATCACTAAACGTGAGATAACGGTGCGGGTTTAGTACATGAGCTTTTGATTTGGTGATATAAAATGTTGGTTGAGCGCAAACGATTGCGTATTACTTGAAAAAAAGGGTGCATTGGGCACCCTAAATGATATTATTTATACTCCTGCTGCTTGATTAGCAGTAATAGCTACAAGGTTAACTATATCTTCTACCGAACAACCTCTTGAAAGGTCATTGATCGGGGCTGCCATTCCCTGTAGCACGGGGCCTACTGCCTCGGCTCCGGCAAGTCTCTGAACTAATTTATAGGCAATATTTCCTACCTCTAAGGTTGGAAAGACCAAGACATTGGCCTTGCCTGCAACATCGCTACCAGGAGCCTTGCTGCTTCCTACTGAAGGAACTATGGCTGCATCTGCCTGCATCTCTCCATCAATGATTAAAGAAGGATCCATTTCTTTAGCTATCCGTGTTGCCTCTACCACCTTGTCAACCATTTCATGCTTTGCACTTCCTTTGGTAGAGAAACTTAACATAGCTACTCTTGGCTCGATACGAGCAATTGCTTTAGCAGTCTTTGCCGTAACAACAGCAATCTGAGCAAGCTCTGCTGCCGTAGGATTAGGATGCACTGCACAATCTGCAAATACCATAACTCCATTGTCACCCCATTGTTTGTCCTTCATGATCATAACAAACGCTCCACTTACCACTGAAACACCCGGTAATGTTTTTACGATCTGGAAAGCGGGACGAAGAACGTCTCCCGTGGCATTTAAAGCACCTGCAACTTCACCATCTGCTTCACCTGCTTTAATTAGTAAAACAGCCAGATAAAGCGGGTCTTCAACCAGTTTACCAGCCTGTTCTATAGTTAAGCCTTTACTCTTTCTGATCTCATAAAGCATCTGAGTATATTCCTCTTTCTTTGCATGCGAAATAGGATCAATTATCCTCGCCTTATGTACGTTTTTTAAGCCGAGATCAGCTGATTTTTGGCTTATCTCGCTTTCACTGCCTAATAAAATTAATTGTGCTAACTCTTCTTCTAAAATAATATCAGCAGCTCTTAATGTACGCTCCTCTGTGCCTTCCGCAAGTACAATGCGCTTTGAATGTAGCCTAGCATTGTTGCGTATGCTTTGCATGAGATTCATGAGTGAATTTTTGAATGGTGAATTGAAATGTTCTAAAAAGATTGATGATGATCAGGCAAAATATTGATAATTCTGCTTGATCGTCCGTTGTTTTTGCAAAATTACTATTCCTTTCGAAAATGAGCCTGTAAATAGGCCGAATATCTGTCAAATTCACCCATTTTAGTGTTGATTTGTGAATATTTTTCGATTCGTTTAACAATTACTCCACCTGCACTGTTATTGATTCTGACGACCGCCATTGGTGGCCTTCATCGTTTTACCAAATAAGTTCAAAATCAAATCAAGATTAAGCAACCAATCAAAAAAATTCAAACAATGAACCGACTAGTGATGCTATTTCTGGCGTTCTTTTTGCTCACAGCAATGAGTGCCGACTTACCAGTATACTCAATCTATAAAACAAACGGGGAGAAGATAAATTTCGAACAGTTATCTCTTGAGGTACAGTCAGCAGATGTTGTATTTTTTGGAGAGCTACATAATAACCCCATCGCTCATTGGATGCAACTGGAACTCTCAAAAAAGCTTCTTGATGCTAAACAAAAACGAGTGATTTTTGGTGCTGAGATGTTTGAGACAGACCAGCAGTTAATTCTCAATGAGTATATTTCAGGAGTAATAAGAGCAAAAGATTTTGAGTCAGGCACTCGCTTATGGCCGAATTATACTACAGACTATAAGCCATTAGTTGATCTTGCTAAAGAGAATAATGTCAAATTTGTAGCTACGAATATCCCGCGTCGTTATGCTGCTTTGGTTAGCAAGGGTGGTTTTGCCGCATTAGAGAAGTTGGAAAATCGAGCAAAAACTCTTATTGCCCCTTTGCCCATAAAGTATGATAGTACTCTTCCCGGATATGCTGCGATGCTTCAAATGGGGGATATGGGGCATGCCAATGCTAATTTACCTAAAGCACAAGCCGCAAAAGATGCTACAATGGCTTGGTCAATTGCTCAATCAGTAATGAAAGACCATGTTTTAATTCATTTTAATGGTAGTTATCATTCAGATAACTATGAAGGCATTATCTGGTATCTTAAACAATATAGGCCAGATCTAAAGATTGTTACTATTACAACTATTAGTGTTCCGAAGCCGAATGAAGTCCCCCTGAATGATCTTAAGTCAGCCGACTTTACTCTGGTCGTTGATGAGGATATGACTAGCACGGGGCAATAAATAGGGGCTGAAGTCTTAGAGGCATTGTTGCAATACTTACATTACGATCTCTTGTGCGATAAACTTGCTTGTAGTTGCTTCTCCGTTTTCTTTATCAAAGTAATAATCGTCATTAGATTTGATGTTATACATGGCTGATTAGGTACATCTGAATTCGTTGTGTGAAATGGTTGAGCTGTTGCTCTCATTTGCTATTCATTAATATAGTCTAATAGTTTTTGTATGTATTAATGGTTGCTGCGTTGTTTCTTTTTAATTGGCGATTCTTGGTGTCTTTATGTGAATGATGTGATTCTGATACGTGACTGTTTGACTCGTATTAGAGTTTGTATTCCGGAAATTTGTATTTATATAAATGAAAAAATTATAATATAGAGAAATATTTTACCTTTTGGTCGTAAAATTAGTTACATTTGTTACTTACTAATCTAGACTCCAAAACATTACTTCATCACGCTGATTCCTTAATAACCAACAAAACAGCCAACGATGGAATTTATATTAGCGTCTATTGAAGACATAGTAAGTAAGTCAGGTAGTGGTCTACTACCGGATGCAGATGACGAGGAGTTAAATCTAAATTATTTAGCGGGAATAATATCTACTTCGTATATATTTCCAGGTCAATTTGCCGGAGCAATAGCTGCTAGAATGGATTTAGATTTTTCGTTATTAACTAATGGTATGAGAGATTCATTTGCCGGTAAAGTGGTTACTGGTTGGAAAACCATTGCCAAAGTTGTTAGCAATGATGATTTTGATCTTCGCTTTACTGTTTTTCTGAGGTCAGAGATGTTACGGCCTTCACTTTGTTTGCGCTCAACACTTCTTTATTTCCAATTCTCAGCTCTATTTGATGCTCTATCTGATGAGTTAAAGCATAGTGTTATGGCTAAAGAGAGGGGGAGGAAACTTAATTCAGTTCTTGATTCAATTATGATGCTTTGGAAGAGATGTTGCGATCCACAGAATCCTGAACTTCTGGGACGTCCTTATCGTGAGCTGGTCTTAGCTGGTATTATTGTTTTAGTTAGGCATCTAATAGTAAAGTTTAAGAACGATTTAATGTTTCGTTCACCTGCCTTCTGTGTCTTTTTTAGATATCCGGATTTGACAATAAAAGATGACGAGATGGCTCCTTTTGTCAGGAGGATACAAAGTGGTCTAAATAAGATTCCAATAGTCTCGATTTTTGGATTTGATAGAAATGAACGCAGAGTATCACAAGATTTGAGGAATGAGGGTGAGTCAAAAGAGAGTGGGCTTGCGGATGATCAAAAAAGCAGCAAAAAGAGTGATGGAGATATTGAGTCGTCATTCCTATCCAGCAGTGAGGTTTGTTCAATACTGAATGTTAGCCCTGCGACGCTTTGTCGTATAACCCGGAAAGGGCATCTTCAGGTTCATTCAAGGAGTAAGGGGAGGTACTTATATTTTCGTCATGAGGTAGAATGGTTTAAAAAGAATGGGCACTATTGATCATTCCAATACTGTTTACGACCTTTGATGAAAAAAAGATGAAGATAAAAACTGGGATAGGTTATGATGTGCATCAGCTTAAAGAGGGGCTTCCATTGCGAATTGGTGGTGTGGATATTCCCCATAATTTAGGCGCATTAGGTCATTCGGATGCAGATGTTTTACTTCATGCGATATGTGATGCGCTCTTAGGTGCCGCTGGTTTGAGGGATATTGGTTTTCACTTTCCTGATACAAAAGCAGAGTATAAGGGTATAAATAGTCTTCTGTTGCTTGAAGAGACTGCTCGGATCATAAAAGATTCAGGGTATGAAATAAGTAATATAGACTCTACGGTTGTTTTACAGAAGCCTAAAATCGGAGTATATATTCCCTCTATGGTAGAGGCTATATCAGCTGCCTCAGGTGTAAATGTTCAGGATATCAATGTAAAAGCGACGACTACCGAGTATCTTGGGTTTGCAGGAAGAGAAGAAGGTATTGCTGCATACGCTATCGCAACTTTAATTAAGCCATAGTCTGCTACGAGGATTGGGTGCTCTCTTTATTATTGGCTAAGATAAATCTACATTATCCCGATCTACTTCTGCCGTAATGATTACATCAAGAGAATCAATTCGGAGAACTAGTTTGTCTTTGTTGATTTTAATTACCCGCCCTGATTTACCCGCCATCATGCCTTTGTTTACAATGACTTGGGAGTTAATCTCTACTTTTACTGTATAGCCTTCTGAGAGGCTTAGAAATCTCTTTATAGCTTCAATTTCTTTATCAGATATAACAGCTGGTTTTCCGCAGTAGTAAACAAAATGAGAAACACCACTTGTCTCTATGATCGACCTGTAATCTCTCTCGTCACTTCTCACAAAGACATAGCTTGTAAAGAGTGGTAACTCAACTTTCTTTTTTCTGTCAGACCATACTCTGGTCGTAATGTACAACGGCAAATAGGCCTCAAGTTCTATCTGTTCAAGCTGCTGAAATACCTTTTTTTCATTGTGGGCCGAGGTATAAATAACATGCCAAGGTTTCTGATTACTCATATTAAATAATATACAGAGGCAAATGTAAAGTAAAACCTAATTGGTCTGACAAAATGCGAAATGAATTAATACTTATTAAGATTTTCCCCTCAGGATTATATAATTTAAGTATTTAAATGTTTTATTTGTTACTTTCAGTCTCTATAAAGGCTCAGAAAAAAAGAACTAACTTTAGCTTTATTTATTCAATACCAAATAATCTTCATTAATCGTTAATTGTAAGTAGATGAGATTTATCTCATAATATGGATAACAAAGACTCAAATAAGGAGAATGTTCGTGATCCTCAGATTTTTGATAACAAGAAGATTTGGAGGCTCTCTCAGGTGACAGATTCATTACAAACAGTGGTGAAGAAAGCCTATTCTGCAAAGTATTGGATCATTGCATCGATTGCCCGACTGGGTTATATCAGATCTACCGGACATTGTTATCCTGAGTTGATTGAGAAAAATGATGGTGTTATTACTGCCTCTATGCGAGGTTTTGTTTCGGCTTCAAGGTTTAAGATAATCTCTCATCAATTTAAAAAAGAGACAGGTGAAGAACTTAAAGATGGTATAGAGTGGCTTTTCCTTGCCGAGATAAGTTTTACTCCGACCCGTGGAATCACCCTGGTTATTGTGGACAGTGAACCGGCCTATACTGTTGGAAGGTTGGCTGTTGAACGAATTAAAACTATTGAACGTCTTAAAAAAGAGGGCCTTTTTGATAAGAATAAACGTCTCTCTTTTCCTATGCCGCCATCCCGTATAGCCGTAATTAGTGTTGAAAGTAGCAACGGCTATCAGGATTTTCTCAATATTCTTAAGAGAGAGGGTAAAGATTATCGAATCTCAACCAAACTATTCCCCGCTATAATGACCGGTGAGAAAAATATTGAATCAATTGTTTTCAGGTTAGGTCATATCAGAGAAATAGCAGATCGATTTGATCTTGTTATCATACTTAGGGGTGGCGGTGGTGAAGCTGGACTGGCCGGTTATGATAGTTACGAATTGTCTGCCACGATAGCCGATTTCCCAATTCCTGTAATTACGGGTATTGGGCACGCCCCAAATCAGTTGGTTGCCACCATGGTTTCGCATCTGGATGGGATTACCCCAAGCGACGTAGCTTTTAAAATTGTTAATTGGTTTAAGGTTGAGAATCAAAGACTCATAGATCGTATTACGAGAATTGGTCAACTGTCATCGTTTAAGTTGCAAAAGGAGGAAGCAAGACTAAATCGGATTGTGGATTATCTTCCTGGTATGGTTCATCGACGCGTATCTGTAGAAGAAGTGCGGCTCAACTCTTTGATGCATCTGTTACTCTCTGCAGGTAATATGAAATTGGAGAGAGAATCTTCCAGGCTTGATCAGCTATATTTAATGTATAGTGAGTCAATTAAGCGGCGATTTACAGATGAGAATCAGCGGGTTGATAAATTAATGAGGGAGATTGATCTTATCAATCCTTTAAGGATGATGGAGAAAGGTTGGTCATATATGATTCTGGATGGGGAGATTATAAAGAGCCCTGATCAGGTGAACGAGGGAGATGTGGTCACCACAAGGACATCCGCAGGAGAGATTAAGAGTGTGGTGGTAAAAAGTAATTAACTTTGCGAAAAAGAATCCAGCTATGTCGTCTGATGCCAATCACTATAAAGAATTATTTGAACAGTTTAAAGAGATGCGGGTCATTGTCATTGGTGATGTGATGATTGATGCCTATATCTTTGGACAGGTTGACAGGATTTCTCCCGAGGCTCCTGTTCCTGTCGTTTCAGTCACTAAAAGAAGTTCGAGACTAGGAGGTGCTGCCAATGTTGCATTAAATCTTAAAGCGATGGGGGCTACTCCGTTACTTTGCTCTGTTATTGGTTTAGATGACAGGGGAGAGGAATTCCTGAGGTTACTTCAGGATGAGAAGATGCCTATAGATGGTATTCTACGTAGCAAGGATCGGTTAACAACTACAAAGTTTAGAGTAATCGGTAATAATGTTCAGTTACTCAGAGTTGATGAGGAGAGTACTGCGGCATTGACCTCAGCTGATGAGTTGAAACTCTTTAACCTATTCCAAAACCTGGTTGAAAAATACCATCCTGATGCTGTCATATTTCAGGATTATGATAAAGGAGTTCTCACTCCTGGTGTGATAGGAGCAATTACAGCAAAGGCTAATGAGATGGGTTTACCCGTGACCGTTGATCCTAAGAAAAAGAATTTTAGGCAGTATAAGAATGTAGATCTGTTTAAACCAAATTTAAAAGAACTCAGAGAGGGGATCGAGATGATCATTCCCAGAGGTGATTTTGATACACTGGAGATTGCTGCATCGCGTGTTCAAGAGGAGATGAACCTAAAGATGGTTATGGTGACTCTATCTGAGAATGGCGTTTACATTAGGAGAAGAATGTCAGATATGACTCATGAAACTCTTCGTTTGCCTGCGCATCGGCGTAATATTGCGGATGTTTCCGGTGCGGGTGATACGGTTATCTCTCTGGCCACTTTATGTTTGGCCGCTCGATGTGATTTGGTTACTATAGCCCGGGTTTCTAATCTTGCCGGTGGATTAGTCTGTGAGGAGGTAGGGGTTGTACCTGTCGATGCTGATAAACTCTTGCAGGAGACTATAAAGCTATATACCGGGATTACTGAATAATACGCTAATAAACCTACTAAGTAATGACGCAACATTCTAAGGCCAAATCAAACGTCGCAACAATGTTTAATCAGATTGCGCCAAAGTACGATTTGTTAAATCATCTTTTATCCTGGGGAATTGACAAGAGTTGGAGGAAAAAGACCATCGATAAACTGATAGCTTCCGGCGCACTCTCTATCCTTGATGTTGCAACTGGAACTGGTGATTTAGCGATAGCTGCTGCCAGAAGGAATCCTAAGTTAAAGATTACAGGAGTAGATATCTCAGCCGGGATGTTAGAGGCAGGACGAGTTAAGGTTGTCAACGAGGGGCTAGCCTCTAGTATTGTTTTAATGGAAGCCGATAGCTTAAACCTCCCATTTGAGGATCATCATTTTGATGCAGCCATGGTGGCATTTGGAGTTAGGAATTTTGAGCAGACGGTAAAAGGTCTTAGTGAGATGTTTAGGGTCACTACGTCTGGTGGGATTATATTAGTCCTTGAGTTTTCGAAACCTGACAGATGGTTTATGCCTTTTTATAGCATTTATAGTAAGGTGATTATGCCTTTAATAGGTCGTCTGGTCAGTAACCATTCTACTGCTTATACCTATCTGCCAGAGACAGCATTGGCTTTTGCACAAGGAAAAGAATTTTGTGATTTATTAGTTAGCGCAGGTTACTCGAATCCTACATTTACAAGGCTTACCTTTGGGATAGCCACCCTTTATACAGCTGTAAAGGAGTAGTGATTATACTGTTCCGGTAAGCCAACTCCTGAATGCAGCAGCACGGTCAGTTGAGACAATACACTCAATAGGGCAGTTAATTCGTGGTTCTATCTTGATTCTTCCTTTTGAATGAACCCACATTTTCGATATAGAATCAATGTTTATAACTATCTGCCTGTTGATTCTAAAGAAAGAGGCCGGCTCACAAAGAAGTTCTATTTGCTCCAGCGTTTGATCAGCGGGATAGATCTGTCCCTCTTTGGTTATCATTGATACTCCGCCATCTTTAGCATAAAAAATCGCAATGCTATCCAGTGGTATGCTCTTTATATAGTGCCCGTATTTAACCATTAATCGTCGTGGCTCCTTCCTTCCCTGCTTTAACATTTGTTCGAGTAAGGGAAGTAGTTTGTTATCAGGAAGAGACCTGTGATACTTCTCAAACGCCTGTGAAAGTTCCTCCTCTTTAACAGGTTTAAGTAGGTAGTCAATGCTGTTAAGTTTGAAAGCTTTGATGGCATATTGATCATAGGCCGTAATAAAGATCACTGGACAGGCTATCTCCATTGAAGAGAAAAAGTCAAAGCAGGTACCATCTGCAAGGTGTATGTCACAGAGAAAGAGGTCTGGCTGATTATGAGTCTGAAACCAACTCTTTAAGCCACTTACGGTCTCAATGATCTCTACAATTTCATAATCGGGTCTTAAGACTTTTATCATTCTTTCTAGTCTACGGCCTGCAGCAGCCTCGTCTTCAGCAATTAGAACCTTCATGGTTTTATTTTTTTAGCTTTCTTTTTTAATATTAGGTTCGTCACTCGTTAATAATGGTATTGCTACACAGAAATGGCGGCTTGAGTTTATGATCTCAACAGGTTTATCAGTCAAGAAATGGTATCGATTGTGTATGTTCTGTAGGCCAAGCCCGGCACCTGGCTCACTTGAGATGCGTTTTTGTAAGTTGTTTGTGACGGTAATATAGCCCTGAGATGTAATCTCTACTCTTATCAATAGGGGATTTGCCGCTGTTATCGAATTATGTTTGATGGCATTTTCTACCAACATCTGAAGTGTAAGTGGCGCAACAAAGCCGATTACTGATTTAATATTTGGGCTATACTCAATCTGTAGACTATCTTCATAACGTTGTCGCTGAATCTCGATGTAATTGTCAATAAGATCTAATTCCTCCGAAAGTGGAATTAACGGTTGATCACGTACCTGTAGAAGAGATCTGTAAAAGTCAGAGAGACGCTGGACGTAAATAATTGCCTTATTCGTATCCTCCTCTATTAATGCAAGAAGAGTATTAAATGTATTAAAGAGAAAATGGGGATTAACCTGGCTTCTTAATGTCTCGAATTGAGCAACCAGGCTCTCTTTCTCCAGGAATTGATTACGCATCATACTATCCTTCCATTGAACAAAGAAGTATAACCCTTCATGGAAGAATGTGACCATCAAAGAGATGAAGAGTGAGATGGCGTAATTCTGCCACATACCCAGATAGGCGCATAGTGTGGAGCTAAGAAATGAGGAGAATAAAGCAAATAGAATTATTGAAACCAATAAGGTATAGGTTGATACAAGTATTATTTCCAGAGAAATATGCAGTAGGGGCTTCTTATTCCAGGGAATCCAATTCCATAGATTGATAATTATCCAACGACAACCTAGCCATAGCAGTAGTGTGTTCAGAAAGGTAAGTCCTACATTTAATAAAAGTAAGCTTAAGCTGGCTCTGAATAGTAATGATGTAGTAGTAGGTAGAATAAGTCCTATTAGTGGGATCCCTATGAGCATGATCCATTTGTCATCTATAGGGCTCGCTTTTTTTGGCTTTAGTGGTATTGAAATCATCAGAGATATTGAAGTTGGTCTGTGAGGTAAGTCTTTTTTCCCGTTAGAAGTTAATGCGATATTGCGGTATTATCAGTATTCCTGTCTGGTAAACATAACCTGATTTACCTGTCTTTTTATTGAATTTTTCAGCGTATACATTTTGTTGGTTAAAGATATTTTGAATATCGACACCAAACTCTTGTCTTATGCCTTTTCCTTCCCATTTCCAAACAATTTTAAAATCGGTACGGAAGTAGTCAGGGTATTGTAGTTCATAGGCTTTTGTGTTGTCGTATTTGCGTATAAAATAGCCCGGTTTATCTGGATCGCTGATGATTTGAGAAGGAGTGTATCTTTGACCACCACTCCATGTGCTTTTTATATCAATCGCCAGGGAGTGGGTTGAGGTTCCATTCTCTTTCTTTGATAATATGAACTCTTTTCCGATCAATAGATTGGCTACATAGTTTGTGTTAAATGCGGTTGATCGTTCTACGTTATCACTCCCTTTGTATTTGGAATCAAAGAGAGAGAGGGTTCCTAAGTAATAGAATCCTTTGTGCAGGAACTGTTCAAGGGTGAGTTCAATTCCAATGTTTCTGCCTTTTCCGGTGGCAACAAGGGTATCGGGAAACCCAAATCCAAAGTTTGCACCTTCATTTAACAATGAATAGTAATTACTAGCACCTCCATTGACCCCGGCTCCTGATAATAACTGGATATATCCTTCAGCTTTGATTCTGGTATTCTCAGCAATCAGGTAATCTCCACCCAATACAAAGTGGTGGGCTTTGAGCAGATCAAGGTTTTTATTAAGTTGGCTATAAGTGCCATCAGGCATTAGTGTTTGTCTGAAATAGACGGTAATCGGATTTAACTGACTATGGTAACCATACCCCAGACTTAGGCTTAATCGGTCATTTATGCCCCATTTTAATGCCATTCTTGGTTCAATGTTCCATGTGTCATTATAAGCATAATAGAGAGAATGCAGACCGTTGTTTAAGGTAAAATAGTCTGTAAGTCTGTATTGCCATTGGATATATGCCTGAGCTAAGAGGGCATTACCATCAAATGCGGTGGTGGGTCTGAGGGCTTGGTCTTCGTTAAACCAGACTGACTCAGTCAGATCGAATAGTTGTTGTTTAAGCCTGAATCCTCCTTTAATTTGAGAACGAGCTGATAACTTTGAGGAGATATATGATTGCAGTGTAACGAAAGACTCATTAAAGTTGTTCTTATAGGTTGTTGTTTTATTTGAGTAGTCTGGAGATAAAGAGTCAATAGTGGTTTTGAAATTGTGATAAGAGGATGCAATAGTGGTTTTTATATATGTATTTCTCGTCAGACCTAAACTATGAGTGATGCCTCCGCTGATTAGCTTACTTCCGTTTGTGAGATCATAACCCTCTCCGCCGTAGAAGTCGATACTCTCTTTGGTAGTATCTGCTTTACTATCCCATATTTTTATGTCAGAGTCACCTCCAAATGCAAAGATCGAGAAGTCACCAAGCTTTGTTGCTGGCAGATTGACTTTAACGGTGAAGTCTTTGTACTTAGGGATTCCAGTGCCTGTACCAAGATCAGCTCCGAGTTTATCCATTACCTCTAGTGTTGAGTATCTGATGTTGGCTAAATATGATGCTCCTGTCTCTTTGTTAATAGGCCCCTCTGCTCCAAACTCGAATCCATTAAACCCGATTTGGCCTAAAAATTCATGTTTCTTATTATTACCATTTCTAAGTTTTAAGTCAAAGACTGCTGCTGTTGCATTTCCATATTCAGCGGCGAAAGCACTTGTCATGAAGTCGGAGTTTGCCAAAAGGTTGTTATTTAACATGCAGACAGGTCCGCCGGTGGCAGTTGATGACCCATAATGATTGGGGTTATGGATGTCGACATCTTCAAGACGCCATAACAGTCCAAGAGGCGAGTTTCCTCTGACAATGATGTCATTACGTGCATCATTACCACTAGTGACCCCTGCATAGTTCATCGCCATCCGTGCAACGTCATTTCTTGATCCTGCATATCTACCGGTCTCTTCCACCGTGAACCCTCTGCTACTAATGGTGGCCATAGGATTTATGGTGCCTCTCTTATCCCGCTGAGCTATTATCTCCACACCCTCTCCTGAAACAATTGCCTCGGTGAGACTAACATCTATGACAACCTCTTTTGCGTTGCTTAGTTGTAGATTAGAAATAACGCTTTCCTGATACCCCACATAACTAACCCTTATACTGATTCGCCCCGGTTTTAATTGTGATATGATAAATTCTCCTGATTCGTTTGTTGTTGTGCCTGTAAATGGCACCATATCAATTATAACTACATTGGCACCGGGTAAAGGTTGAAGATTATCTCCATCCTTTACCTTACCTCTTATTGTAGCATTTTGACCTAATAGAGTAGTACTTAATCCGAGTAAGACTAGAATGGTTAAAAAATGGTTTATCCGTTTCATTGTTCTTTTTTTCTGCAAAACAAGGCTTTACGCAAGATTTGAACAAATAGATACGGGTGAGTGGCGTACTATAGTGGCTGAATTGGTATAATTGAGGGTTAAAAGCCGAACTTCTCGTTACCGGTTGATCCAATACCCCAGTTAATGCCAAGTAAAGTAATCAGATTATCTGCATCTCCAAAGTTTCTACCAAAGGCTCCTGTTAAATAGAGATTGTCATTGATTTTGTATTTCAGAAGTCCGGATGATCTGTAAGTGTCTCCAATATCATTAATACGGTGTATAAACTCGTAGGCTATGGTTAGTTTATCAAACTCCAATTCCATTTTTCCTCCAAAATCGAAATATTCTGTACGATCACCTGCCATATCATCCTCAAGATTAGTATTGTCACTTATAAATCTCCCTACTCCGTAGATGTTAAGATAGTTTGAGCTATTCTTCGAAAATCTGTAGGAGTAGTTTAAGGTGAGCCACACTCCAAGCCTCCCTGACTGGTTTGAAGAGAAATTGTTATCAATAAAAAAGGCATTATAGGCCACGGCACCGTCAATGGCGAATACAGGTTTCTCTTTGAGCTTCTCTATCATAGTGATTAAGGAATCACTTTTTTCTACCGAATCGATAACTCTTTTAACGATCTGATGGTATCGCTTCGGGTCGGAAAACAGTAGGTCAGGAGTTGCACCTGCAGCCTCCTTTGCCGTCTCAAGCCTTTTTAGACGACCAACCGCATATAGGTTTGCATCTAACAACTCCTGGTAGTAATCATTTTTGTAGAATCTTATTAATGTTGATCTTAGTCCTATGGAAATATTACTCGTTGCTGGTTGGTCTTCTTTAATTGTCTTGTTTACATAAGCCAGTGAGAGAGAGGTCACTTTTATTCCGGCGAAAGGATTCATGCCATGCTCTGTAAGTCCCGCATACCTGAAGAAGTTCATCTTTTTATGACTGAAAAACCAGAATGGCGTCAGCTCGAGTGCGTAATTCTTAGGTAACCCACTGTAATCCCCCTGAAACGAGTTGATAACGCTAAGGACAAATGCTCTGGGACTGTTAGGACGATTAACTATTGAAGGAGCTTCATCAAGAAGAGTCATGGCAGGTGCTTCGGGTACCTCCAAATCTTTTAGGGTAATATTCTCTTTGGACTGTCCGAAAGAGAGTATCTGAATTGAGATAAAGAGGAAGGTTATTGCCCCGCTATAGATTGTTTTTTTGTTTTTCATTTTAATGTCGTATTAGGCTTGCCTTTAAGATAAGAACCCAATTTGTTGTATGGTATCATATACACTTTAAATAAGTTGGATTGCTTTTGATACAGTGACTAATTTGTTGTTTTCAGAAGCGGTAAGGTCGTCTTGATCAAAGCCGAAGGAATAATGACCAGAGAAGCCACCTGATAAGATGTACTTTATTGAGAGTTTTGAGATGGCAAGCTCACGTTCTTTCTCTTGTAAGAAGGAGAAGTCGAGGTTAGTCGTAATTGACAAGGCGGCTTCTTTTAATTCATCGGAGTTACCAATAATTATTTTAGGAATGGCGCCTGAGTTTGCATTTGACTCCTTGATTATTTTAAATTGACCCTCCTTTTTTTTGAAATAGACTTTAGTGTAGGCTATTCCTGTTGTTCCAACTTCTACTGTTAAGCTGATTTCATTCTTTCCTAAACCTGTGTCGTACTGTTTTTTCATGTTAGATCTGGTTAATTGTTTTTGCGTATAGTTGATGAGATTAATTATTACTCTGTCTATTCTATATCACTTATTGAAAGGTTATTCTCTGCATTTTAATCGTCATTAAAAGGATAGATCTGGTGGATTAGTAGTGGTTAAATAAGAGCGTGGGTATATTACCATAAACTATCTTTCTTTTAATATCCGGTTAATAAATTGTTGGATATCAAAGATAATACAATCTAATCTCGAAAGTAGGATGATGCGTAGATATTGTTATCGCTGGTAGTGTGCAAATTAGGGAAGGAATGAGAGAGGGTTGGTTTGCCCCTCAACTACGCAAGGATTCTAGAAGAGGGTGAAGTGGGGTGGTAAAAATCTGGGTTATTTCGGGGGGATGAATAGGTTAATTAAAAGGTCGAACTTGCTGAAATAGTACAGTTACTTTATATTCTTTTGGAAGAATTCGGGGGTAACACCGGTGAATTTGATAAATGCCTCATGGAATGAGGTTGAGTTTTTAAAGCCGGACTTATGAAAGAGTTGCGATATAGGTTCTTTATTCTCTTTTTCGTGAGATAAGAGTTGACAAGCCTCCCTTATTCGCCATTCATCTATATAATCTTCAAAGGAGCAGCCCATCTTTAATCTAATTATCTCTTTTATCACTGAACCATCCATCTTAAGAGAAGCACCAATAGAAGAGGGTGTCAATTCAACGTCGAGATAACCTTTTGTCTCTCTCATAAAAGATTCTAGCAATAAAATAAGAGCATCGTAGTGAATGTTATATTCGTTTTCTTGAGGTTGTCTTTCATTAACATCAGAATAGTAGTCATCAGAGTGACTGTTTTGTTGATCGATGGTGCCTGCTAATCTGGTTTGTTTTGTCCCCGTAAGAAGCGTTGAGGATACTGAATCACCTGGTAAGATTGCTTCCTCCTCAATTTTCTCATCATAACGGGTAATAAGATTTTCATGTTTAGGAATTGATTGGGTGGATTTGTCCTCGTTATTACCTAACCAACCAATAGGAGTTAATGTGTGTTGGTCAGGTTTGGCGTTTTCGGGAAGAACGAATAGTTTTTTCCCAGATTGGATCAGAGCTATGGTTTTTCCAATCAATTTCATATTTGTGTTGTAAAGTCTTCTCTTTTGATTATACAAGAGTGCTGCCATTAGAGAAAGTGACAAAAGCGCAATAGTGAGAAGAAATAATGAGATATTTTGATTTTGAATGATTTTAGCTTTTTCTGCTAGATTGATTTTTCTTGATTCTAACTCTTCCATTATTCTTGCATTTGCCAGCATTAACTGTTCTGACAACCCTTTCTCTGAGCTGTTAAAAAGGATTAAACTATCGCTTAGTTCCAGCCCTTTTTGGAGATAGTGTGCAGCCATTTTAGGATTATTCTTTTCCAGGTAAAGGTTTGCCAGTAGTCTATTGGCGTCAATCTCTAAAGGAATACTACCGGCTAAATGAGCCTTTTCGATAGCCTTTAAGACTACATCCATTATAGAGCTATTTGTCCAGTTCTTAACTAGACTCTTGGTTGAATAAATCCCAAATACTGACAGGGAATCAACGAATTTCTTCTCACTTTCTATTGCCTTTAAAGGATTAACCCCTAATAACATTAGTCTGGCTGCACTTAAGCGCATCTCAGAAGATATGTCAAATCGGTTTATCGTATCTGCGGCAGCAACCGCCGAGAGAGCATTTACAAGAGATCTGTTTAGGTTGTCAATACGACAATAGAAGCGAGAGTTAATACGACATGTTTTTGCAATGACTTCAAAACTCGTCACTTTAATACCTGCATCAGTTAAATCACTTCTGTTCTCTTTCGAGTGAGTCTGTTCAATGAGTGATTTATAAACTGAATTAGTATAAAATCTTACTGAGTCATCTTGCTCTTGGTCATTTGCTATCTCGCATAGATAGGCTTCAGTATGAGAACAGAGTACGGGGTTTATCTCTTTTCGGATTTTTAATGCTTTGTGAAAGAAATATCGGCTCGAATCGAATTCATTTTTGGCAGCGAAAGTTAGACCTATGTTGTTGTAAGCAACAGCCATTATATATAGCGCATTTTGATCTTTGGCAAGCTGGAGTGCTCTTTTGTAATTTGTAAGTGCTGGTTCTATTAAATTGTGTCGTAATAATAGGTTTCCAATGTCAATAGTAAAATATGGATTTAATGAATCTGTACCGTTGTAAAGCTTAAGAATACGGAAAGCCTCCATGTAGTAGAGCATTCCTTTGTATTCATTGCCCATACGTTGAAGCGCAATTTCTGACATATAAATGTATGCGGAAAAGGCTTTAACAGGCATTTTTTCTTTTAAAAAGAAGAGTGCCGCCTCGTTGCTTAATTTTATTGATGAGTCAGGATTGGCAAAGTAGGTGCGTTTTATCAGGTTATTATACCAATTAACTTTATTGGCTATTGCTTGATTTCTTGGTGGCTGATCAATCCATAATACATCATCTCTTTCTTTCTTTGAACATGAAAAAAGAAGAATTGACTGGCTTATTATAAAAATCCAAATGCAAAAGTTGGTTTTACTACCAATCATATTAATTTAATTAATTGAAACAAAGTTATACATTTACTTATTACATGACAAAAAATCAGTCTAATAAAAAATCAGTAAATTAAGGTAAGGGAAATTTGGAAATGACATTGGCTTTTAGTAGATTATAAGAATGATCCTACTCATTTTTTTAATGGAGAGAACCAACGTCACGAGTAAAATCACTGATTTGTTCCCATTATTTGAGAGTCATTTCAACTGGAAAATCAACCGTTTCAGATTAATGCTGATGCAAGAAAGGATCGAATTAATAAATCGATTTATCCATCTATTAGGTGATCATTGCATTAATAGAGGCTTGTTTCAAGTCACTAAAATCAGGTGCCTGATTTTGTCAATTTTTTCCTAAGCACCAGATTTAGTGTTTATTGTGTTTAAATCTTCTTGTTTTTGTAACTAGTTGCTTTTGAGTTGTTTATGTGTTCCCCTCTTATATCTCTCTTATATCTCTCTTATGTCGCTCTTATGTTCTCTTATGTTTCTCTTATATCAACATCTCCTCGACATCCTCTCAATATCCTCTCAATATCCTCTCAATATCCCCTCTATATCCACTACCTATATAGTTCCTATCTTATACGAGTTTATAGGGAGAGGATAGGGAGAGGATAGGGAGAGGATAGGG
>MTLC01003180.1_pt2 | contig 27532 bp, 17 predicted proteins | sample 1982451 | NCBI WGS metagenome assembly MTLC01 (sample SAMN05710165, study PRJNA340218) | biofilm metagenome | isolation source: sample SPH anode biofilm adapted to +100 mV | place: USA | collected 2012-02-03 | reverse complement strand
CGAGGTAGTTTCTGTTATCGCTGGTTCTGTAGTTTCTACGGAAGGGGAGGGTTGGGTCGTTTTGAACATCGACAGGTTTCCTCTTGATGCGACGGTAGTTCTCGTTATAGTTACCATCGGCGGTACGTGGGTTGTTGTCGATTTGGAAGGCATTACCCTTTTTATCGGCAGCAGTGAAGACATTACCGCGGAACGGGTTGAGGTCTGATACGTCGAGTGAACTCTCCTTACGATATACGTCGGCTACCCATTCGGCAACGTTACCCGCCATATTATAGATTCCGTAATCGTTAGGGAAGTAGGAGATGACTGGAGCTGGGATATCTGAACCATCATTTAAGCTACCGGCTACACCCATATAGTCACCTCTACCACGACGGAAGTTTGCGTTGAAGCGGCCAAACTCATTGTCACGAGTTGACTCATTACGCACGATATTTTGATTCCAAGGGTATATCCTGCGTTCAGTGACATTTTCAAAGGAGGTGTTTTCAAAAAGTCCAAGTGCGGCAAATTCCCATTCAGCTTCGGTTGGTAGACGATAGTTAGGAAGCATTACACCATCCTCGATACGTGCATGGCGTTTAGCATTCTTTTCTCCTTTACCTTGTTTTCCCATATCAACCAAACCCAGCGTGTCTCCATTTAAGGTATCACCTTTAGTATAGACACCAGTTAGGTAAGCTTCAGTTGTGAAGAAGTCATCAACTTTATAATCTGTGTCGAGTTTATAAACTCCTTTATCAAAAAGAAGTTTTTCGTTCACTCTGTCAGATCTCCATTTGCAATACTCATTAGCCTGGAGCCATGTAACACCAACAACGGGGTAATCACGATAGGCTGGATACCTCAAGTATAGATTGGTCAGAGGTTCGTTATAGGCGAGACGGTCACGCCATACAAGAGTGTCAGGAAGTTGACGGACATAATACTCTTGGTATTGTAGCGGTTGATCGTTATAGAACACCCTTTTTAACCAGTAAAGAAACTCGAGATAGTGAAGGTTTGATACTTCAGTTTGATCTATATAAAATGATCTGATAGTTACACGACGGGGCTCATTATCATTTTCAAGAACAAGATGTTCTTGAGTGTTGCCCATTACAAAAGTTCCTCCTTCTACCAGTACAAGACCTGGTCCATCAGGTTGCCCATAAAATTCAGGCTTTTCAAAACCACCCTCTGTTGGGTCATTGTAATTCCAGCCGGTGGCAGAAGATGTCTCTTTCTTCTTTTGAAAAAGCTTACAAGATGTTGTGCCAGTGACCAGCATGGCAATAGTTAATAAAGCAACAAAGCTACGAATTCGGATCATTTTTTGCTTATTTATTACGGGGTGCAAATATACGGTTTCTTAGAATTGAGGACATGGCATTGGGCCACGATTTTTTCCTCTGCTTGAGAATAGTTTATAGTCTGAGAACTGGAACCTTAAGGAGAGCTCATGAGCCCCTCCGCTGGCGTCCTTTAGTTTAGAGACAGTCACATCATAGCTATATCCAATACTGAATGAATCATACTGAAATCCCAGCAAGAAGATAAACGCATCTGCATTCTCGATATTGTGTCTAAACCAACCTCCAACGACAAACGGGTATTTGTTGAAGTATACACCAACATTGAGTTGCTTGAAATTTCCTTGTTGTTGATAAAGAATGTTTGGCGATAAAGTAGCTGCTTCAGTAGCTCTTCTCCCTCTTGCTCTCTGCTCTAAATCAATTATTCCACCTGCATGAAGAGTGATCTTCATATCAAGTTTTGAGGTGTTGTCACCATACCAACTCTCATTAGGCTGAGTCAAATGGTTGACAGCCACTCCTGCAAAAAAGAGATCGGCATAGCTGTATGCCATTCCAGCAGAGAAATCAACATACGAAAGGGAGGTATTCGCAGGTTGAGGCTCACTAGATCTATAAACAAATCCTCTAACAGGATCAATTTCATCTCCAAATTGCAAAGCATCCCAGTTTAATTTCTTTTGAAAGTAGGAGGCTTGTAACCCAAAATTCAAATATGACTGTCTGCTGACAGGCAATGAATAGCTGTAAATGCCACTAAATGAAGTGGTGGTTAGTAGATCGCCACCAGCTCTGTCGCTATTGAACAATACACCGAAACTACTGGAGATATTCGGGATGTACTGGTCATAAGAAGCATTATAGGTCACAAAGTTGTTATCCAACTTCGGCCACTGGTTGCGATAGTTTAGGATTAACCTAGGCGCATATGCTGAACCAGCTAACGCTGGATTCAGATATAACGGATTGGCATAAAACTGCGAAAACGCAGGATCCTGAGAAAAACTGTTCTTGGTCAGTATTACCAACATGAACAGAACTAAATAGGTTAGGGCACGTCTAGCCATAGTAAATAAGGTGATTGCCATTAATTAAATAACGCTTTATCCGTTCGAAGTGTAACAAAAATTCGCACAGATTTCGGTATTATTCCAACAATTTCTCCCGCTATTTGTCGTTATCCATCCGGAGCGTGCTCCGTTTGTCAAATTACCGTTCTCTTGCATGTTAGACTTTCACACAAATTTAAAGGTCTATTTTTAATTTCCTACAACCTTTCTAAAAAAAAAGTTGTCTTCACTGAATTTTTTGCATCAGGCCTCCTAAGTTTGTTTCTTTGCAACAGATTGGTAACGATTACCATAAATTAAAATCTAATTCTGATGAAGAGTTTCAATAGGTTAATTTTTAATGCTTTATGTGCTAGCCTTTATTGCCTCGGGCTGTTTCTGCCCTCTTTCGCCTTTGGTCAGGAGAGAATTTCTATTACCTGGAGTGAAGATTTTTATTTTGATTCCCTCTCTCGGGTAAACATACCCCAACTTACTTTTGAAAATGCCTATGAAAACAATCAATGGCCCAAAATCCCTGTCTTCAAGAAGAGATTGGTGCCCCCTTCACCTGGTCTGGTTGCTAAAGTGTCAATAAAAGGCACAATTGCTAAAGACTTGATCGGTACTAACCTCTTTAGTTCTATTAACCTTCCCGATTCCTTCTACTGTGTTACTGTCCCCGGAATCGCAAACCATCTGTCTTTTACAGATGTATTCGTTGTCCCCGTTAGATACAATCAACAACTCGGATATCCCCAAATTTTAGAGTCATTTGAACTCTCCATTGAATGGATTTCTCCTTCAAAATCGATTAAATCTCACACCTACGCAACGAACTCTGTTCTTGCCACAGGAAATTGGTACCGTTTTGGTATTCAGAAATCGGGTGTCGTCAAGATTACCTATAGTGATATTCAATCATGGGGCTTTTCTCTAGCTGGAGTTGATCCTAAAAAATTAAGAGTCTTTGGGCAAGGAGGTGGTCCGCTTCCGGAAGCAAATAGCACCGATCGGCCTGATGACTTATTAGAAAATGCTATCGAAGTAGTAGATGGTGGTGACGGCTCATTCGATGCAAATGACTATATTTTGTTTTATGCCCTTGGTCCCGAATCATGGGAATTTAACTCTCGATATAAAAAGTTCATTCGTAAAGCTAATCCCTATTCTACAACTGCCTATTATTTCTTTACTATAAGTGATCAAGATGGTAAAAGAGTTACAAAAGCAGATGCTCCTGCCGCAAATCCCACAAAAACTTACTCTAGCTTTATAGACTTTACCTCACATGAGGTGAATTTATACAATCTTTTAGGAACTGGCAGAACTTGGGTAGGTGAGGCCTTTGACTATACTACAAAACAGGAATTTTCAACAGGTGTTGTAGATATGGTTATTCCTTCAACAATTAGACTTGCCTCTGCTGTTACTGCAAAGTCTTGTTACTCGCAGTATTTTGATGCCTCATTTGGCTCAACAAGAGTTCTGAGACAAAGTCTATCACCAATCTCTTGTAACTCAACTTCACTTGTTGCTCTTTACGCAACAGAACGGCTTGACACTACTTCTGCGGTACTTTCTTCTTCTGCTGATAAACTCACTTATGAGTATACCTCATCGTCGGGTACAGGCTGGTTGAATTATTTCGAGATTAACTATGAACGAAATTTAAAATTCCCTGGTGGTTTCATGGCTTTTAGGGTTCCATCTTCTGTGAAAACAGGGCAGATAAGTCGATTTGAAATTTCGAATGCTAATAGTGATTTAAGAATTTGGGATATCACCGATGTAAATAATGCAGAGGCGCTTACCTCTAGTCTGAATGGAAGTGTATTAAACTTTAATGCCGAGACAAGCGAACTTAAAGAGTTTGTAGTGTTCTCGACTTCAAACCTACTTAGTCCAATAGCTGCCGGTAGGGTAGAGAATCAAAATCTGCACGGCATGGCTAAGGTTGACTATATAATGATTAGCTATCCTGGTTTCATATCAGAGGCTAACCGTTTGGCTGATTTTCATCGCTCGAAAGGCCTTACTGTGGCTGTCCTGACTCCACAACAGATTTACAATGAGTTCTCCTCAGGAGCTCAGGATGTAACGGCATTTCGGGACTTTTTTAGAATGCTCTATAAAAGATCAGATTCTGGGGATCATCCAAAGTATTGTTTAATGGTTGGTGACGCATCCTATGATTACTTTGATATACTTCCTGGTAATTCAAATTTTGTTCCAACATGGGAGTCTATTGAATACTTAAATCCTGGAAGTTCTTATGCTTCTGATGACTATTTTGCTCTTCTTGATGACTCAGAAGGAGGATTTAGTGGAGTCCTTTCGGGGTATGTTGATATTGGACTTGGTAGATTACCCGTTAAGACTCTTGAACAGACTCGTCAAATGGTGGATAAAATAATTGGATATGCCACCCCATCCGATAGTCGAATGAAGCCTTGGCGCAATATGCTTACGGTGGTCGCTGATGACCAGGATAACAACGTACATCTCAGACAGGCTGAGAGTCTTTCTACTTTTATGAAGACCAATTTTAATATCTTCAATGAAGATAAAATCTATTTTGATGCTTATCCTCAGATCAGTGCATCAGGTGGTCAGCGTTATCCAGAAGTAAATGCGGCTATAAACCGGAAGATTACTTCCGGAACAATATTGATAAATTATATCGGCCACGGTGGAGAACTTGGTTGGGCTCACGAACGAGTCTTAGAGATTGCGGATATTACGGCCTGGAGAAATGCAGATGCGCTTGCCTTCTTTATTACTGCAACTTGTGAATTTAGTCGTTATGATGATCCAACCAGAGTCTCAGCTGGGGAAGAAGTAATACTCAACTCACTAGGAGGGGGAATAGGTCTCTTTACAACTTCGCGCTTAACCTATTCTGATGCCAATGAGTTAACGAATAAAACCTTTGTGAAATGGTTATTATCTCCAAAGACAAATGGGGGGTACAGACCCCTTGGTGAAGTTGTCAGGCTAACTAAAGCTGAGATAGGAACAGGAAGTGGTAACACAACCCGATTTATATTACTCGGTGACCCTGCTCTGACGCTGGCATTTCCTACAAATAAAGTTGAAACAACTGCTATTAATGGGAACTCAGTTGATGGCCCAATTGATACTCTATCTGCTCTTCAGCCTGTTACTATTGAGGGAAAGGTAGTATCAGAGACGGGTGCTTTGCTCTCTGATTTCAATGGGACTTGTTTCGTCTCTGTCTATGATAAAGAGTCGGTCGTTAATACCTTAGGTCAAGACTATAATAGCATTGCCACTTCGTTTAATGTTCAAAAGAATATACTTTACAACGGGGTTGCTGAAGTGAAAAATGGATTATTCAGTGTCAGCTTTATTGTCCCTTACGATATAGCCTTCAACTTTGGAAAAGGTCGGATCAGCTATTATGCCCGAAATGATGAAATGGATGCTAATGGTCTTTTTGAGAATGTTATCATTGGAGGTATTTCTAATGATGCCAATGAAGATAATACTCCTCCGTTGATTACACTCCATATGAATGACGAAGAGTTTCGTAATGGCGGTTTGACTGGCCCCAATCCTGTTTTACTTGCTAAACTCTATGATGAGAGTGGTATCAACTCATCAGGAAATGGTATTGGTCACGACTTAACTGCCGTTCTAGATGGCGAGACTTCTACTGCATATATTTTAAATGATTTCTACCTCGCAGATAAGGGAACCTATAAATCTGGAAGTTTAAGCTACCAACTCTATAACTTGGCCGAAGGTGATCATACCCTCAAAGTGACAGCATGGGATGTCTTTAATAACTCTGCTTCTAAAGCTATCAGTTTTAAAGTTGGTAGTGCCGATCAGCCTCAATCTGAAAATATCACCTGCTATCCTAATCCTTTCTATTCACAATGCCGGTTCGATATTGAACATAATCTGGCTGGTCAGACTGTTGAAGTTACAATTGATATCTTTGATATGATTGGTAAAAAGATTCGAAGAATTCAGGAAACTCAAGTCCCCGTAGGAAACCATCTGAACCCAATCTATTTTGATGGAGAGAATGAGGGCGGCTCTGCTCTGGGTGCTGGACTGTATCTCTATAAGATTACTCTTACAACAACCGATGGCAATTCTGTCGAAAAAACAGGTAAATTAGTTAAAACAAACGTTCCGGTAGAGTGATTCGGACTAATTTTACCGAATCTACTGTCTGAAATGAAACTTTAAGCAATGAGAAAAGATCATCTCTTCTATTCCTTCCTTACACTTCTTATAACGTCATTTGGGATAATTCCTCTTTACTCCAATAGTAATGTCCCTCTTCCGGTGAGTCAGTTTATAATACCTGATTCTCTCATCACCTCAGATACCCTGATACCGATAACTCAACCTTTCAGATTATCAGCCGATGAGCGATGGCCAGCTAACTCTGTTCTAAAAGATGGGAAATGGTTTGTTGTTGCCGTTAAAGATGATGGCGTCTTTAAAATTACGTTAGACTTAATTAAGGAATGGGGTCTTGACCCTTCTCAGTTAAACCCAAATTCTATTGGTATTTATAGCCTTGGCCCTTCTTCTTTACCGGAAATAAACGGCGATGTGGTCTCCAGTGACCTCCTTCCCGTTCCTTCTGAAGTGCTGGCTAATTCTAATAGTTCATTTGAAGCGGGTGAATTGGTTAGATTCTTTGGCCATGGATCAAAATTATATGAGTATTCTGTTTCTACTAAGCGTTATAGCTTTACGGGAAACATCTATTCTGATGTAACCCGATATTTCGTTAGAGTTGATGATCCTGCTCCTAAACGGATTGCACTTAAAGAGATGTATTCTGGAGCAGTCAGCCATACGGTCACTACTTTTATTGATTATAGAATCAGAAGTGTAGACTCTGTGAACCTGGGTCATACTGGTAGATTGTGGTACGGCGAGGAGTTTAATAAGAGCACCCCGGCTTATACCTATCAGTTTAGTTTTCCTGATATTGATATTTCGCAAAAGGTTGATGTTTATGCTTCAGTGGTGGCTCTTGGAAAGGTTACCAGTACGTATACACTTGATTTTCCCGGTCTTGGTTCTGGTAAGATCTCTGTTCCTCCTCCATCGCAGCGTTTTGAACATGTTAAAGGGGTTGCAGTAACAAAAACATTTCAGTTTACCCCCATTAACTCAGATATTAGTGCTACTCTGACATATAACTTTGAGGATGCCACGGGTAAGGGAAACCTCGATTATCTGTTGGTTCAAGCAACCAGATATTTAAATTATCATAAAGGGGGATATGACTTCTGGTATATCCCTGGTCGTGATATGTTGAATTTTCCTGAGATGCAGATCTCGAATCTCAATGAAAATGTTCATATCTGGAATGTCACCTCATTTAGTAGCACTGCTGAGCAAGCATTCCTAATTCAGAGTGGATCAAAGTCGATTATTCGTATGAATGTTAGCACCCCTCAACGTTTTTATGCCTTTGAGGATGGCGATGAAAAAGCGCCCCTAAATTATGGTAAAGTCGCCAATCAAAACCTTCATGCATTACAACCTGTTGACTATATTATCATAGCTCCTGATTCAATGATGGCTCAGGCTGACCGCATTGGGAAACTTCATCAAGAGGTGGATGGCTTTTCTTATCAAGTTGTTGATATTAGACAGGTTTTAAATGAATTTGGTAATGGAAGTAATGACCCTGCGGCCATACGTAATTTTATGAGGATGCTTTATAATCGAGGTGGTAATGGGGGTGTAAAATATCTCTTACTCTTCGGCGACGGCTCGTATGATCCCCAAAACAGGGTCCTGAATAATGAAAAGCGTAACATAATACCAACCTGGCAATCGGTAGAGTCGCTCTATCTTGGTAATTCGCATGTTACTGACGATTTTTACGGTATTCTCGCCGATGGAGAGGGTGACTCTTCTAAAGGAAGCCTTAAAATTGGTGTAGGGCGTTTTTGTGTTGATGATATGGAAGAGGCGGTTGGAGTTGTTGATAAAATAATTCACTATGTTAAAAGTCCTGCAACCGTTGGGCAATGGCGTAATAAAATAAGCTTTATTGCTGATGATGAAGATTATGCTACCCATTTTAAAGGGGCTAGAGATGTTATACAACTAATGGATACCCTACAGCCTGGTTGGGAGGCTCATAAAATCTTTCTCGATGCTTTTGTACAAGAGACAACCTCATCGGGATCAACCTTTCCTGGTGCAAGAGCCGATCTGTTATCAACTATTGATGATGGAACATTGATGGTCAATTACACTGGTCATGGAGGCGAATTGGGTTGGACATCTGAAGGGGTATTGGTTTACAGCGATATCATGAAATGGAAACAGATAGATAAGTTACCGCTGTTCATTACCGCAACTTGTGAATTTAGCCGATTTGATGACCCCTCATTAACTTCTGCCGGAGAATTGGTATTGCTTAATCCTGATGGAGGAGGTATAGGTCTGCTCACGACTACCCGCCTGGCTTATTCTTCCTCGAATAGTATGTTGCATCAAGCACTATTTAAGGATATTTTTGCTGAAGATCAGTCTGGTTATAACCTTAGACTTGGCGATATTATTAGGCAGGGAAAAAATAAAACAGGAAATACCCTCAATTTGCGAAACTTTACCTTATTGGGCGATCCGGCTTTAAGAATTGCTTTTCCGGTAAATCAAGTAAAATTACTTACTATCAATGGGACTACCGCTCCTGCCTTTGAAGACACTCTTGTTGCAATGAAGCCGGTTCATCTAACGGGTCGAATAGTTAATAGTTCAAATGAGCTTCTTAGTAACTTTAACGGTAAGCTAATATATAGGTTTTTCGATAAACCAGTTAACTCAACATTGCTAGGCAATGATAAAGAATCAACGGTTTACCCATTTAAGGTGACAGATCGTCTTTTAACTGAGGGTATGGCTCAGGTGGTTAATGGTGAGTTTGATTTTAGTTTTCTTCCACCCTCAACAATGAATCTAGCATTGGGCAAGCCTTTAATTAACTTCTATGCTTATGATAGTCTGAGTGATGCAAGGGGAATGTTTAAAAATTTCTGGTTTGAAGGCGTTGATCCTAACGCATTAACCGATAATAATGCTCCAGTTATTAAAGCGTGGATCAATAATAAGAGCTTTGTCAATGGTGATGTGGTTGCACCCTCAGGATCCATCTTCCTTGCTGAGTTATCTGATGATTATGGTATAAATGCAGCAGGCTCAACGATAGGACGGGATATCATCGCAGTTATTGATGGTAATTATAGTGATCCAAATGTGTTAAATTCTTTCTATCAGAGTGGCTTAGGTGATTATAAATCGGGTAATATTGCCTGGATGATGCCCGACTTATCGGAAGGTACCCATACAATCACTCTTCGTGCCTGGGATTATAATGGCAACTCTTCAGAAGTTACATTAACTTTTGTTGTGGCAAGCGAGTCGGCCATACTTCAGATTAGCTCTGTAACAGTTTACCCTAATCCTTTCTCAACTAACGTGTCAATTGTGATAAATCATAACCTGCCTGGTCAGGATATCAATGCCACTGTTGAGGTCTATGACCTTACCGGTCGCGTGGTTTATCGTGAGACGCATGAATTCAAGCTGGCAGAGAGCCCTTTGACCCCTTTTATCTGGTATGGCAAGAATGGGGTAGGTGCTGATTTACCTGATGGTTATTATCCCACCAGAGTAATACTTGAGAGTGATAAATGGGTTCAACGAGCCGGTTTTAACCTTTTGAAGGTTTCCCATTAATAGTTTGAAATAACATATAGCAATAAAGACGGAAAATATTCGTTAGTTTTGCAGATCAGTTTTTATAGGTCAATAAAATAAGACTAAATAGATCGTAATTAGACTAAATAGATCATAAATAGAGTTATCTATGCGTTTTAACCCAAAATTTTTTCTTCTAACGGCTTTCGCCGGTCTCTTACTTAATGTGACTCCTGTAAAGGCACAAACAGATAGGCAGATGACAATAACAACTGCAGTGCCTTTTTTGCTAATCGCACCTGACGCTCGTGGCGGTTCAATGGGTGAAACTGGGGTTGCTTCAGAGCCAGATGTGAACTCAATGCACTGGAATCCCGCTAAGTTTGCATTTCTGGATAAAGGGTTTGGTGTTGCAGCTTCCTATACTCCTTGGCTCAGTGATGTGGTTGATGACATCGGTCTTGGTTATGTTACCGGCTACTATAAGCTCGACAAAATGCAGGCTGTATCTGCCTCTTTGAGATATTTCTCTTTAGGCGAAATTACCTTTACCGACGGTACAGGTAACAGTTTAGGAACCTATAAACCTAATGAGTTTACGATCAATCTGGCTTATAGCCGTATGCTTACAAGAAAGCTATCTGCTGGTTTGGCTGCAAAATTTGTCTATTCAAACTTAACCCAAGGACAAACTTCAGGAACAACTGCCACTAAAGCTGGAACTTCTGTTGCTGTAGATGCATCTATCTTCTATAAAACTGAACTTAGAATGCGTTCGGTTAGAGATGCATGGTTTGCTTTCGGTGTTAACATTTCTAATATTGGTGCTAAGATTAGTTATACTGACACTGGTGAGAAGGATTTTATTCCTACCCAGCTACGCTTTGGTCCTGCCTTCACCTTTGATCTGGATAGATATAACTCGTTCTCAATAAATGCTGATATTACCAAGCTCCTTGTTCCTACGCCTCCTGTACGTGATCTGAATGATTCAATTCTTTCAGGTAAAGATGATAATGTTGGCATTATTCAAGGTATGTTCCAATCATTCTATGATGCTCCTGATGGTTTTAGCGAAGAGTTAAAAGAATTCACCTGGGCTCTTGGTGCTGAGTACTGGTATAACAAACAGTTTGCAGTCCGCGCTGGTTACCACCACGAAAGTGCTGATAAAGGTGACCGTCAATTCGTGACTTTCGGTGCAGGCCTTCGCTATAATGTCTTTGGTCTCGACTTCTCTTATCTTGTCTCTCTGACAAACAAAAGTCCCCTTGATAACACCCTCAGATTTACTCTGGTCTTTGATTTCGACGCCTTTAAATCTCAAAAATAATCAGTAAATCCTTGTGATTTATTAAAGGCTGCCTTGATTCTCTCAAGGCAGCCTTTTCTCTTTTTTCTTGATTTTTTGAATCAGCCTAATTAACAATCTGTTCTTTTATTCCAGGCTCTTCCTATGGTAGATAGACAGCCCCTCCACTTACCCCTCTCGATGCGCCTGTGCATGAAGGAACATTATTTGGAAGCTCATTTAGGCGTAATAATCCTAAGAAAGCGAAAATTAGAGCCTCTTTGTAATCCACTACTAAGTGATCTGGAATGACTACCTCTGCGAGGGTCTTATCTTTTAATAGTGAAATAAGATATCCATTATGGGCTCCGCCACCGGTGCAAAGAATGGACAGCCCTTCCTTAAAATGACTATTTAATTCAGTAGAAAGTACATCAGCTATCCAGCAGGTCAGTGTGGCCAATACATCGTCAGGAATAGAACTATAGGTATCAATTAACGGTTTTACATTGTAGTTAAACCATTCTCGTCCCAATGTCTTTGGAGGAGCCATTTTGAGAAAGTCTAATTCATTCAGATGATTGTAAAGTTTATCTATGATAACACCACCTCTGGCTAAATCACCATTGCGATCATACTCCAGCCCTTTAAATCCTGAGATGTAATTTAATGCCATATTTACAGGAGCGATATCCCATCCAGTGCGTATACCATCTCTCAAAAAGCTCACATTTGCAATCCCTCCTAAATTAAGACAGCCGTCAAACTCACCAAACAATAGCTCATCGCCTATAGGAACCAATGGAGCACCCTGCCCTCCCAAGGCTACATCCCCCCGCCTGAAATCACACACCACTGGTAACCCACTTATAGATGCTATAGCCGCACCGTCTCCTATCTGAGAAGTAAATCTCATCGCTGGATTATGAAAGATCGTATGTCCATGAGAGGCAACAAGGATTGGTCCTCCGACTAATCCATCATTATTTAAGTGAAATTCTTTTAGAAATGATAAGATATATTCCCCTAAAAGTCTACCATAGGCACTATCTGTTTCAGCAAAAACCTCGGCAGAAGTATTGTGAAGATGCTGCAACCGATCATGCCACTCCTCAGTATATATATACGTTTTGGCCTCTATAATCTTATATTCCCATCTGTTTGATTGTCTGAACTCACATAACGCAATATCCAAACCATCCAGCGAGGTGCCCGACATCAATCCCAAGACTCTTACAGGATTCTTTATATCAATCATAGTCAATTTCAATTCAAACTATCGTTATTTAATCACCGTGTGTGGTGAAGAAAACAGGTTATAAGGCAGGAAGGATAACCTCCAACCTGTTTCCCCGAGACCCCTTTACCAAGATTAAATGTTCTTTGACAGGATTGTCCTTAAGCTCATCTAACAGCTCCGTTGAGGTTGGGTACCACTCTTGTGCAAAAGCCTTAAAGCCTTCACCGACCATTATTACCCGACAGCCTTTAATCTCACTGGCTAATGCAGCCAGTCGCCTATGATCTTCAATACCTTCAAGTCCAAGTTCTCTCATCTCACCCATTATAATCAAACGATGACGATCACTTTCAATTCGGGCAAAAGTATTTAAAGCTGCCTCCATGCTGGTAGGATTGGCATTATAGGCATCAATTACCACTTGGTTATTGCCTGTGTCAACCCATTGTGAACGGTGATTTGAAGGAGAATATCCCTCAATTGCTTTAGCGATCTCAGCGGGTTGAACCCCAAAATGCAACCCAACGGCTACGGCTGCCATCGCATTCGGAAAGTTATAGATACCTACCAGATTAGTATTAACAGGCCATTCTTTTCCATTGGTTATGAAAGAAAAAGCTAGCATTGGCCCGGTAGAGGTGATTTCTCCTCTAACATCACAAGACGAATCAGAGCCATATCTGATACGAGCTTGACTCATACTCTTCTCCAATAAAAGTGGATCATCACCATTTACGAAAAGCATTCCGTCATGACTGGCCAGATATCTGTAGAGTTCTGTTTTTCCTTGTATGACCCCCTCGAATCCCCCAAATCCTTCAAGATGTGCCTTACCGCAATTGGTAATTAAACCATAGTCGGGTTTCGCAATTTCACTGAGGTGCTTAATCTCGCCTTGGTGGTTAGCACCCATCTCAACAACCGCAAATTGATGGTCAGCATTAATCTGTAACAGTGTCAAGGGAACCCCTATATGATTGTTTAAATTACCTTTAGTGAAATGGGTGGAGTATGTTGATGAAAGCACTGTACTTACAAGCTCTTTGGTGGTCGTTTTTCCATTGCTCCCTGTGATGCCAATCACGGGTATCTCGGATCTGTCCCGATGTAAGGTTGCTAACTGAGAGAGTGTTACTAAGACATCCTCCACAACCATAATCCTTTCGGTGCTTGTTGGTTGTGGTTCACTGCAAACGCACAGTGATGCTCCCATTTCCAAAGCTTTCAAGACATATTGATTACCATCGAAATTATCGCCTTTCAATGCAAAAAAGATATCTCCGGGCTTTAATGTTCGGGTATCTGTGCTAATTGACGGGTACTTTAGAAAGTGAATGTACAATGATTCCAACATGGGTGATCTATTTTTTTGATAAAGTTACCAAAAAGCATGTTCTCTGTATCCTGTCCTGTATATCTTGAAACATCTTGTTTCATTACCACTTCTTTAGATTCTCACTATCTTTATAGTTATAATGAATGCTGATGAATAAAGAAGAAATTACACTGGTTCTGGGAGCAAGTCCTAAGCATGGTCGTTATTCCAATATTGCAACAATAATGTTAAAGGAATATGGCTATAAAGTCTATTGTATTGGAAGAAGTAAAGGCGAGATTGATGGAACCCTGATCTCTACTAGTTGGGATACCATTGAGCCAATACATACCGTTACCATGTATCTTAGCAGTGAAAACCAGGAACCATACAAAGAAAGACTTTTCAGTGGTGTTAAAAGAGTGATATTTAACCCGGGTAGCGAGAATTACCAATTAATGAATGAACTTCAAGCACATAATATTGAGGTTGTGCTTGACTGCACTTTACAGATGCTTAGAGGTGGCCGTTATTGATAGAGTTGAGTAATTGACGGGGTTAAATTTAATCGACCATGTTCAAATCAAACCCTCTGTAAGGCAACATCTTCAAGATATCAACGTTCTTTAGTATCTGCACGAAAGTTATACCTCATTTTTTCTTAACTTCGCCGAACCTGTAAACGGTTAGAATAATTATGAATCAAAAGCTAGGATTTAAGATATTTATGCCAGTATTGTTGTTGTTGGTTGCGTTTTACAGCAATAGGGCAGAAGGACAAATTACTCTGAGTCTCCCAACAAGGTTAGCCTGTTCCCCCGACACTTTGATTGTTCCTGTTAATACCAGCAATTTCTGGGATGTTACCAAGTTCAGCTTGGTATTTACATATGACCCGATGCTTTTGACATTCGATTCTATTGAACTTCAAAACCGGATTTTCAGAGCTCAACCTGTTACCTCTGTTGCCTCCACCGGACAAGTTACTTTAAACTGGGATTATCCCGGAACCTCTCTGAAGTTTGGCGATGGTTGGTTAGTTTATCTCCATTTTACCTTAAAACAACCGGGCATTGCTGCCTTAAACTGGGATGCAGCACAGACCTCAATCATGAAATCGGGTATAGGTGAGACTCTATCTCTTAATGATGGTGCTGTTACTATCTCTACAAAAAACATTAAATACACGCTCGAACAGCTGGTCGCAGGTTGCTTAGGCGATGATAAAGGTAGGTATGCTGCCCATATTACTGCTGGTAATCCCCCTTATTCTATTAATTGGAATGGCGGATTTATGAATCCGGGAACGGATACTGTTGTTTTTGGACTGCATGAAGGCGAACACAAAGTTTCAATTCTTGATGCTAAAGGTTGTCGCTATGATGATACCTATTTTGTGAGGATTACACCTGCACCGCACGTTGAAGCCAGCATGGATGAAGATTTTGATACAGTCTATGTTGAGAATCCAAAGATTCAGTTTTTATCCAATATTAGTGAACTGATTGCCGATGGTGAACCAATCGCCTCCTGGCAATGGAACTTTGGAGAGCCTGATTCATCGAAGTCGATAGAGATGTCCCCTGCTCATATATTTACCTCTGCTAATGAGAAGTTCGAGGCGGGACAAGGAGAATATCAGGTTAAGTTATGGACAATTTCAAACAACGGGTGTGATACTACCATTCTGTTGTCTGTACCAATCAAGAAACCTGAAGTTGTGGTTCCCACTGTGATCACTCCGAATGGCGATGGATATAATGATATCCTGGTTATTACCGTTGACAACAAAAGCGCGGTAAGCCAACCTAAGCTCTTAAGATATTATGAGAGGATGGAGCTAGCTATCTATAATCGTCATGGACGAAAGGTTTATGAGTCTAGTGACTATCAAAACGATTGGGATGGAGCAGGGGTCTCTGATGGTACCTATTTCTTTGCTTTGCGTTGTTTTGGTAGATTCCATGAAGAGAAATTCAAAGGCTCAATTCTAGTTATCAGAGGTTCAAATTAGTCGAAATACGATGCCTCAGACCACTTTGGCGGCAGATTACCTGATAGGGTCACCCGACCTTGTTGTCGATGTTAGAACCCCCTCAGAATTCGAAAAAGGGCATATCCCGGGATCCGTAAATATCCCACTCTTTGATGACGAGGGGAGAGCCATAGTGGGGACTGTTTACCATAAACAAAGCAAAGAAGCGGCAGTTCTAAAAGGCCTCGAACTGGTTGGCCCTACTTTGGCAGATAAAGTCAAGTTGCTTAAAAAGCATTATAACAAGTTTTACTCACTCGATCCGTCTAAATCTCAATCTTATAGTAATCCGGTAACGCTTTATTGCTGGCGAGGCGGAATGCGGTCAAATAGCATGGCCTGGCTTTTTGAGACTGCTGGGTTTAAGGTTAACCTGATAAAGGGTGGTTATAAAGCCTATCGTACGGAGGTTCTAAATCTCTTTTCCAACGACTTTCATCTTATTAATTTAGGAGGCGCTACTGGTACAAAAAAGACAATTATTCTTGCTGAACTTGCTTTGCTTGGTGAGGCCGTTATTGATCTTGAGTTGTTGGCTAACCACAAAGGATCTGCTTTTGGAGCACTTGGGCAGCCTCCCCAACCTTCAGTCGAGTTCTTTGAGAATAAACTGGCTTTTGAACTTAAAAGGTTACTGGATCAGAATCCATCTCAGACAATATGGGTCGAGGATGAGAGTCGCCATGTCGGTTCCTGCTTTATCCCTGAAGCATTCTTTAAACAGATGCAATCTGCTCGCATGATTAGGATCGATTCTTCTCTTAAGAATAGGATTAGTTACCTGGTTACCGAATATGGATTATATCCAAAGCTTGAACTAGAGAAAGCTTTAAAATCACTCGTGAGAAGGGTAGGGGGAGATAAAATTAATTATGCCCTTGAAGCATTGGATACCAATAATCTCTCGGAGGTGGTCTCAACTGTTTTGCCTTATTATGATAAAGCCTACTATCACTCTATTAATCAGAGGGAAAATAAAGATATCTTTCCATTTGACTCCACTAATCTCTCTCCAAGAGAGACCGCAATACAGTTGATTAAACTTGGTATAAAGTAGCCATTCTGATATTTGTGGAGGCTTAGATGTTTTTTATTCCTTAATATCAAGCCAACCTGTAAAAATGATGTTAATCTGGAGTAGCTAAAAGGGGCTGAGTTTCTATGTCGTACCTTTATACTACCTCTTTTTTCTGGAAGAACTTACAATAGCTACTTATTCCACATTCCAGACATTTTGGCTTTCTGGCAATACAGACATATCGGCCATGAAGGATAAGCCAGTGGTGAGCCTTAGGTATTAACTCTTCAGGGATATATTTGATAAGTTGTAACTCAGCCTGTAGTGGGTTTTTTGCTGATTTGGTAAGCCCAATTCTTTCAGAGACACGAAAGACATGGGTGTCAACCGCCATGGCGGGCTTATCGAAGACAACTGAAGCAATGACATTGGCTGTTTTTCTTCCTACCCCAGGTAGTTTCTCAAGCTCTTCGATCTCTTCCGGGACGACCCCATCAAATAGCTCGATTAGTTTATTGGCCATTCCATGAAGGTTTTTGGCTTTATTGTTGGGGTAGGAGCACGAGCTGATATATGAGAAGATCTCTTCAACAGAGGCTGAGGCGAGTTCTTGAGGGCTTTGGAATCGCTCAAAGAACTTCTCCGTAATGATATTAACCCGTTTATCTGTGCACTGGGCTGACAGGATAACAGCAACTAACAGTTGAAAAGGAGAGCTATAGTTGAGTTCGGTCTTTGGGTCAGGCATATTGGTTTTAAACCACTCGATCACCAACGAGAATCTTTCTTTTGTTTTCAAAACCTATATAATTAATAAGGTTAACGTAATAAGTTATGGTGTTAAAAAGCAAATATAGGGTCTTATGGATTGATATAAAACAAAAAGAGGCACTAAATAGCGCCTCTTTTTTTGTATGGTAGACCTTGGTCTATTTTACTTTATCCACGATAGCTTTGAAAGCTTCAGGATGATTCATAGCGAGGTCAGCAAGAACCTTACGGTTTAATTCGATTCCTGATTTGTGAATAGCACCCATGAAAGCTGAGTAAGACATTCCAAACTGACGGACACCGGCATTGATACGGGCAATCCAAAGAGCGCGGAAGCTACGTTTTTTAGCTCTGCGGTCACGGTAAGCATAACCTTGACCTTTTTCCCATGAGTTTTTGGCAACGGTCCAAACGTTTTTACGGCGGCCAAACTGTCCTCTGGTAAGTTTGAGGATCTTTTTTCTTCTTGCCCTGGAGGCAACAGCATTAACTGATCTTGGCATAAAATTAATTTTTTTACTTCAGCGTCCAGATCTAATGGAACTTAAAGGCTGATCGTAAAGTTTAACAATTAAAGAACTAGCAAGCAAGCATACGTTTTACGTTAGCCTCATCTGCTTTGTCTACGATAGCGCTGTAGGTAAGATTCCTTTTACGCTTTGTTGACTTTTTAGTCAGGATGTGACTTTTGTAAGCATGTGCGCGCTTGATTTTACCGGTGCCGGTGAACGTAAAACGTTTTTTGGCAGCGGATTTTGATTTCATCTTTGGCATTGCTTCAAAGGTGTTTTAAATGGTTTGTTTATATACGGTAAAGCGTTAACTGCTTTATGCATTCTTTTTAGGAGCGAGAATCATTATCATCCTTTTCCCTTCAAGCTTAGGCATGCTTTCAACTTTTCCATATTCGCTGAGCGCCTGAGCAAACTTGAGCATAATGATCTCACCTTGGTTTTTGTGTACAATCGACCTTCCACGGAAGAAAACTTCAACTTTGATCTTTGCACCTTCCTGAAGGAATTTAACTCCATGCTTCAGCTTAAAGTCGAAATCATGATCATCAGTATTTGGTCCAAGACGAATCTCTTTAACCACGATCTTTGCTGATCGAGCTTTCATCTCCTTCTGCTTCTTTTTGAGCTCATACATAAACTTACTGTAATCTATGAGCTTGCAGACAGGTGGATTCGCTGTTGGGGATATCTCTACCAAGTCAAGATCCAATTGATGGGCTAGATCAAGTGCTTCTCTGATAGCCATGATAGATTGTTCTATTCCATCACCGACGACCCGCACCATGGGTGCTTTGATTCGTTCGTTTATCCTGTAGGCTTCCTCTTTTCCGCGTCCTGACGGAACCTGAGAATTGTTTTGAGCTGGAGCTGCTATTGTAAATTCCTCCTTTCGATTAATTAAACTTAGGTACTTTTTCTAAAAAAAGTTTCAATTTGGAGTGCAAAGGTATAAAAATTAAGATGTTTAGGATAATTATCCTACCATATTTTTTACTTCTTCATCAATTCTTTTTCCAAACTCAGTAACTGATTGGGTTCCCAAGTCTCCTTCTCCCTGTTTTCTGACTGAGACAAGCTTTTCGGCTTCCTCTTTTTCTCCAACAATGAGCATATAGGGGATCCTTTGTAGCTCGGCATCACGAATTTTCTTTCCTGTCTTCTCGTTTCTATCATCAACGATGGCTCTTACATCCATGCTCTCAAGTTGGTTTCTAACCTCATAGGCATAATCAAGATATTTCTCGCTGATAGGTAGGATGGTAGCCTGAGTTGGTGTTAGCCATAATGGGAACTTCCCTGCTGTATGCTCTAATAGCACGGCAACAAAACGCTCCATTGATCCAAACGGTGCACGGTGGATCATCACAGGCCTATGCTTCTGATTATCCGAGCCGATATACTCCAGCTCAAATCTCTCAGGAAGATTGTAGTCAACCTGGATGGTTCCAAGCTGCCATTTTCTGCCAATAGCATCACGCACCATGAAGTCGAGTTTAGGCCCGTAGAACGCAGCTTCCCCCTCTTCAATAATCGCTTTGAGCCCCTTTTCTTGTACGGCTTCAATGATCGCACTCTCTGCCTTTTCCCAGTTCTCTTCTGATCCAATGTATTTCTCTCTGTTCTTTGGATCTCTAATTGAAATCTGTGTTATAAAGTCCTTGAAATCGAGGGTCTTGAAGATGTGAAGTACTATATCAATGACCGCAATAAACTCCTCTTTGAGCTGATCGGGGCGGCAGAAGATATGAGCATCATCCTGAGTAAAGCTTCTAACTCTGGTTAAGCCGTGTAACTCACCGCTCTGTTCATAGCGGTAAACGGTGCCAAATTCTGCTAATCTGATAGGAAGCTCTTTATAAGAGTGTGGCTTATGATTATAAATCTCACAGTGGTGGGGGCAGTTCATGGGTTTAAGCATGTACTGTTCGCCTTCAACTGGTGTAGAGATTGGTTGGAAAGAGTCTTTCCCATACTTGGCTAGGTGACCAGAGGTACGATATAGGTCTATGTTTCCGATATGCGGAGTGATGACTTGTTGGTAGCCCCCTTTTTTCTGTACAGCCTTTAAAAAGTTTTCTAAACGTTCACGAAGAGCTGTTCCTTTTGGAAGCCAGATAGGTAAACCTTGTCCCACTTTCTGAGAGAAAGTGAAGAGTTCAAGCTCTCTGCCAAGTTTACGATGATCTCTTTTCTTAGCCTCTTCAAGTAGTGTGAGATAATCGGTTAGTTGGCTTGCTTTTGGAAAGGTAATACCATAGATACGGGTAAGCATCTTTCTTTTCTCGTCACCTCTCCAGTAAGCCCCAGCTGTTGCAAGAAGTTTAACGGCCTTGATGGGCGAAGTATCGGGCAGATGTGGGCCACGGCATAAATCGGTGAAGGAACCAGACTCATAGAATGAGATAGTGCCATCTTGAAGGTCATTTATAAGCTCGAGTTTATATTCATCACCTTTCTTGGTGAAATGATCTATGGCTTCACTTTTTGGAACCTCACGACGAACATACGATTGTTTTTCGCGAGCCAGTTGAAGCATTTTATCTTCTATCTTCTTAAAGTCATCGCTAGAGATCTGTTGATCTCCAAAGTCAATATCATAGTAAAATCCATTCTCAATATCTGGTCCGATGCCAAACTTTGTTCCCGGATAAAGTTGTTCAATTGCTTCAGCCATTAAGTGAGCTGAAGAGTGCCACATGGTGGCTTTACCTTCTTCGTCATCCCAGGTGAATAGTCGGATGGCGGCGTCTGTTGTGATAGGTCTGGTCAAATCCCATACCATATCGTTAACTTTAATGGCAAGTACATTACGTGCCAGCCCTTCACTAATGCTGCGGGCAATCTCTAAACCGGTTACGCCTTCATTGTATTGGCGTACACTGCTGTCAGGTAGAGTAATATTAATCATTTTATCCTGTTTTTGATCGACCGCTACAACCGGCCGATTGGTTTTAACGGGCAAAAGTACTGAAATTTCAAGAGCTATCTTGATTTTATAGCATAAAAAAAGGCCGGGACTATGCCCGGCCTTTTTAATATGATAAAAGAAGATTACTTCAGTTGAATCTTACGAACATACTGACCGTTCTCGGTTGTAACCTGCATGAAGTATAGACCACGTGCGAAGGTGCCAACAGGTAAGGTGAAGTTGTTGCTATTGACGTTCACATCAGCAACTGTAGCACCATTAACATTGATGATACGGATGGTTTTGATGTTCTCACGGCTATTGATGATAACCTGATTTGTAGCAGGGTTAGGATAAGCTGCGAAGATATCCTGACCAGCTGGATCAATACCTACGTTATCGTCAACAACTAATGTCAGAGGTACGTTGTTTGTTCCTGCTCCGGCATTGCTGGTGATAACTAAAGTTGCATTATAAGTAGTAACATTCAGCCCTTCAGCGTCGAAGATAACAAGAACTTCCTGAGTTGCTCCGGCAGCGATAGTGCCATCAGCTGGTTCTGTTCTTACCCAAGTAGCTGAGGTTGGATTGATAGCAGCGCTCCATGTTAGATCGGCAGTACCAGTGTTAGAGATAACTAAAGTAGTTGTATCTTGATGTCCTTTAGGAACATTCATTGAGATAGCACTGAGGCTTAAGCTGATCTGAGGACCAGCAGCTGGGGTGAATGATCCGGTAAGTTTATAGATACCGTTGTTGTTTGTGTTGCCCAGAGGGTCACCATTGAAAGCACCGATCCAACCATTAGCATTAGCTGAGAAGTCAGCAGCTAAGAATTGTTTATCTGAAGTAGCAGGAAGAACAGTCCAAGTTGAACCATTGTCCATTGTGTAAGAGATACCTGTAAATCCTTCAGCAGCACCAGTTGAAACGTAAGTTCCGGTTGTACCGGGAACGGCAGCAAGGTCATTAGTAAATACAGAACCTGAAGGAGTAAAGGTTTCCCATGTGGTGCCACCATTGGTTGTGCGACGCCATTGTGGAGTTGTACCGGCTGTTTCTGCAGCGATAAGAGTATTTTCATCAATAGCAGCTAACATATTGATACCACCACTTGAGTTGGGGTTAGTGATGTTAGCATTGGTGATTTTCCAGGTCTTACCACGGTCGTTTGACATAAGAACACGGCCTTTATTGGTACCGAAAGCGATGAAGTTTTCACCAGCAGCGGTGATAACGCTTGTCCATCCACCTTCACCTGACATTGCAAGAGGAGTACCGGTGAAACTAGCTTGCGGAACGCGTGTCCAGTTTGCACCTCCATTGGTTGTGTAATAGATCTCAAAGTAGTTATCTCTTACGTCACCATGACACATACCTTCGTTTTCATTCCAGAAGTATACGTTGTTAGCGAATGATGAAGAGCCTTGTAATGCACCGGGTAGCTGTGTCCATGTTGAACCACCATTGGTAGTTTTGTATACACCGCAAGTATTATTCTGACTGCCTGATCCAGCATAGATAGCTGCGAAAGCAGTTGTACCGCTGATTGCACTGATGTTACCGATACCGTAAGTATTATTGGTAAATACTTTTCCCGTAGACCATGTCAAACCACCGTCTGTTGTGTGAGTGAACTCACTGATAGTTAAGCCACCGCCTGATCCATCGTAAGCTGAAGCCCAGCAAACATTCTCGTCAACTGCGCTAACATATTGAATACCTCTTGAAGCGGTAGTAAAAGCTGAATTCTGAATAGCAAGGTGTAGGTTATTGTTACCGGGTTTAACACCAATAACAGCACCATTGGTTTCATTGAAATTCATGCCGCTTGGATTCAAAGATCCGATAGCAAAGTATCCGTTTGATGAACCTGACCAGCCCCAGTTCATGTGGAATTTATTGTCGCTTGAGCGATATCCGTCGCAAATCCATGCGTGACCACCTGAAGCCGTAGATGAACCACTATAAAGCATTGGACGAGCAGCGTCTAATTCAGCTTTAAGTAGGTCAGTCCATTGGCTTGAAGAATAATCGTCTTTAGAAACAAACTTACAACCAGCATCGTAGTTGAAGTAATGAATCAATGAGAAGGGAACTTCTGCGCTGTAAGCACCTGAACCATCAGCACCATATTGCATGTTTACTGATACACCAGCATGGTACATTAACGTTGCAACATTAATATTGGCAACATTAACAGAGTTTGGCATTGAAGCAAAATCGTAGGTTGTTGTTCCAAAGTTTGCTGTCTGTGTGCCATAACCATCACAGTCGTATGCGTGAGCACCGAAGCCCTGAGCAGGCCATTGGTTGTATTTCATTAGAACTGCCATGGTTGTTGCAACGCAACCTGTCCAAGCATGGTTGCATGATCCCATACCAGCATTTGGTTCAGTGGGACAAAGAGCGTTATAATAACATCCCTGATCCCAGTTAGTTGTAACCAAAGGAGCAACATCGTTAGTTGACTTTGGGAATTTATTTTGAAGGACATCTTTCCAATCAGCGACTGTAGCTGAATTGTCTAATTGAGCATTAACGATAAAGCTAATCTCATTCTTATAACCTTCAAGGAATGAAGATACTTCAGGATTAAGATTTGAAGGATTCATATCACCTTCAAAACTATAAGCTAAAATAGGAGTAACTGCGTCATCTGCAGATACCATTACCCAGCCACCGTTTTCAAAATTGAATACGTAGAATGCAGTCAGTGTGCCTGCTTTAACATCATAAGAGCTTGTGATTTCAGCACCACGTAAAGCCTGAGGTGCTGAATTTAAATACTGATTACGTGCTGCTAACTGTGCAGTATTGCGGTCAACAGGGTTAGCCAGCACTGAAAATCCTAACACTACAAATAGTAGAGTGAAGAGTTTTTTCATGGGTTACGATTTAATTGGTTAATATTCCATGGAACAATAGCCCCAAGGCATTTGTACAAGTCAGCCACAAATATAGCCTTTTCGTTGAAATGAGGATTATTTTAAGGTCAATATTGAGCAATTAATGCATTTTTGATTCAAATGCTTATATCTAAATTTTAGCATCCTAAACTTGGGTGGGTTAATCCTCCATGCGTTTATAGGTTCACCTCATTAAACATGGTTCAGTTTTCATCGTATTAACCAGATTGAAAATGAACCTGAACTTCCACTTCTTTGATCTGAAAAAAGTGTACTTTTGATATGGTTGTGATTATGACTCATGTTTTAGTTTGTATATGCGAATCAAATATTAAATAAAAGGGAATATTCAATTAAGAACATTCCCTTTTATTTGAAACCTTGGGGAGTGTGGCTAAGTTATTATAGCGTAAGGCTTTTTGCTATTGATATTAGAAATTCCTTAGTTGAGTTAGGTGACCCTGCTATGAAAATGGAAAGATCTGAACTTTTTTTCTGAAGTATTATTCCGAGTGAAGGAATTCCTTCGTCATCATGAATAACTCTGAAAATTAAAGCTTTTCTACCATTAACCATTACCTCATCAACTTTTTCAACGTTCACTCCCGGCTCCATCTCCCATTCACCGTTTTTGCATTTGTCGTAGACTTTTGCTCCTTGAGCGACAATAGCAAAGGCGTCATTGTTGTCTGATTTCATCCAGGTTGCATTCTGCTCACCATCCTCCTCCATTGTGGCAGCTAGTTTGTAACCTATTGGCTTCACGTTTTTGATGATGGCTTTGAACTCACTTAATGTGATTCCACTAGGAAAGGTCTCGCCATCGTCACCTGAAGAGGCTTCACCCTCTTCGCCGTTCATGCCTTGCATTAAAGCATCAATGTCGAAGCCATTGGTTGGCTGTTCCTCAATAGAAATACCGGCAGGTACTTTAAACTTATCGGCTGGCACAGGAACGTTTTCTTTGAAACTGGTAGCTTCAATTGTGACACTGCCATCGGTTAAAAATGCTTTCAGAACTATACGTTTGTACATATACTGGCGAGTTCCAAGCATAGTGTAATCCATACATTCCTTGCCCAAAAAGGTCACTTTACCGTGATAGGTTCCCCCGTTATCCTTTATGAACAATTTCATGGCTTCTTCTTCGCTTTTCCCTTTGTATTTGTCAAATTTACCCTCCAGTCCGGTGGATTGTGCCAGTCCTTGCATATTCTTCTCCATATCAGCCATTGAGGAGTGGGTTCCTGTCTTTGCGATAAGATCGATGTGCCAGTAGTTATCGCCGTTTCTGATTTCGAGGGTCTCCTCATGTTTTTTCTTTTTCATACCCAAAAGCTTGACCTCAGAATCTTCAACTCTTAATTTGGTCTCTTTTTTTCCATAGTCATCAAACCAAAGAGTCTCCTTCTGCGATGTACCTCCCGTGTTTCCTAGGAATGCCCCATTGTTTTTAAAAGTGATTATTGCTGACTTTATCAGATACTTGTTTGTTGAATTCTGTGCAGCGAGTGTAAAACTCATGGCCATCAAAATGGCCAGAAATAAAATTCTTTTAGCGTTCATGTTGTCTACTTTTCTATTAGTTTGTTTTAACAAATTCCACACGACGATTCTGTGCTTTCCCTTCTGGTGTTTCGTTAGAAGCCATTGGTTTTGATTCTCCCCATCCTTTTGATGTTAACCGTTCTGAGTCTATGCCCATTGAAATTAGTCGATCTCTGATGGCCTTAGCTCTTGATTCTGATAGGGTTTGGTTGTTTGCATCGTTGCCATCGCTGTCGGTGTGACCTTCAACGCAGAACTTTAGATCAGGATTGTTTTTAAGCATCTCAAAGACGTAATTCAAAGTACCAGCGCTTTCTGGTTTGATATTAGCTGAGTTAACGTCGAATTTTATTCCGGTAGTTACGAATTTGCCGTCTGAAAGAACTCTATCGTATAAGGGAACAGCCCCTTTTGCGACTTTAATGTTTTTGATAATACTTTTTGCTTCATCCTTTGAGGTTCCCAGACCTGAAAATAATGAGAATGACCCAATTTCTTCTCCAAGATTAGGTATGTTTAATACTCTCTGGTCATCAACATAAACCTTCATGGATCTTTTATTAAATGATATAGCAAGATGCTTCCAACCTGCTTCAAACTCTTTATTTATATCGCCATTAATATGGGAATTGGTTTCTGACCTAAATAATTCCAGTGATCTTCCCGCAATATCCAAACGATACGCACTTCGTTTACCTCCTTTTTGTTGAAAGTAGACGCTATAGTGGTGTTGTGTTTGGCTGACCATGTTATAATCAAACTCAATAGTAAACTCCTCCGGGAGATAGTCCTTGACCTTAATTAGCGGGTAGATTTGAGAACTTGATTTTCTAAACCAGATAACATTCTCTCCATCAACGTTGGCGATCTCTACCGTACCGGCTTTTAAATCCCATTTGCTGGGAAATTCTCCGTTTTGTTCTGTTTTTTGGTCATCTTCGAATAAAACCTCGGAGCCGGGAACAAAGTCATAGCTTGCCCATACTAGTACAGAACTCTTTTTTTCTCCCTGAGGGTTTTCTCCTGACTGTTCTTCGCCTTGATCATTTCTTTTAACCTTTTTCTTTTTTTTCTTTGAGGGTTGTTCTTGATCTTCATCAGTAGCCTGATCTTCCGGTTGATTATTCTCTTCTTCAACTTCCTCTTCTTCTTTATCTTTCTTTTTCTTCTTCTTAAATAAACCGCCAATACCCTCTTCAACTTTATCGAAAGTTTTGTCTACAGCCTGATCTGTTTTCTGATTGGCTCTCTGGTTTGCCTCTCTGTTGACCTTCTTTTTTACATCTATCTTGATTTGGGCATCAAGATTAGTGAAGAAAAAAATGAGTAATAACGATGTTAAAATCGCTCCTAAATACTTTTTGCTCAGCATATTCAAGTTGTTTGTTGGTGATAAATATTCGACTTTCCTACTATGTATGTGATGCAAATATAAAGATTTCTATCAATTATCAAAACTGGGTATATCGCAATTACCTCGTATAATGTAACATAGATGTTTTTATATAAAGAATAAGGTAGAGGTGATGTTTACAACACCTCTACCTACAAAACACACACACTCAGATAAAGACTAAAACTCCCTTTCCTTTTCTATCCTAATTGACAAACCGTAACTAAACAAAAGTTTCTTTTTTCCTATTTATGATTCTCAAGGTACATTTCAAGATGATTGATCTTATCTAATTTGGATAGTAACTTCCAGTACTCATTAGTGTTTTTTTTCTAGCAAACTAGCAGGCAGAAGCTAGTAGCTAATCTTTGAATTCTTGAATTTTAAATTTAGCCAGAGGCCAGTAGCCAGCAGCTCATGTCTCTTTCAATATCTTCTCAACATCTTCTCAACATCCCCTCAACATCCCCTCAACATCCCCTCTATATCCTCTACCTATATAGTTCCTATCTTACACGAGTTTATAGGG
>MTLC01001309.1_pt1 | contig 27633 bp, 24 predicted proteins | sample 1982451 | NCBI WGS metagenome assembly MTLC01 (sample SAMN05710165, study PRJNA340218) | biofilm metagenome | isolation source: sample SPH anode biofilm adapted to +100 mV | place: USA | collected 2012-02-03 | reverse complement strand
AGGGAGAGGATAGGGAGAGGATAGGGAGAGGATAGGGAGAGGCATAAGAGGAGAACAGGAGAGGAACAGGAGAAGAACAGCAGGGACAAGAGATTCGGGGCGGCGGTGCAGCCTTAAAAAGTATACAACTATCCGGAAATTGTATTAGCCATAATACCTTGTTCTGATAGAACTTTGCAACATCAAATTAAAGAAAAAATGGAAAAGAAAGTTATCTTAATCACAGGAGCGAGCTCGGGAATAGGCAAAGAGGCTGCTAAGGCATTGATTCAACAGGGTCATAAGGTTTATGCGGTAGCCAGACGAATTGATCTGATGCAAGACTTAAAGGCGCTTGGGGGGCACCCTATACAGGCTGATGTCACGAAGACCTCGGAGATATCGAATGCTATTGATACTATTATCCGTAAAGAGGGTAAAATTGATGTCCTATGGAATAATGCTGGCTATGGCCTGTATGGGGCTGTTGAGGATATCCCTATTGAGGAGGCTAAAAAACAGTATGAGGTTAACCTCTTCGGACTGGCATCTATTACTCAGCTGGTGTTGCCATATATGAGAAAGGTGCAGAATGGAACCATTATTAACACTTCATCGATGGGAGGGAAGATGTATTTCCCGTTAGGTGCCTGGTATATCTCAACCAAACATGCGGTGGAAGGTTTTAGCGATTGCCTAAGATTAGAGCTGAAACAATTCAATATCAATGTTGTGATTCTTGAACCGGGTATTATTAAGACAGAATTCAGCGATGTCATGCTTGATTATTTAAATAGATTCTCAAGTAAAAGCGCTTATGCAACTTTAACTAAGAAACTGGTCTCTGCTACTCAGAAGATGTACAGCACGGGCAAAGGATCAGAGCCTGATGTCATTGCAAAAACTATTCTGAAGATTGTTAATACGAAAAGACCTAAGACCAGATACCGCGTAGGGTTCTTTGCTAAGCCAATGGTCTGGTTGCGTATCTACCTCGGCGATAGACTCTTTGATAAGATTATGATGAGTCAGGTATAAACTTTTCGGATTATTTAAATCTTCCTGAACATTACAACAAAAAGCAAGGTTAAAAAAAGCAACTCAGCTGATTGAGTAATTCAGTAATTTCCAATCCTAATTCAGATTAAATCGCATGTCAGTAAAGCCGATAATTCATCTCTCAGATATTTCTGAAATCAATAGATTCGTCAAGAGTTCAACAAGACATCCTCTGGTTTCGATAGTTGATTTTAGTAAGGCCGATGAATACATAGAAGAAGGGACTAGGATAAGTGCTGATTTTTATAGTATTATGTTTAAAAACTACTGTACTAATCAATTGAAATACGGCAGACAGTCGCTCGACTTTCAGGATGGCAATCTAATCTGTATTGCTCCCAGGCAGATATTGACGATGGACACTGAGATTGAGATGAAGGAGGATAGAACCGGTTGGGGCTTATTCTTTCATCCCGATCTTCTCAGAGGTACTTCGTTAGCAAACAAGATGGGTGAATACTCGTTCTTTTCGTATGATGTTACTGAAGCACTGCATTTATCGGATAAAGAGAAATCGATACTGTTGGACTGCATAAATAAAATAGAATACGAACTCGATCAGAATATTGACAGTCATAGTCAAAAGCTAATTGTCTCAAATATTGAGCTATTGTTGAATTACTGTTCGCGGTTCTATGGTCGGCAGTTTATTACTCGTAAAAATAGTAACTCAAATATTATTGCTCAGGTCGAGAATATTCTAAAAGAGTATTTTAATTCAACCCGGATGAGAGAGCAAAGCCTTCCCACGGTTAAATATCTCTCAGAAAGGGTTAATTTGTCAGCAGGATATCTTAGCGATCTTCTTAAAAAGGAGACCGGCATGACTGCCCAGGATCACATCCACTATTACCTGATTGAAGAGGCAAAAAACATACTTCTTAATAGCGATCAATCGGTCAGCGAGATAGCCTATTCTCTTGGGTTTGAATACCCTCAGTATTTCAGTAAGCTGTTTAAGCAAAAGACGGGAAAGACCCCGGGGGAATATAGAGCGGTATAATTCTATTGATAGAACTCGATAGTCGGGCTTAGGCTTCTGTTAAACAAGATAGGTTGCCAATACCAAATCAGTGGAGTGCAATAGGTGTTACCCCTAAGCAATAATAAAAGACTTAATTTTGGCGTTAGAGTTGGAACTGAAGACTGTAAAAAAGTCGATCAGTTGTTCTATGATAAAGTGTTGAAGGAGAATCGTTGTGTGAGAGTGAATTGCCAAAATCACAGTCGTTATTATGATATCAAGATCAATATATTCGCTGTTTGTTAGTGTCCTTTTGCTGCATTTATCTGCCTCTTCACAATCGATAATAGAGGGTCGGATTGTAGATAAAGCGAATAAGCCCGTTGCGGAGGCCTCGGTAATGTTATTAAATACTGCTGATAGTTCAGTTGTGGCTTATAATTTTACCAATCAGAACGGGGAGTTTAGTATTAATACCGATAAGTTAAAGGCACCTGAGCTGCTTATTATGGTTTATGGGTTTAATATTAGACGTCAAATAAAGAAAATATCGAATCACAGTCAAAAAGTGGATTTTGTTGTAAGTGAAGAGGCAATTGAACTCAAAGAGTTTGCTGTTAAATCACGAAAGATTTGGGGTTCACGAGATACGGTTAATTATATTGTGGATGCATTTAGAGATTCTGCGGATATCGTAATTGCCGATGTGTTGCGGAAAATGCCGGGTATTGAGGTGAAAGAGAGCGGACAGATTGAATACAGGGGTAAGGCTATTAGTAAGTTTTACATTGAAAATATGGATATGCTTCAGGGTCGATATAGCATAGCCACAAATAATATCCCGGCTTCTGATATTGCCACGGTTCAGGTATTAGAAAATCATCAGCCAATAAAAGCACTTCAGGATATGGCGTTTTCAGATGATCCGGCATTAAACTTAAAGCTTAAGCCCGGGGCAAAGGGTATTTTCTCTTGCATGGCCGATGTTGGTGCCGGATTTGATGATAAGTTCTTATGGAATGGGTCAGTTACGGGTATGTTTTTTAGTAAGGTTAATCAACATCTCTCAACGTTGAAGTCGAATAACACCGGAGTAGATCTGGCTCAGGAGCTTCAGACCTTTTATGGAGAAGAGTCTCCGTCATCTAATAGTATCTCATCCGTTATGCAGCCTGTTCCTCCGCAGATTAGCAAAGGAAGATATCTGTTCAATCAAGCTATTGGGGGTTCTGTCAATAACCTTATTAAGGCAAAGAATGAGGCTGAAATTACCTTGAATTTTAGTAGTACGCATGATATTGATACTAGAAAAAGCTATGATCAGACCAAATACTATTTCCCGGGTAATGATACTATTTTAATCTCGGAGCAAATGGAATCGCGCCTTACTAGTTTTAATTACGATGGAAGTGTTGGATATAGGTTAAACGGCGATCAAAACTATATCAACACCCGTCTTTCTTTTTCAGGTAATCGAATTGAGAACACTGGGGTGATCTTTAATGAAGAGCAAATTAACCAACGAGGCGAAAATGATCCTTATAAAATCTCTTACATCTTTGGTTGGATTCGAAGAGGGAGCAAGGATAGAAAGCTTGGAGCGGAGTTTAATTCCAACTCATTTTATCAGTCATTGCCTTACCATCTTGAGGTTTCTCCCGGTATGTTTGCTAATATGTTGAATGATAGCATACCATTTCATTCCATTAGCCAGAACATTACTCTAAAGGATTTTAAAACTCAAAATAGCATGAGATTTCTCTCTTCGACTGTTTGGGGTTCAATTCGGGTTTATCCCTCTTTGCATTTGTCTGTAGAGCATCAATCGCTCAATACACAATTGTTTAAGTCTTCTGATGGAGACGTTTTTTCGGATATCTATGGCGATTCTTTACGGAACGATGCTACATGGATGCGGTTAAAAGCGGGTGTATCTTTTACTCTTAACTATCAAAAGCGAAACTTTAAGTTTGAGTTATTTACCCCACTACAGTATCAGTCGATTGCGCTTGATGATCTTATTAAAAGCGATAAGACCGTTCAAAATAGGATGATTTTTCAGCCGCAGGTGAAAGTGAGTTATACAATTGGTGCTCATTGGCAAATCTTTGGTTCATGGCTTTGGTACAGCTATAATCCAACGTTGCGCAATCTCTATTCCGGTTATGTTTTACAGAATTACCGAACGATGAGCCATTATGATAGCAGGCTATCTGATTCGTATGGGCAGCAAGGGGCACTCACGTTATCATATAAGGATATAATTCAATTTCTTTTTACAAATCTCGAAGTGAGATATAGCAGGTATCTTAATGAGGTGATGTATGCTCAATCTTTTGAAGGGTCGCTAATGAAGATCTCTTCAGTTGAATTGGAAAATAGGGGCGATTATCTGTCAGTCACCGCACGGGCAAGTAAGGGATTTGATTGGAAGAAGTTATCAATAAACATAGAGGCCTCATGGGGTAAGGGGTTGACTCCTCAACTGCGTCAGAATAATCTTATTAAATTTAGAAATCAAGGAGTTAATGGGAATATGACGCTGTCATTGGCTTTTACTGAACGGTTGCAGTTTTCGAATAAAAGCAGTTGGAGCAGTGTAAGTGGTCAGATAGATGATGAAGAGGATTTGGAGCCAATAAATAGCTTTATTGATGCTGCCTCGGTAAATTATACTTTTCCTAATGGTATCGCTTTTAATCTGGGCATGGAGTATTATGATACTCGGACTGGCAATAAGAAACAAAGCTTTTATCTGATAGATTCTGGTGTTTCATATACATGGAGAAGGGTTCGGGTTGCTATCGACTATAGTAATATCTTGAATACGGAAAATTATATTTATGCCTATTTTGATAACCTCAGTAGCTATTACTCGGAGTATAGGATAAGACCATCATCTATTCTTTTTAGTGCACGATTTAAGATTTATTAGAATTGTCTGTAAATAAATGATCTAAATGATATGAAATATTCACAAATTATAATGAGGGATTTTATTTTCATTGGCCTTGTTTTGATCAGTTCAGGCTCTTTTGGTCAAATGCAAAGACTTCGATTTAATGATGAATTTACTACCTATGATACGGCAAGATATGAGATTACCTATGAGGTTAAAAAGGTGGTTGATTCATCGAAGCTAGATGATGTTATAGTTGATATACAAAAGCTTCAGATCGGTAGAAGGATGTCAAAGACCTTTAGTTATCTTCAGTTTCAGAATGACTCATTATGCACAATTTTGGAAAAGGGAGATGGCGATTTTCCATCTCCTCCGGTAGGTGCTGATAATAGGGAGATATTCAAGGATCTTCGAACTGGTGAATTAAGAGTTAGAGAACGGATTGATGGCACTCAGTTTTGTTATGAGGAGAATAAGCTTGAATTTAATTGGGTGATACAAAACAAGCATAAAGTGATTGCGAATTATCCCTGCCAGAGTGCATTGGTTACGTTTAGAGGTCGTCAATATGAAGTGTGGTTTACTACGGCAATTCCGATTAGTGTTGGTCCGTTTAAGTTCGGTGGGCTACCGGGGTTAATCCTCGAAGTACAAGATTCAAAACATCATTATACTTTTACATGTATAGGGCTTAAAAAAATGACTACGATCATTCCGATTATATCTCAAAAATTTCCTTGTACCACAACCACTAGAGAGGCATTAAGCAAGTTTGAGATTAAAAGACATAGTAATCCCACTCAGTATTATAATTCTATGGGTGTCACGTATGCAACCAAGAAAGATGGTAAAGTAGTTTTAAATCCAAAGAATCTTAGTTGGCCTTATAATCCGATTGAGTTAGAATAAGATTTCCGGTAGTTATTAAAAACATCTGTTGGTTGTGTGGTTTCAAGAATATTTGTAATATTGATGATTGATGATGGTGCTGTTCAGCGAAGCGTAAGTTATAGTTGATAGTACCGATTTGTCAATATGAGAAGACAGTCCTAAAGAGTTAGGACTTTGTAAATGATGATATTAAGTGTTTAATTAAACGATAAATCAATCAAATATTTAATCAAATGAAAAAGATACTGGTGTTTATGTTGTTTGGAATAATGTCAATAGTTGCTTTCGGTCAGACTGAATATCAGGATGTTATTTACCTGAAGAATGGAGGTATCATAAGAGGAGAGATTATAGAGCAGGTTCCCGACAAAATCGTTAAAATTGAGACGATTGACAGGTCTGTTTTTGTATACGAGATAAATGATATCGAGAAATTTACGAAAGAACCCGTTCAAGTCCTTAAGGCATTTAAAGAGATGGAAAATGGCATAAAGAGTGGATATCGATTTTTAGGTGATTTTGGATATCAGATTGGTATAGGAGATTATAATTTGGATCGACTCTCTTTAAATATCGTAAATGGATATCAGTTTAATCCCTATATCTATGCAGGAGTTGGCGTGGGATTGCGCTATTATACCGATGATAAGAAGGCTGTGATACCTGTTTTTCTAAACTTCAGGACTACTTTTATAGGATCGAAAGTCTCCCCGTATTTAGAATTAGCAGGCGGGTTTTCCTATAATGCCACCGATGATTTTGAAAGAGTAGGAGTCTATATACATCCATCTATTGGTGCACAATTTTGGCTGACAGATCAGTCGAAAATGTATGTGGGCGTTGGATATGAGTTACAGAAGAAGGAGGTGTTTTTGTATGATTATTATTACGGATATAAGACATGGGTTACCGTTGGTGCCTTGGCGTTGAAGGTTGGCTTCTCGCTTTAGAGGTGTTTGCTGAATAGAATTGGTTTGAAGAGTAGAGATTCATAATTGTTTATGTTATAGTATTGAAATGCTAAAAATCTTTATTGTTACGTTCTTGTCAATGATTTCGCTTATCGCTTTTAGTCAGAATAGTGCTATGGATGTTGTAACACTAAAGCGAGGTGGTGTGATTCGAGGAGTTATAGTCGAGCAGATACCGAATAAGATGATCAAGATTCAAACGCTGGATCAGAACATACTCGTCTTTTTGATGGAAGATGTAGAAAAAATTGAGAGAGTAGCTAGTTTTGATTATATAGACCGACCGGTGGTTAAGAAAGTAATTAATTCGGGTTACAAGTTTCTTGGTGAGCTTGGTGTGCAAGGAGGAATGGGTGAGTTTGCAGTAAACAGGTTTGCCATCAATACCCTACATCTGTATCAGTTTAATTCTTATATTTCATCGGGTGGTGGGATTGGGCTAAGGTTTTATTCTCCATGGAAGGAGACTTTTATCCCTTTACTGGCTGATTTTAGGTTAACGGTTCCATTTTCCAGAGTTGCGCCTTTCTTTGCATTAGACTTTGGTTATTCATTTAGTGCCAATCATAGATTCCAAGGATTAGGCTTTTTATATAATACAAGTGTTGGTCTTATTGTTAAGGCATCGAAAAGATTGAACCTTAGTCTTAGTTTAGGTTATGATGTTCAAGATGCAGAGATCTATTATATTGATGATCCTAATTTTAATATGTTTAGGGCAAGTCTTACAGCATTTAGTATAACGTTAGGTGCATCAATTTAATGATTTATTCTGGCAGTGCATTTGGGTTGAATTGAGCTTTTTTTTGATTTACAAATTATAAAACAGGTAAAATGAAAAAACTGTTATTCGTGTCTCTATTTGCTCTTTTCTCTATGATTTCATTTGCTCAGAATGGGTTTATAGATGTAGTATACCTGAAAAATGGAACCATTGTTAAAGGAATGATCATCGAGCAGATTCCTAAAAAGAGTCTCAAGATAAAGACAGCCGATGAAAGGGTCTTTTCTTATGAGATTAATGAGGTTGAGAAATTTACAAAAGAGCCTTTAGTTGAAGAAGCCGGTAGTGTTTCAAATGGTGCCGGTTTAAAGAAGGGTTACACTTTTATTGGTGAATTTGGATATCAAAAGGGGCCGAAGGAAGGGGAGATGAAGAGGTTGCAGTTTGATGTAATTAATGCATATCAGATAAATCCCTACTTCTCTGCGGGCGTTGGCCTTGGGCTCAGGTATTATTTATATGATCAGGAAATGAGGTTATGTCCCGTTTTTGTTGATCTGAGAGGCTATTTTTCTGATAGAGCGATTACTCCTTATCTGGGAATGTCTGTTGGTTACACTTTTTGGGTTAATAGAGATTTTGAGCAAGTTGGCTGGATGTTACATCCCTCTCTTGGTTTTTCTTTCAAGGTTTGTGATGGGGCAAGGTTAAATGTCAGCCTGGGATATGAGAATCAGTCATTTATTTACTATTATAATAATGGAGGTAGTCTGAGCCTAGGTGTCGGGATCTTGTTTTAACCACTTGGGTCTTAAATTGAATCATTCGAAAAGGGGGAATATTAAACCACGAAAGGCACGAAAGGCACGAAAATGGCGAGAAGAAGAATTTCGTGTTTTTAGTGCTTTTCGTGGTAAAAAAGGAGTAAAGAAACACGAAAGGCACGAAAACTGCTGGAAGTATGACCCATTTGTAAAGAAAAAATCTGTAGTACACAAATCCGTACTCAATGAAACGCAATTGGTTGAACTATCTTCTTTTTTGTCTGGATAGCTGCAAAGTGGGTTAAAATTGGTCTTCAAGTAGAGAACATAGATACACATATAGCATTGTTACCTAAGTTGGATAATAATAACTAAATATGCCGGTTGCTTTTAAGGAGGCTTATTCAACTGCAGATTTGATTTGGTAAGTAGGGATAATTACTTAAGCGTCATTAGGTAACGAAAAAGACGTTTATAAAGACATTATGGGATAACTAATGAGGCAGTGAGGTTTTTACCAAGACACTGTTGAATTACATTTTAGTTTCATAAATTAGCCTTACGGTTTAAAAAATACACGTAATATGCGTATTATGATTGAACGAAAGCAGATAAATAGGTTGAAGATTGTTCTTGCCGAGCAGAATAAAACAAATAAATGGTTGGCAGAGCAGTTGGGGAAAAGCTTAACTACGGTTTCGAGGTGGTGTACTAATGAATCGCAACCCGGAATTGAAACTATGATTGAAATAGCTGCGAAACTCAATGTTGATGCCAGAGAACTGATTGTATCAACTAAATGTGAAAAATAAGGTAAACTCAATTGTGTATTAGATGACCATTTGATGCGAATAAATTGTATTACATTTAAGAAAATCCCAAAGGGGGAAGCCTGGTTTTAACCTTAATAGTTATGGTTGAATATATAAAAATAGAAGGTTTTAAATCTATAAAGCACTTAGAGTTGGAACTTAAGCCAATCAATGTGTTTATTGGAAGCAATGGTGCAGGGAAGAGTAATTTTATCTCGTTCTTCAGGTTACTCCATGCTATATTTAATCTGCGTTTGCAGCGTTTTGTTATTGAAGAAAAGGCTGATAACTTACTTCATTTTGGGAGAAAATTTACTGAACAAATATATGGTAAGCTAATTTTTTCTCGCAATAACAAGTACAACAATGCCTACTGGTTCAGATTGGCTCAGGATTCATCAGGCGGTTTGTTTATTGAAAATGATGCGTCAGGCTATCAGATTGAAAGAACGAATGATGAAATTGGTTATAGGATTTATGCCAATAGTGAAGAGAGTGTTATCCCACGGTCTATGGCCACTAGAGATAGTTATCTTCGTTATTATTTGTCAAATATTCAAATCTATCACTTTCATGACACCTCAGCCACCTCGTTGTTGAGAAGAGGTTGTGATGTTAGGGATAATAGTGTATTGAGGTCAGATGGAAGGAATTTGCCCGCTTTTTTATATCTGATGAAGGTTAAACATCCAAAGAAGTTCATGAGGTTGTTTAAGATCATACAATCAGTTGCTCCCTATATTGATGAGTTTATTTTGGAGCCTGATTCTTTAACGGAAACAGAAATAGAGCTAAGATGGAAAGAAAAAAGTGATGCTGAGTCTAACTTTTCTGCGTACCAGTTTTCCGATGGTACCCTTCGATTTATTGCGCTGGCTACGGTATTAATGCAACCCAATCCTCCCGAGGTAATTGTAATTGATGAACCTGAATTGGGGTTACATCCACAAGCCATTCAGAAGCTAGCTGCTTTAATTGAAGCTACCTCCGCAAGTACCCAACTTATTATATCAACTCAATCAGTTAATTTGGTTAATTGCTTTAAACCTGATGATATTATAACCGTTGATAGAAGCATTGAACAGGAGCAGTCTATTTTCAATCGTCTAAGTGGCGATAGCCTCCACCTTTGGTTGCAAGATCATACTCTAGGTGATTTATGGGAACGGAATGTTTTTAATTCAGCTCAACCTTTTTCTAAATGACCAGGATAACTATAATAGGCGAAGGGCAAACGGAGCAAGCCTTTTGCACTGAAGTGCTCAGCCCTTTCTTTGCAGAAAAGGAAATATACCTTCACAATTCTGTTATCACTAAATCGAATGGTGGAATCGTTACGTGGCATGCACTCAAAAAAGAGATCGTTAACTATTTAAAGCATGACTCAAAAGTTATAGTGACCACCTTGATTGATTATTATGGGATAGAAAAGATTCATGAGTTTCCCAATTGGGATGAAGCTCATTCGAAGGTAAGTGTGGAGGAAAGAATGGATGTTCTGGAAAAAGGGATGTTTGAGGATATTGACGACAACCTTAGATACAGGTTTATTCCTTATATACAACTCCATGAGTTTGAAGGACTTCTTTTTTGTAGCAAAGAGGTGTTTGACTTGTGCTTTGACCCAAGCGAATTCAAAGACTATTCCTATTTGCTCAAAACACTTGAATTTGATAATCCGGAATATATAAATGACGGCAGAAGTTCAGCCCCATCTAAAAGACTTGAGCGTATAATTAAAGGGTACAAAAAGCCACTTTATGGAACGATGCTTGCCAAAGAGATTGGATTAGGTAACATGAGGGCAAAAGCTCCTCGTTTCGATACATGGATTGGTAAGTTGTTGAATTCAAGGGGGGAATAAGACAACGAAAACTCTAGTTTGAACAGAATAGTCTACTAGGTAATTAAAGCAATACAACAACTAGTAATCAATGACATGGATCAGTCTTTGAGCTAACTGAGTACGTGGAATAGTATTAATCTTATTAAATAGATTCTAAATGAATGAATTTAACGAGCTAACAGAAATATTAATTAAGTTTCGGAACGATCGTGATTGGGAACAGTTTCATAACCCTAAGGATTTGGCCATTGCATTAAGTGTAGAGGCAGGAGAGTTATTGGAGCTATTCTTGTGGAAGGATGCTGATCATGCCGATGTTAATAAGATAAGGGAAGAACTGGCAGATGTACTGGCTTACTCACTTCTTCTGGCTGATAAGTATAAGTTGGATATAGGTGAGATTGTCAAGGAAAAAGTTAAGAAGAATGAGGTGAAATACCCGGTAGAAAAGGCCTGGGGTAGTGCGAAGAAGTATACGGAGTTATAGATTTTATCCTATCTGCGTTTAGTTTCGTGGTATTAAATCAACAGTTAGATTGCTTTTCACTCCTGTGTGGATATTCACGATGGTGCATTTAAGCGATTTCTCGTTTTTGTAGATAGTGAGTACGATGCTTTTCCTGGGTTGTAAAGAGAATTTCTTTGGAGCCCCGTTTGTTTTTGATTCGTTGACAAATTCAAACTGAAAATCACTAAGGTTGGTCAATTCAAAGTACTTAAGATCTGTCTCCTCCTCTCCTGTGAGATAAAAGGGTGAACCAATCTTGATAGATTCTATTACGAGTTTAGTTAAGAGTTCTTCTGGTCCTGCGAGTTGATTCTCGAACCATGCCACTGTACGAGCTGCCTTAATAGCCTCCTTAACGCCTTCTAACGATCGCTCTTTCACAAAGAGCAGCGTCATTGGTCTATGAGTTTTTGAGAGATCAAAGAGTTGTTGTATCGGCTCATGGATGTCGGAGTTGGCGAAGACTGCTAAATGGTTTTTGATGCACCATTCTAATGCAATAGGGTACCACTCAGTGTAGTTAGCCACCTCAATACCTGAGATCTTCTTGCTGGCAATAAGCTCTTTGTGTATATCAAAAAGTTTAGTGGTATCGGGTTGTTGAGCTTTCCACCCCGGGTGGTTCCAAATCATTAGAGCATCCTGATTAGACACTTCCTGAAAAGCATCTTTCCAATCGGGTTTATCCAGTGCATTGGCATCGGTGATAAAGAGGGCATTGAGATGACCCGGAGGCATGCTTCTAGTAATTTCTGAGCCTTTGACCAATAAGATATTCCTTTTTTTAGCCTCAATCTTGGCGATCTCGTAAGATGTGTTATGATCAGCCTGTAGGTAGTTTTTGTGTGGCCTGTACTCCAGATGGTCGGTGATGGCAATTACATCCAGACCCTCTTGCCACGCCTCAAGGATTCTGACTGTTGGCCAGACCTCGCCATCAGAAAAGATTGTATGACTATGAAAGTCACCGGTTAATGTGATAAAGCCCGGGATGTTAGGGATTTGGAGGTTAGTCCTTTGGCTATCATTCCCGTTTGATAGTTGGGTGTTATTCGGGTTATATTGTGCGTTAACTAATGAGTAGATTCCAAAGAAAAAGAGGATGGTGATATACTTTTTCATGCCTTCTGTCGGGGTTGATTTTTGAGGGTTTAAAGTTATGAAATGAAGCTTATCTTAAATTAAAAAGGTACTAAATCATTAGCACCTTTATGTGAATTTCAAATCTATTAGTTTAATCTGTCTCCTTTACAACCTTCGTTTAGAATCTTGTAGAAAGATTTCAGGGTTCTTCCTCTCAGTGAATTTTGTACATCTGAGGACTGCATCTCTCATAGATTGCGGTTTAATAAATTTTGCGTCTACATAATGCAAGTGTATGTAAAAGAGGTTGTCTCTTGTGAATATGCTGCACTATCTGTTTTGAATCACCTGACTTTAACTTAAATGGGCTTATCTTCAGCTTCGTTTTTATAATTATTGGATATTTGCATTCAAATAACAAATCCAATGAAAACCGCATTATTACTTATAGATATTCAGAATGATTATTTTGAGAGTGGAGCTATGCCGCTTGTCGGTGCCAGTGAGGCAGCTGCTAATGCGAAAATGATTCTTAGTAGATTTAGAGAGGAGCAGTTGCCGGTGATCTTTGTAAAACACATTGCCACAAGAAATACTGCAACCTTTTTCCTGCCTGATACCCATGGGGTGGAAATCTGTGACATTATTAGACCGATGAGCCATGAGAAGATAGTTGTTAAACATTTTCCTAATAGCTTTCGGGATACGGAGCTTCTAAGTCACCTGCAATCAGCGGGCATTACAAGGTTGGTGGTATGTGGCATGATGACGCATATGTGTATCGATGCTACTGTAAGAGCTGCTAAGGATCTATCTTTTGATGTGATATTGGTTGGGGATGCTTGTGCTACACGTGATCTTCAGGTTAACAACCTTGTTGTTGAATCTGTTAATGTCCATAATAGTTTTCTGGCAGCGTTATCATATTTCTATGCCGATCTAAGATCAACACAAAAGCTTCTTGATGGAGTTTTATGATGTTTTAAACTATCGTATGGATGGATCGTCACGAACCAAATTTTGTATTAAAATGAAGAATCTGACCACTGCACTTATTATTCTTATTCTCTTTTCTATGCAATGGACTTTAAATGGCCTGTCCGGTGTATTAGCCCCCTCTCCGCTTGAGCCTACTCCCAATGAGAATCAGATTCGTTGGCATGAAATGGAGTTCTATGCGTTTGTTCATTTTTCATTAAACACTTATACGGATCAATCATGGGGATACGGTAATGAGGATTTGAGTCTGTTTAATCCTGATAAGTTGGATTGCAGGCAATGGGTCAGAGTCTGTAAGGAGGCGGGTATGAAAGGGATCATTGTGACGGCTAAGCATCATTGTGGTTTCTGTTTGTGGCCATCGAAGTACACTGAGTATTCTGTGAAAAATACCCCATGGAAGGATGGAAAGGGCGATGTAATCAGAGAGCTGGCAAATGCTTGTAAGGAGTATGGTCTTAAACTCGGTATCTATCTCTCTCCTTGGGATAGAAATAGTAAGGATTATGGAAAGCCTGAATATATTACTTACTTTCGGAATCAACTGACTGAATTATTGACAAATTATGGGGAGATCTTTGAGATATGGTTTGATGGTGCGAATGGAGGTGATGGTTATTATGGAGGTGCTAATGAAACCCGTAAAATAGATCGTACCACTTACTATGATTGGAAAAACACCTATGCTTTAATTCGTAAGTTGCAACCTAAGATTGTGATTTGGAATGATGGAGGGGATAGGGGAGACCTGCGTTGGGTAGGTACTGAGGATGGATATGTTGGGGAGACGAACTGGTCTCTGTTGAACTCAACCGGAGAGGTGGGTTTTGAGATGCTGCACCATGGGGTAGAGAATGGTGATGCCTGGGTGCCTGCTGAGGTGAATACCTCTATCAGACCTGAGTGGTTCTATCATAAGAGTGAGGATACCAGAGTTAAGTCGGTTTACGCACTTCAGGAGATCTATTACAATTCAATCGGACGAAATGGAAGTCTTTTGTTGAATTTCCCTATTATGCCTAATGGTTTAATCAATGATCGGGATGAGAAGGTAGTACTTGACTTTGCGAAGCAGATAACGGAGTCATTTCGCACCAATCTGGCTGCTGGTGCATTAGTTTCTGCATCGAATGTGAGAGGGGGAAGCGATCTCTATTCTGCTGAAAAGAGTGTTGATGGGAAAAGTGAAACCTATTGGGCGACTGATGATAGTGTCAGTAAAGCATCGCTTATAATCGATTTTAAGAGGCCTGTCGTCTTTAATCGCTTTATGATTCAGGAGTATATAAGATATGGACAAAGGGTTAAGGCCTTTAGTGTTGAAGCACATATTGACGGCAGTTGGGTGGAGATTGCCAGAGGTACCACAATAGGTTATAAGCGCATTTTAAGGCATGCTGCGGTTACTTCCGATAAGCTGAGGGTTAATGTTATTGATTCAAAGAGAACGCCACTTATAAGCGAGATAGGGGTCTTTTACGCTCCGATGGTTTTGGACGTTCCTCTGATAAGTCGTAATCAGATTGGTGTGGTTACTATTTCATCACAGGATGAGGGAGCCTCTATCTATTATACTACTGATGGTAGTGAGCCTACTACAAAATCAAATTTATACACAAAGCCTTTTTTGGATGAGCGTAAGGTGGAAATTAGGGCTATTGCCTATGATTCTTTATCAGGAAAGAAGAGCTCGGTGGGGGTCACTAAATTTGATATCAGCAAAAAGGGTTGGACTATATTGGGGGTAACAGATGAGAAGGTGAAAAGCATTCTTGATGGAGATCCCGAGACTAGTTTCTGTTTTTCTAACGAACGGAATCAACCGGTAGAGATCACAATTGATCTGGGTGCTACGTATTCTGTTGGTGGTTTTCAGTATTTACCTGATCAGGGCAGGTGGCCGTGTCAGCATATTGTAAAGTACCAGTTGAGTGTTTCGTTGGATAATAATAAATGGGAAAAGGTGTCAGAGGGGGCGTTTGCGAATATCAGGAATAACCCTCTATTACAAACGGTTTTATTTGATCAGCATAAAGCTCGCTTTTTGCGACTTAAAGTCGTTTCTAATACATCTGAGAAATCAGATCAGGTTGGCTGTGCTGAGGTGGATGTTATTACTAGCTACTAGCCGCCAGAGGCCAGCCGCCAGAAGCTACTAGCCTCTTAACATCTGACCCCTTTTCTCTTAAATCCTAATCTGTTTTGTTCGGCAGCCTTTTTTATAGATTGAGATGCAATCTGAACTGAGCATTTATTCTTTTCTCCTAATACGGTTACTTTACCAATCTTTTCCGCTGCCTCCACTGCCTCGCTGTGCAGCGGGAGAAAGTGAATGCCGACAGCTATAATAAAGCCGTTCATGCTGTATCGTGTACGATTTGGCTGAGAATGGATGGTGTTTGTTGCTCTTTGAAGCATAGCCCTGAGTTTGTTGATGTCGAATTCACTATCAGGTCTGTTGCCTAGAAGCCATTGATAACAAGCCCAACCAGCCGACATCCTGAGTTCTTCTCCACTGTCAATCCATCGGTCGGCCACCTCTTGAGCGAATGTGGTCTCTGCCAAGCTAACGGCTACAACCCAATCTCCAAGCATATAGAAATATGCCTTGTCCATCCAACGCTCGAAATCATCTGGGGTCATAACGGCTGGATCGGCAATCATGCCAGCAAAGTACATGGCATCGTAATTGTCAGTCGCATATAGTTGTTCGGCTAATAGCTGATTCCTTTTAATCTTTCTCGCCAAAGGACGCATTGAGGTGGTTGGAACACCCCAGAAGGGTTGTCTAACCCCGTGTGCATCATAGATTTTCCTCATCTGGTCAGTCGCAAGCGACTCCAGTTTATTCATTACCTCGTCAAAAGTCATCTCTTAGGTGTGATCTGTTAAATGATGGTAAAATTAGCTCAATGACCGGAATAATCAAGCGAGAATATCTTCTGTGTCAGCTATTAGCCGATAATTACAGTTGCTATTGCTGGTTTTCAGATGGGAAAGAGATCATCCAGTTGATGCCAAATTGATCGGTTAACATACCGAAATAGTCTCCCCAAAAGGTGTTTTCCATTGGCATCATTGGGATTCCTCCGAAACTAAGAGCAGCATAAACACGATCAGCCTCCTCTTTGCTATCTACATTTAATGAGGCTGAGAAATTGTTACCTGCTTGAAAGTTCGGTGCCCAATCACCTCCAACATCGCTTCCCATGAGCATTGAGCTGCCAATAGGTAGACCAACGTGCATGATCTTCTCCTTTTCATCCTCAGTCACCGTATGACCTGGGGTCTCCGGCATGTCTTTAAATCTGCCTAAATAGGAGAATTCCCCTCCAAAAACTGATTTGTAGAAGTTGAATGCTGCTTCACAATTTCCATCGAAATTGAGGTAAATGTTTAATGTTGTCATGATAAAACAGGTTAATTAATGAGACAATAGTTGTTTTCGGGAAAGATCAAAAATGCATTCGGTTGATTGAACAGGTTTTGTCTATCCGTTGCATGATTAAACAGTTACCTAATCAGATTGTTTAGAAACAATTTAAATAGCTGTAGAGCGGGGTGACTTTTTATGGCTCTTAGGTGTAGCTTTTGGTCTTATTGTTAATCAATGTTGATTAGAGTCCCCGCAATAGAGTCTCGAAGTTTGGGATGAACCTCAACCAGATTGGCATAAGTTGTCCAATTTCTCACGACCTCGTTGATCTGTTCAATGATCTCTGGTGCCTTCCTTATACGGGTAGCATCTGCAATAGTAAGCAGGTCTTTCTTTGTTATATCTGTACGTTTTCCGTTGATACTTAGGATATGTTGACTTACCCAAGCGTGACCGGGTTGGTAGGCATGGCATATATCGTAAGCAGGAGTGAGTTCCCATTCACTGTCTTTCTTGAGTCTGAAAGAGAAATTCTTTGTATGATCATCGCAGTTGCGGGCAATCACATTAAATACCATTCTGCGGAACATCTGTTCAGCCGCAGGATAAGGAAGTTTTAGCTCACGCATGGTTTGAAAAAGCTGTTCATAGCTGAAGCTTGTTAATGCACTATAGTCAAAATGCTTCATGGCACAGAGTGTCTGAATATGATGTTTTGTAGAACCTGCTTCTCGATCAAAACGTTTAGTGATGAAATGGGCTCTGCCATTCTCCTCCAGTAGTTTAGATGGCATCATTTCGATCCCGCAGTCTGTAGCCATGTTGTAATAGGCCATCTCAACCCGACCGTAACCGACGCTTGCTCCAAGCTGAATATCACTTACCCCATCTAATTTTATCAGCCAATGCTCAAATCCTTTGGGGGCGGTTGTCTGGCCTGATCTAACCTCTCCTGTCTTTTCATTATAGGCGATGACTGCTTTGGGACGAGCACCCCCGGCTGATGTGCCTATCTTTAGGATGTCCAAGACGGCTTTTTCTTCATCTTCGTTAAGGTTGGTTGAGAATGACTCTTTCGTCTTGAGTAGTTTCTGTGAAATATCGACTAAGCTATCTATTTCAACGGAGAAGGTACGCCTGTTTTCTTTCATGAGAATCGGTTCAAACTCCAGTGCCCCCATGCCTCTGGTGCCAATGAAGCAGAGCATCTCAATAGGATTCATACTGTTTTGAGGCCTTCCTCTTTGCGCAAGCCAGGAGTTGATCAGTTCATTACCATATCTGTCAGGGAGCATATCAGCCAGTAACCCAGGGAGCCCTTTAAATGTATCAGTTGATGGGTCGATCTTTTTTCTGAGGGCAGGGAATTCAAAGGTTCTTTTTGAGGAGGATAATGGCATTGTTAAAGGTGCTATATTCCAATTTTTACGAACAAATTTAGAGTCGTATTCTAATATTGCTACTCCCCGTGATTCATCCCATGCCACTGCACCAACCAACTCATCCCAAATCTTAACGTAGGCTGTGTTCATGATTACCAGTCGCTTAAGTTACTATCTGTTTTATTTGTTCCTCTGGCACGTTGCCTTTTCTCTTTTTCAAGTTTTGCCATCGCCAGCGGACTGATGGTTTTCGGGATTTCAAATACATCCATTATACTTAGAAGATCAAGGACTCTCAATACTTGAATCAAGGTAGCTAGTGTAACTGTCTCACCACGCTCCAGAAGGCTTAGCGTCGAGCGACTTATACCAGCAGCTTGAGCGAGGCTCTCTTGTGTTTTATTCTGCACTAACCTGTGATGCTTGATAAATGCCCCTATCTGTTCAGCAAGAGCTTTATCGCTCATTGAAATCCAATTAGTGTATGAAATATCAGTCATTAGTATTGAATTTTGTTGTTAATGAATGATTAGTCATACAAATATACTTTATTTAGTCAAGCTGATGGCTTCTTTTTAATCACGAATCTTGAATCACGAATCACACAAACATGAGAGGTCGTTTTGTTTGTTATTTCTTTAAATAGAAATAGTTTTAGTAATACTGATTTTGTTGATAAAATGGCTGTCATGAGAAATGATCAGGATTGTTCCGTTGTAACTGCCAATCGTTTGAATGAGAATCTCTAAACTTGATATATCCAGATTGTTGGATGGCTCATCCAAGATGATCATGTCCGGGATTTGATTGGAGATCATTAAGCAACATAAATAAAGACGCATTCTTTCACCGCCACTTAAGTCCAGACAGTTATAGTCCCATGTTTCTTGGGGGAATAGAGCCCTGTTTAGCATGGTTTTGATCTCGCTGTCGCGTAACTTGTTCGTGTTATAATCATTTGCGAGCTCTAAGATCGTTTTGGCGCAATTGATGACTTTGAACTCTTGATCAATGTATATAAAAGAGAAATCGGCTCTCTTTATTTCTCCGATTGATGGAGATAACTCGTTAGTAATGAGTTTTATTATAGTCGACTTCCCCGCACCATTATCACCTTTGAGATGGATTCGGTCGCCACTACGGATTTCGAAGTTAAGAGGAGAGGCCCAAAGTAGTTTGTTCAATGTGTAACCGAAGTTTAGCTCATGGGCTTCTATTAGTAGTTTTCCGTTATGCAGCTGAGCATCTTTAAGATCAAGTCTTAGTGTACTTTGCCTGCGTTTTCTAAGATTCAGGTCGTTCAGGTGGTCTAATTTGCTCTCAATAATATCAGAATGTTTATCGTAAAGTTTCGCTGAGCTGTTTTCAGAGTGGCTTGCTAATGAGTTTAAAACAATCTTTGGAATTCCCTCCTTGCTTTTGTTTTTACTGCCTTGAGATGAGCGTTTTTCCTGGCGCTCTCTCACCTCTTGAGCTTTCTTTTTTGCCAATCGCAGACTTGCGTTTTCAGAGCTGATTTGTTGAGCGATTGATCTCTCTTCCATCTCCTTTTGGTCTTGATAAAAGTCGTAGTTACCGCCATAAAGTTTAATGCCTTTCTCAGATAATTCGTAGATTGTATCGAGCAGATTCAGCAGTGTAACATCATGACTCACTATGATTAATGTTGCTTTACTGTTGATGATAAAGTCATACAGTTTTGTCCGTGCAGGTAGATCCAGGTGGTTAGTAGGTTCATCCATTAAGATTATTTGGTTGCCATGAACCATTGATGCTGCCAGATAGACCTTACTCTTTTCACCTCCACTTAAAGTATCAATAGGTGTGGTAAAATCAATATGGTTTAGTTCCCAGTAATCAAGGGCTTGCCGGCAGCGTGATTCTATATCCCAATTGTTATCTAGTAGGTCATAGTAAGCCTGATCGATGCTTCCATGGTTTATGGCTTCAAGTGCTTCTATTTCCTTCTCAATACCGATGGCTTCTACCACCGTAAGGTTTGTTGACCCGAGTTGTTGAGGAATGTAATAGGGCTTTGATGACCACTGGATTGATCCGCTAGTGGGCTGTAATACACCAGCAAGTAGTTTCAGAAGGGTGGACTTACCTGTTCCGTTGTTGCCGATAAGAGCTACTTTTTTGTTTTGTTGAACAGAGAAATTCAGGTGTGCTAAAAGGGTCTCTTGGTTGGGGTAGTGAAAAGAGATATCACTAATTATAATACTCATATACTGATAATTAATAGCAGTCTTATGCAAAGACTAATTAAACCGAGATGAACTATTTGATAAGAGAGTGTCGGTTTAATGAAACCAACTATTAATTGTTAATTCTCATTGGAGTATTTATGTAATTCGAAACAAAAGTACAAGATTTCTCCTTATGAATGATGATATGGCATTGATTTTAAACAGGAGGGTTGATTGTGATTCGTTTTATGGTTGTAATTAAGTGTAATACAAAAGGCATGAGGAGATAGGCCCTTTGTATTACACTTAAACATATTGTATTCTTTAATATACCCTATGCGATTTTTTCTTAATAGAGCAGATTCAGATTGTCAAATTGATTAAATGGTTTTTAGTTACCCATTTGCCTTTCAATCATCTTTGCAAACACTCCGTTTTTTCTTTTGAGTTCATTAGGAGAACCTGATTCTATAAGCGAGCCGCGGTCTAGGACGATAATCTTATCTGCATTGGCCACGGTACGCATTCGATGAGCAATGATCAGGACAGTTTTGTTTTTTACCAGTTCACTTAGTCCTGCCTGGATTTTTGTTTCATTTTCTACATCGAGTGAGGCTGTTGCTTCATCTAGGAGTATAATAGGAGCATTTTTTAATAGAGCTCTGGCGATGGAGATTCTTTGGCGTTCTCCACCCGAAAGAGTATCTCCATTTTCTCCAATGATAGTATTATAGCCTTGGGGCATCTTTCTAATGAACTCATCGCATTCGGCAAGGGTGGCTACTCTCTTAACCTCATCATCAGAAGCCTGTTTGTTTCCAATTCTTAGGTTGTCCATAATACTAGCATTAAATAAAACAACATCTTGGAAGACTATTGAGAAGTGTTTCAGTAGAGATTCGGGTTCTATTTGAGCAATATCTTTTCCGCCCAGCTTGATAGTCCCATTTTGGATATCCCAAAATCTTGCAGCAAGTTTTGCGGCAGTGCTTTTCCCACTGCCAGATGGTCCAACTAATGCAGTAATCTCCCCTTGTTTTGCGGTGAATGAGAGGTCTTTTATAACCTGTTTCCCATTCTCATATTGAAAATCTACATGGTTAAATTCAATGTCATAATTTTCGGGATAAAAATCGGTTTGCCCTGACTGAATAGGCATAGACTGCATTTCATTCATTCTATTGATTCGAACGTTTAAATATAGTAATGCTGCCAGATTGTTGAAGACTTCAGTGATAGGATTGTATATGCTTGCTGATATTAGCAGAAACAATAGATACTTAAATAGATCTGTACTACCAGATGTTACCATAAAGGCTCCTATAATAACAACTCCGGCTAAACCTAATTTGAGAAATCCTGCAGCTAGGTTGACGAAAACACCGGTAAGTAATTCTCCTTTGATAAGTTGGTTTTCATAATTATCAAGAATATTGTCAAGAGAGTCAGTGTAAGCTTTCTCTTGATTATATGCCTTAATCTCCTGAATGTTTTCTAATCCTTCTTGAATTTTCTCAGTTACGTCTCGTTTATTTCGATAACCAGTTTTGTTTTCTTTATCAATCACTTTTTTCGAGAGTAATATGATGGATGCAGATACAGGGACTACCCAAAAGAGGGCTAAAGAGAGTTGCCAGTTATAAAAGAAGAGTCCTATTGCTATGAGAGTTACACTTGTAATGGATGCGAATAGTTGTGGTACTGCATGAGAGAAGGTATGTTCAAGATCAGTATTATCATTCATTATGGTGGAGGTCAGGTCTGAAAGATTCTTCTCTCCAAAGAAGGCTAGGGGTAGTTTACGAAGTTTCTCGGCTAATGAAGTTCTCCTAATTGCGCTTTCTCTGTAGATAGAGGTATATGTACTATTATATTGTATTAATGCGATAAGAAACATTACTACTATAAAGCAGATCGCAAGCATGATATAGTACACTAGACCGTGTAAGATAGTGTTTGATGGATTTAAAACTTGTCTTAAGTACTCATTAAGGAATATGAAGGTATACACTGCCGGGAGCATTAAGCTTAAATTAAGTAGAGTTGTAAAGAGTGTTCCTTTTATAAAATCCTTTGCTCCTTTGTCTGAAAGGGCAAAGCCTCGTTTTATTATTGAAATCATTTTTTAATATTTTTTTGTGTGTGATATTCCGTTGGAAGGATTACCACATGATTACGATTTAGTTATACACAGTAATCTGGGGCTCTTAGCTAATAGTCCACTGAACCGATTTTTGATATTCACCCCACATTTTTGAGTACAATCCATTTTGTCTGAGCAGCGATTGATGAGTTCCTTGTTCCATTATTTTGCCTTCATCGATAACCAGTATTCTATCAGCATTGGTTACGCTGGTGAGTCGATGAGCTATCATCAGAACTGTTTTGCCCAATGTTAGTTTTTTTAGAGCTATTTGAATAAGATGCTCGTTTTCCGGATCAGTGAATGCGGTAGCTTCATCGAGGACAATAATTGGAGCATTTTTTAGTATTGCTCGTGCAAGAACAATTCGTTGTTGTTCTCCTCCTGAAAGATATGTTCCTTCAATGCCGATTTTAGTTTCAAGTCCAAGCGGTAACCGATCAATGATTTCGCGACATTGAGCTAGATCGACAGCTTTGTTTACTTTATCTAGTGAGGCTAATGGTGTCCCATATCTGATATTCTCAAGTATCGTGGTCTTGAAGAGCTTGTTGTTTTGAAAGACAAATGAGATGTTTTTCATTAGGTCTACTTGGGCTAACTCTTTTACATTTATTCCTCCTATTTTAACTTCTCCCTCTGTTGCATCCCAAAATCTTGGAATGAGTCGGGCAATTGTAGTCTTCCCTCCTCCTGAAGCTCCAACGAGAGCCAGCGTATTACCTTCCGGTATCTCGAAGCTCACAGAGTCAACAGCTTTTTTATTTGCATCTGGATAGGTGAAAGATACGTTTTCGAAACAGATAGTATGATGTAGTATTGCTTTGGTAATCTTTGTTTCATCTATTGGGCTCCTTAGAGTTAGGCTTTCTAATCTATTGATTGCTTCCTTGGCCTGACTTATTGCCTGTCCTAAGTGCATACTGCGCATTATACTTTGAGAGAAAAGAGGTGTTACTAAAAGATATAAGAACATATCGATTATTACCGTGACGAATTCATTCCGATTTGTCAAGATGATAATCGCTGCTGGAATTAAAAAGAATGCAAATCCATTGATAATTATGGTGTAAAATGACATCGGGATCTGCCACATTTTTGTGTAGGAGGAGACCATCTCCTTGTACTTGTTTATGCTATTGAAGAAATTTTTAAATGAATAGACTGTTTGTTGAAATACTTTTACAACTGGTATACCTCTGACATATTCAACTGCTTCAGAGTTCATCTCCTCAAGTGAGTCCATATAGGTTTGCATGAAATAGCGGCCTCTCTTTCCCATCATGGAACCCATTAACACAATCGAGATCATTACTGGGATTAGACAGACTAGTCCGAGTCGCCAATCGAAAAGCAATATCATCACAATTGCAGTGATTGGAATGATTATAGTGCCAGCTAAATCTGGCATTTGATGAGCAAGAAATGAGTGTGTGATACTTGCATTATCGTCGATGATTTTTCTAATTCGACCACTAGTGTGGGTGTCGAAAAAACCTAAGGGCATTTTAACTAGTCTTTTCATAGCGATGCGACGCATGTTAGTCTCTACTCTAAATGCGGCTAAATGAGATGCTGATAAAGCAAGAAAGTATAATGCGATGCTAGTAATGGCTAAGCTAGCGGCCCAAACGGTATAATTTGTTATCTTACTTGAAGAGTAGTCTCCGGTAGTATTAAGAAATTCACGAGCAATAAGCCATATTAGTATATATGGAGCCATTCCTGTTATTGCACTTAAAGCTGATAATCCTAGTGAAAGTGGTAATAAGGTTGTCTGACCTTTCATGTACTGTTTTAACTTTGATAATGTGCTCATTTTTTATTTGATATGTTCTTTTGGTTTATGTCAGTTTATGATGCTAGTTTCTTCTCACTCGTATAGTACGTCTTTGTTGGAGGGCAGAAGGTTACTTTTTCTGATCTTAAGGAATCACTGTAAAGACTCAAATCGGTCTTTTGATCAACGAATGTCATTAGTACTCTTTTCAAATTCATAGATTTTAAGGTTGTTAGATAACAGTTTAATCAAATCTAACTTGAGTGGTTTCTAATGAACTTGTCTACCAGATTTAAAAATGCAAATAAAGAATAGTGTCTTATATATAGCAATCCCTAGAAATAGGGATTTTATAAGCTGGTGATCATTGTTTTGTTCTGTTGAGATGAAGTTTAACTCATCCTTAATTTAAGTGATATTACATAATAGGCTCTTTCACTACCTTTACAATTGTTTTTTGTTAAAACGCTTGGGTGAGTCTGTCAAATAGGCAAAAGCTGATTTTATTTTTTTTTTTTTGAAGGGGATGTAGAAGGAGGATACGGCTGAAGATTAGCTTTGCTCTCTTTTGAGTTAATTAATATATAACTTAAAATACGATTTAGAGTAATGAATTTGAATGAACAAATGGATATCGAATGGAAAAATGAGAATAATAAAAAACAAGGACATTTAGATTATATTCCATCGCTGCCGACTGATGAACGCTGTCTGTCATGTCTTAAGAATTCCTACGACCGGTTGATGTCTAAGTTTGAGTTCTTAGAAGATCAACGTCAACGTTTTCAGATACAATACAACAGGATTACTGAAGATGGTACCATCAAAATCGGGCATAAGAAGCAACGTGAACTTTCATCTGAATTTCGTCTTGTAGCGGGTGTTGATGATCTCTATGCCGCAGAAAAGGAGTTAAGTAATAGGGTGGCACTGGCTCTTTACGACATCTGGAAACCACGGTTAGAAAGCTTTGCTAGTCCTGAGTTAATATCGCTTAGGTTAGCTATTGCAGGGAATATTATGGATTATGGCATTCATCATGAGTTTGATCTTGAGAACACAGTTAACTCGGTGATTACTTCTCAATTGGCAATAGATGATTCTGCTGAATTATTGGAGGAGGTAAAGGATTCAGAAAAGCTACTTATAATTGGGGATAATGCTGGTGAGATTGTCTTTGATAAGCTTATGATAGAGACCCTTAAACATAACAACGTTTACTATGCGGTTAGAGGCGGAGTGGTATTGAATGATGTAACTATTAAGGATGCAGTAGAGGTTGGAATAGACCGTGTTGCAACCATTGTATCAAATGGATATAATGCACCAGCTACTGTCTTATCGGCTTGTAGTCAGGAGTTCCTGGATCATTTTTACTCCGCTGATCTTATAATAGCAAAAGGGCAGGGGAATTTTGAATCGCTCTATAGTTTGGGTGATCCACGGATTTACCATCTATTGATGGCCAAATGTCATGTTGTAGCTGAACATCTGGATGTTTCTAAAGGGTCTTATATTGTTGTTCGACAGCGATAGATGTTGTTTCTAAAAGAAATAATCAGAAAAAAAGAGGCTGCCTGATCAACACAGACAGCCTCAACATTAAGAACTGGATTAATCGAAAAGTAGAGCTATGGTAACACTATCTCAGTAGTATTATCTGAAGGGTTTAGATCTGTCCATAGTGACCCTAAAGCGTTTCCTAAATCGGCATTCATCGCCTGTACTTGCATGACAGTTGCCATATCTGAAATTGATGGACTCTCGTCACCATGATAGTGAGCAACGAAAGCATTAGCGAATGCAGGTGCTAAGGTTGGGATATATTCTGCAGGAACATTGTAAGGTGGAGACATCAATAAATATCCAGCAAGGTTAACCATCCCATTTGTAAGATAACTCTTAGCATAGTCCTGGAAAGCAACCCCGTTAAGGTCATAGTTGATGCTGGAAACAAATTCAGAGGATATTGAAACCTTCTTACCAGTAATGGTTAGCGACCTGATGGGACAAGGCCAGGTAACAGCAGAGCCAGTCTCTACGTCTGTCATTACACCTGAACCCGTTTCATATTGGCGGATATCCTGGGCATGGTAATGGCCGGTAAACACCATGTTTAAACCTGCCTCGACAAACGACTTGCTTACGCTTTCCCAGTCGTCAATGACATATTCACTGAAGAGAGTTTTTTGTCCGGTGTAATGTTCAACCATACCGTGGTGGAGCATTCCAAGAACGAGGTTTCCTTTTGCTTTGGCTTTTTTTACCTGTGCCAATGACCATGCAAGAGTTGAACTGGTAAAGGCACCTGCTGTTTCATGCGGATTGTATTTGCAGACATCCATGACCACGATGGTAAGTCCTGTCATTGGTTCAACTACATAGCTAAGAGAGTTGGGATCGCTTTCAACTGCAGCTTCATAACCAAAGTTTTTGTAGATAGTCTTGAACTGATCGGGATTGACTTGGTCGACTGGAGAGGTAGTTTCTCCGTTAAAGCTTACTGCATAAGGGTTATTTACGTCATGGTTGCCACAGATAACGTAAACCTTAATGCCAGCATCTTTCACTTTTTGTAGTAGTGATGCCACTTTCTCATGAGATACTTTTTCGCCATCTTTTGTTAAGTCGCCGGCAACCAGTAGAATACTAGGTTTCTGTGCGATAACTGTATTTACCATAGATTCGGTGATAGCCACACTCTCCTTTAACATCTTTCTGTCGGATGCAAGATAGGTTTGGAAAGCAGTGCCATCAGCTATTAATAACGATGGATCCATGACGTGCAGGTCAGAGATCACCATGATCTTCGCATTGAGTGTGCCTTGAGTCTGGTTGTCGTTTTTGTCATCGTCAGAACAAGCGGTCAGTGCAGCAACAAAAATAAACAGCACTGGGATTAGGAGGTTTTTAAAAGTTCTCTTCATTGTTTGATGGTTTTGCCGGCGAAATTAGAGGCTCAATATTAATCAGAGGACAAGAGAGTATGAAGAGTTTGTGAAGGGGAAGGATGGCGACTTGCTTCTGGTATTTAGCTTCTGGCTTCTGGCTTCTGGCGTCAGGCTTCTGGCTTCTGGCGTCAGGCTTCTGGCTTCTGGCGTCAGGCGTCAGGTGACTGATCCTGACTTCGACACAAGGATACCCTAAATGAAAGCCAAAACACTACATCACATAATCTGGTAAAAGAAGAGATTTTTGCTTAGGCCGCAACCCGGTGGTTGAGCGAAGCCGAAACCACTGTATCCACAAGGTCATCTCCTG